>Ga0316209_1003048_pt1 | contig 12071 bp, 11 predicted proteins | sample 6monopyrite_MG_FD_204945 | JGI IMG/M metagenome (GOLD analysis project Ga0316209, IMG submission 204945) | Microbial mat bacterial communities from mineral coupon in-situ incubated in ocean water Damariscotta River, Maine, United States -... | ecosystem: Environmental > Aquatic > Marine >...
GCAATTTCGTCTTGCAATTGAGCTTTATCCGTTTGCGTTCAATCATTGAACAATAACAAATAAAAACATTACAATTCAAGGTTTTATTGAGTTTATTTTAGATTTTACAGTTTGTGACAATTTAGGGTGTGTTCGAGAGATTGCCACGCGTTCGCTCGCAATGACATGCATCTATGATCTTCAGGACATTGGGGATACTTGCATTATCATAAGATAATTTGTCGGCCAAAGACCGACCTACAATATCGAATTGGCATTTAACTTAATCCAAGCTGGCCTTCTTCAAACTTCTTGATCTTATCTCGTAGATTCGCGGCTTCTTCAAACTCTAAGTTTTGAGCATGTTTGTACATTTGTTGCTCAAGTTCCGCTACTTTTTTCTTGAACTCCTTCGTCGTTAATCCCTCATATTCTGCTTGTTCTTCGGCAATTTTGGCATAGCGTTTTGCTGAATTACTATATGCACCGTCCATAATATCAGCTACTTTCTTATTGATCGTTGTCGGTGTAATACCATGCTCTATATTGAATTCAGTTTGCATTTTACGGCGACGTTCGGTTTCATCAATGGCTTTTTTCATCGATTTGGTAATTTTGTCAGCGTATAAAATGGCCATACCTTTTGAGTTTCGTGCCGCACGTCCGATGGTTTGTATGAGTGAGCGTTCTGAACGCAAAAAACCTTCTTTATCGGCATCAAGAATCGCGACTAACGTGACTTCTGGGATATCCAGCCCTTCTCGTAACAAATTAATTCCCACCAACACATCAAAATGACCTAAGCGTAAATCACGTAAAATCTCAATTCTTTCTACCGTATCAATATCAGAATGCATGTAACGAACACGGACACCATGGTCACCAAAATAATCGGTGAGATCTTCTGCCATACGTTTGGTTAGGGTGGTGACTAATACCCGCTCATTAATTTCTGCGCGTTTATTTATTTCGGAGAGTAAATCATCAACCTGAGTGGTCGCAGGGCGCACTTCTATAATGGGGTCTAATAAGCCCGTTGGCCTAACAACCTGCTCAACTATTTCACCAGAGTGTTCTTTTTCATAATCCGCTGGTGTTGCTGATACAAAGATGGTTTGTGGGATCAGTTTTTCAAATTCATTAAATTGAAGCGGTCGATTGTCTAATGCCGAAGGTAAGCGAAAACCGTAATTCACTAAATTTTCTTTTCGTGAGCGATCCCCTTTATACATCGCTCCAATCTGAGGAATACTGACATGGGATTCATCAACAATGAGCAAAGCTTCTTCTGGCAGGTAATCAATGAATGTTGGAGGAGGATCGCCGGGTTGGCGGCCGGATAAATAACGGGAATAATTTTCAATACCGTTGCAATAACCCAGCTCTAACATCATTTCGATATCAAACTGACAACGTTGCTCTAATCGCTGCGCTTCAACCAGTTTATTATTATCGCGTAAAAATGCCAGTCGCTCTTTTAACTCGACTTTAATTTGTTCAACCGCATTTAGAACATTTTCACGTGGTGTCACATAATGTGTTTTTGGATAAATGGTTGTACGCGGTACGGTTTTTATTACTTCACCTGTAAGCGGATCAAAATAGCTGATTTTTTCCACTTCATCATCAAACATTTCAACCCGAACCGCATCTTTTTCTGAATCTGCGGGGAAAATATCTATGACTTCACCACGAACACGGAATGTACCGCGTTTTAACTCGGTATCATTTCGTGAGTATTGCAGCGCGGTGAGTTTTTGCAGAATTTTACGCTGGCCAATTTCCTCACCCCGGTTAAGAATCAACACCATTTCAAGGTAAGCTGAAGGATCACCCAAACCATAAATGGCGGAGACAGTCGCAATGGTGATAGTGTCTTTTCTTTCTAATAATGCTTTAGTTGCAGATAAACGCATTTGCTCGATATGCTCATTGACTGCTGCATCTTTCTCGATAAATGTATCCGAGGCTGGAACATAAGCCTCTGGCTGATAATAATCGTAATATGAAACAAAATACTCCACTGCGTTATTAGGGAAAAACTCTTTCATCTCACCATATAATTGTGCAGCCAGCGTTTTATTGTGTGCCATTATTAGTGTTGGTCGTTGTAATTCCTGAATAACATTGGCTACAGTAAATGTTTTACCTGAACCGGTTACCCCCAACAAGGTCATACCGGATTCGCCTGCTTTTAGACCTTCCACAAGTGCGGAAATGGCTTCGGGTTGATCGCCTGCGGGTTTGTAATCTGATGTAAGTTGGAATGGTTTATTCATTAGTTTATCTCTGGCACATACTCGTCATTGCGAGTGTAACGTGGCAATCTGTTGGAGATTGCTTCTGTCATTTTATTCCATCGCAATGACAGTAAATTTTGAATATATAATATTTTTCAAATTTGCAGTATATTACAGACTTTATATGACTATTGTTGTACTAATATTGTAATTTTGAGGTGGTCGATATGAGAAAAATTGAAGACATCGAAGAAGACATTGAAAAATTAAGTTCTAGTGAGCTTAAAGCATTTCGACAATGGTTTAACGATTTTGATGCACAAAAGTGGGATAACCAAATCAAAAGCGATGTTGAAAATGGTAATCTAGATGAGTTAGCTAATGAAGCTATTAATGAATTTCATGCAGGTAAGGCTAAAGAACTTTGAAACACTTTGCATCTGCAAAATTTTGGGAATGCTATCACTCCCTTCCCTCAGCAATACAAAAAATAGCCGATAAAAACTTTCAAATCCTTAAATAAACTCAAAGCATCCTTCTCTACATTTCAAGAAAGTGGGAAAATATTGGTCTGCTCGAGTAGGTCTTGCACATCGAGCATTGGCAGTTACAGTCGATGATAATATCTTACGGTTTTGGATTGGGAATCACAGTGACTACGATAATCTGTTGAAGTAATTCTCAGCCAGATATACCTAGAGATTGCTGACCCGATAAAATTAGGCTCGTAATGACCGTGTGTTTTGAATATATAATCTTTAAGTAATTTACAGTATATTACACCTCTTAAAAGAGTCATGTTTAGAAACAGATATGTGGAGATATCAACTTGGATTTCAAGCTATCAGATCGCGTACAACGCATTAAACCTTCCCCTACTTTGGCGATCACGGCACGTGCTGCCGAATTACGTGCAGCGGGTAATGATATTATTGGTTTAGGTGCTGGCGAGCCCGATTTTGACACCCCTGAACACATCAAACAGGCTGCCGTTAACGCTATCGCAGATGGTTTTACTAAATATACCGCGGTAGATGGTACTGCTAGCCTCAAACAAGCCATTATCGACAAATTTTCACGTGATAATCAGCTGAATTACACCCCAAATCAGATTTTAGTTTCTTGTGGTGGTAAACAAAGCTTTTTTAACCTCGCCCAGGCACTTTTAAATAAGGGGGATGAAGTCATTATTCCGGCTCCTTATTGGGTTTCTTATCCCGATATGGTTTTCCTTGCTGATGGAAAGCCCGTGATTGTTGAGGCAGATATTGAACAAAGCTTTAAAATTACACCTAAACAACTTGAAACGGCCATTACCGATAAGACACGTTTAGTCGTAATAAATAGCCCATCCAACCCATCAGGTATCGCTTATAGTGAAAAGGAACTGGCAGCACTTGCTCAGGTTTTACTAAAACACCCGCATGTTTTAGTGGCAACAGATGATATGTACGAACATATTCTCTGGGCGGATGAGCCGTTTTCAAATATTGTGATGGCGTGTCCTGAACTCTATGATCGCACAATTGTTTTAAATGGGGTTTCAAAAGCCTATTCAATGACAGGCTGGCGGATTGGTTATGCGGCTGGCCCTGAAAAGCTGATAAAAGCAATGAAAAAAGTGCAATCACAAAGCACGTCAAACCCTACCTCTATTTCACAAGTTGCTGCGGAAGCCGCGTTAAAGGGTGATCAGTCTTGCGTTGAAACAATGCTAGCGGCATTTAAAGAACGCCACGAATATGTATACAACCGTTTAAATGCCATTGACGGGATGACTTGTTTACCTTCCGATGGCACATTTTATTCATTCCCGGATGTCCGTGGATTTATTGAAAAATTGGATGGTGTGACGAATGATATGGAACTCTCTGAGCACCTAATAGAAAAAGCCGGTGTCGCACTCGTACCTGGAACTGCCTTCGGTTCACCAGGTTATATCCGTATCTCATTTGCGACAAGTATTGATGTCCTTAAAGATGCGTTAGATAGAATTGAGAATGTTGTTTCTTAATATGTAGGTCGGTCTTTTTGTACATGGTGTAATTATGCAACGATGGCAAGGAGGCCATAGAGTTGCCAGGCCGACGGTGCGGTTAATTTAATCTATATTCTTCTTAAATTAAGTACGGCAGTGGATTTTTTTATACCGTGTCGGCCTAAAGAGCCGACCTACGAAGGTCAAAAGAAGGTTGATACTGTTATTTAAGATTTAAATTGATATTTTAATTCCAAAACCAAGCAAACCCGAATTGACAAAATTAATTTGTAGGATAAACCCTACAAAAACTGACTGAAAATCCCTACAAAAAACCGCTTCCAACTTCCCGTAAATTTGCCCATTATACAACCTACAAGGACGTGGGGGGTGACATGGAAGTCTCAACTCAATACTCCGGCCATGGACTGGCTGGAGTAAATACTTTAAGCAAAAAGTGCTTACTGTAACGACTTACAAGGAAGTGAGGTTAACATGGATGTTAAAAAATATCGTTCCGGCCACGGATTTGGCCGGAATGAATTTTCTCTTAAAAATCATGGGTTTACTTTAATAGAATTACTCGTGACTCTCGCAGTAGCTTCAATACTCTCACTCAGTGTTATTCCTAATCTATCTGCGCTCGTTGCTCAGGAACGAAGCACCGTTTTAACCAATATACTTGCGGGTGCACTTGCTTATGCACGATCTGAGGCAGTGACAAAAAATAGCACTATCCTAACTTGCCAAAGTAATAATGGCAGCGAGTGTCATCGTTCAGGAAATTGGCACAATGGTTGGATAATTTTTGTCGATAACAACAAAAACAGGCAAAGAGACCCCGAAGAAACGCTACTTCGAGTGTATTCTGCAGCAGAAAATGGTACCCAAGCTATTTTCAACGGTGCCGCAAATGTAGATCATTACATGAGATATAAACCCTCTGGACGTGCATACCCGAATGGCTCTTTTCTCATTTGTCACCCCAATATCGGTGTTGGCAAGGCACTCATCATGACACAATCTGGCCGCTTGCGACTTAGCCGCAAGCAAAGGGATGGCTCAGCAATAACTTGCTAATTAATCACATATTTTAATGCAATCAATGTTGACCCATGGGGGGCAGATCAGTACTATACGCCTCGATTCCCCAATAGCTCAGTTGGTAGAGCAAAGGACTGTTAATCCTTGTGTCCCTGGTTCGAGCCCAGGTTGGGGAGCCATATTCAAAAAGCCAGACTTTCACGAGTCTGGCTTTTTTTATGGCTGAAATAAACACTATACCAGTGTACACTTTAAGCCTATCTATTTGATTATTAAGAGATCCCCGAATGTTACGACTTGTTTATTCATCTTTTGCTCTGTTAGTGATTATTTTTGGTATCGTCTTTGCGGTACTTAACGCAGAGAATGTTCAACTTAATTATTATCTTGGATCAGTTGAATTGCCTTTATCCCTCGTTTTGGTGGTTACGATGATTATCGGAGCGCTATTGGGAATTTTTGCCAGCTTAAGTTTTATTATCGGTTCACGTCGAAGCGCTTCTAAACTTAAACATTCAGTTGACGTTGCTGAAAAAGAAATTGCGAATCTCAGAAACATCCCCATCAAAGATGAACATTAAAACGGTTAAACATTAATTCACCCCATGCTATTCGAGACCCTATTTCTGCTCTTACCTGTTGCCGCCATATCTGGCTGGTTGATGGGTCGTCGCTCGTTAGCAAAAAAAGGGAATAAACATTCAGATATTCCCCTGGATTACTTAAAAGGCTTAAACTTTTTACTCGATGAACAACCAGACAAAGCGATTGATATTTTTATTCAAATGCTTGAAGTCAATAATGACACGGTTGAAACACATTTAGCCTTAGGTAGCCTTTTCAGACGACGCGGTGAAGTCGATCGCGCGATTCGCATTCATCAGAATCTCATTGCTCGTCCGACTTTATTACCCGCACAACGTGCTCATGCCCTGTTTGAACTTGGGCAGGATTACATGAAAGCCGGACTCTTTGATCGCGCCGAGACTTTGTTTGGTGAGTCAGTTGAAAGCAGTCCACACAGCGAGCAAGCCTTAAATTATTTACTCGATATTTATCAACAGGAAAAAGACTGGACTAACGCAATAAAAATAGCACAACGCATTGGTGTTAAAACAGGCAAAACGTTTAATGGTTTAATTTCACATTTTTATTGTGAACAAGCAGAAACTGCTTATAAACAAGGCGAACCTGCGCGCGCATCCAGGCTTAATAAAAAGGCATTAAGCATCAATAAAAACAGTGTACGAGCCAGTTTACTCGAAGCACAAATTGAACACGAATCAGGAAATGAAAACGCCGCAATACGTTCTTTAAAACGTATCGAACAACAAGATGCCGACTACCTGCCTGAAATATTAGGCCCTCTGCTTCACTGTTACCAAAGTTTAGGTAAGCCTGAAGAAATGCTGGTTTACTTACGTGATATCTTATCGCGCCATGATGCCATTAGTATCATGTTAAACCTTTCCGGTTTATTACAACATTATCAGAATGATGAAACTGCAGAAGCCTTTATTGAAGAGTTTTTACAGCATCGTCCTTCTCTGCGCGGTATGGATCGCCTGATTGACATAAATATCAAACATGCAAAAGAACCTGTGCAGGAAAAATTACGCATTTTAAAATCCGTCACCAGTCAATTATTAGAAGACAAGCCGGTATATAGCTGCCATGTTTGCGGCTTTAATGGCAAAACATTACATTGGCAATGCCCTGGTTGTAAACGCTGGGACACGGTCAAACCAATTCAAGGTGTAGAAGGGGAATAAATTGAGTTCATCACCCATTATTGTTGCTTTAGATTTTCCAAATGAGCACGAAGCGTTAGTTCTCGTCGAACAATTAGAGCCTGGTCGTTGTCGCTTAAAAGTTGGCAAAGAATTATTTACCCGTTCAGGCCCCGAGTTTGTTAAAAAGCTGGTAAAACTAAATTTTGATGTGTTTCTTGATTTAAAATTTCATGATATTCCTAATACTGTTGCACGAGCATGTCAGGCAGGAGCAGACTTAGGTGTATGGATGATCAACGTTCACGCCATGGGTGGGCGAAAAATGTTAGAAGCAGCACGTGAAGCATTACCCGCAAATGACAGTAATCCAAAACTTATTGCTGTTACCGTTTTAACCAGTATGGGGGCTGAAGACTTAAATGAAATTGGCTTGACTAATAGTCCTGCTGAACAAGTAAAGAAACTCGCTTCCCTCACTAAGGATTGTGGATTAGATGGCGTGGTGTGTTCTCCGCAAGAAATCACTCTTCTACGTGAAGTTCTGGATACGAGTTTTGAATTAATTACACCCGGCATCCGTCCAGAATGGAGTGTCACAGGTGACCAAAAAAGAATCATGACTCCGGCTCAAGCAGTACAAGCAGGCAGCAATTATTTGGTAATTGGTCGTCCCATTACCCAGGCTGAACAACCGATGCAGGCATTAGAAAAAATAGAACATGAACTCAACATGTAGGACTAGCCCTACATTATTTTCAGCAATGTCCTACATGACATTTTCTTTAATTTAGGTATTATTTAGACTCTTAAAAACTGACATGGAGTCATAAATGAAAACAATACGGATCATTGCCACCCTTCTCGCTTTAACCTTCTCAACATTTAGCTATGCTGCCCCTGTAAATATAAATACTGCTGATGCTCAGGCATTAAGTAAAAATATTAAAGGTGTCGGATTAAAAAAAGCACAAGCCATCGTAGCTTACCGAGAAAAAAATGGCTCATTTAAAAAAATAGAAGACTTAAAGAAAGTAAAAGGGATTGGTAATAAATTGCTTGAGAAAAATACTGGTACAATTATTGTTAAAAAGAAATAATCAATCTGAAGTTTATTTACGTAAATTATTACTTGAATCCGGACATGAAACTGGACGAGTTAAATTAAGACCGTCTGCCACATGGATGTGGTAGTCGAGCAGCCAGGGATGGCAGCTCTTGCGTGTCTTGATTTAACTCGTCCAATTCCATATCCTCAGTTATACGGCAGATATGTCTCTCTCGCTTCTTATATGCAGCTTAGTCTAATTAGACTAATTAGACTTTTCATCTAAACATACAATACCTTATGATCACCCAAATGGGTCATATATATTCAGGCCGCATATCTATGCTAAACTAGTGCTACACGAACAAAATAAATATTTCCAGCATAGGTTTTTTATAAATGACAATAATAAAAAAAGCAGTTTTCCCCGTTGCAGGTTTAGGTACACGTTTTTTGCCTGCAACAAAAGCCAGCCCAAAAGAAATGTTACCTATTGTAGATAAACCATTAATTCAATATGCGGTTGAAGAAGCCGTTGAAGCCGGTATCGAAGAACTTATTTTTGTCACTGGACGTAATAAACGTTCAATTCCCGATCACTTTGATAAAGCCTATGAACTTGAGGCCGAACTTGAAGCCAAAGGTAAAGATAAATTATTACAATTAACAAAAAATATTATTCCACCACATGTATCTTGCATTTACTTACGCCAATCTGAAGCATTAGGTTTAGGTCATGCCGTACTGTGCGCAAAACCTGTGGTCGGCAATGAACCCTTCACCGTCATTCTTGCCGATGATTTAATCGACAATGAGTCAAAGGGTTGTGTAAAGCAAATGGTTGAATCTTATGCCGATCACGCATCAAGTATTTTAGCGGTTCAGCAAGTTGAAAAAGATGAAACAGATAAATATGGCATTGTTAGCTTAGAAAATAAATCAGACAACAAAGGTTTTATATCGGGCATTGTAGAAAAGCCCTCTCCTGCTGAAGCACCTTCAACTCTGGCGGTTGTTGGTCGCTATATTCTTAACCCGCGTATTTTTCACTTCCTGGAAAAAACACAAAAAGGTGCGGGTGGAGAAATTCAATTAACAGATGCGATCGCTGACTTATTAAGTGAAGAAAAAGTGTTTGCTTATCCCTTTGATGGAATTCGTTATGATTGCGGCAGTAAGTTAGGCTATTTACAAGCCAATGTTGAGCTGGGAATGAAGCATCCGGAGATTGGTGTCGAATTTACTGAATATATTAATAACTTAAAAACTTAAACCGTCATTGCGAGCGATAGCGCGGCAATCTCATAGTCAATAGTACTTCTTGAGAGATTGCCGCGTCAGAATTGAAAACTATTGTTTTCATTTCTTTCTCGCAATGACGTTGTAACCTTGTAGTACTAATGTTCACCTTTCGTACGTAACAAACCGGCTAAACGATTTCCTTGTTTTTGCGGGCCACCTCGTGGAAAGATACGATGCAGATAACGACTATTGCCGCGTTCTTCACCCCAAGCCTTTTTAAAATGTTTTACCATTTTACGTACTTCAGCTTGGGCACCATGTTCTTCATAAAAGTGGCGTAAGAAGCGAACCACATCCCAATGTTCTTCGGTTAACTCTAAACCCTCAGCTTCTGCTTGTGCCATAACAAAACCTTCCGTCCATTCATCACGATTGACAATGTAGCCTTCTCCACAAGTTTGAATTTCTTTATCGTCAACCATAACGGTTTTAATTTTCATGTTTGGATACATAATCTTATTCTCTTAAATTTAATGGTTAGCGGGTAAAACACCAACCTGTTGCATTTCAGCCAAGCCTGTTTCACGTGCATGTTCCTGAAATCCTTTGTTCCGCCAGAAGAAAGCACCGGGCATCGTCGTTGGTATAACCAGAACGTAAAATAATGCGCGACCAATAACGGCACTTATTAATAACGAAATAATGAGTAATGTCCCCATTGCTGCACCTGTAACACCACTTAAACCTGCCAGCAAGATTCCGCTTAATACTGCAATATTGATGGCCAATAAAATATTTCGAAGTAAATAAGATTTACCGTAACGCGTTGTTTGTTCAAAATGAGAAACCGCACCTTCAGCATTATTTTTCTTCAAGTCACGCGCATGGGCAATTAAACCTAACGCTTCAAGCCCTGTTCCGATTAAAGCAACGATTGCAGATTGTTGAATTAACGAACCATCTAAATGACCTGTAGCAATACTTGCCACTACAGCAATACTTGTGGCACCAAATACAAGCGCGGTAGACACAAAGCTGCTGGCAGTTTGCCAATGATTCCAATACGGTCTTGCCGGTATCAAGTACAGTTTGATCATGTAATATAAACCAACAACGCCACCAATCACCGCGGCTGTCGCAGAAGCCGTCATCAATACCTGTATTAAGTTAGTGTTCATAACTTCAATCTCAACCAATAAGCCAAACTGGTTTAATACAGCAAACAAAGCATAACCAGCAAAGCCCATAAAGAATAAAGAAACACCGGCTATTTCCCGACTAAGTGGTGAATATCGCAAGTTGTTCATACCACGATAAAAACGCAGTGGTTTACCTAAATGCAAATTCAACTTAATCATGCCAATACTTAAAATAACCAATAAAGTGGCAATAACAGGCAAAAATGAATTTGTGAAACTAGCCGTGATACTTTCCGCACCTATCTCAGCGGCAAACATTAATAATAAAAAAGCACCAATAACGGCTTGTGAGGTTAATGTAAAAATAATATGTGCATTTTCATGAGACGATAACAGCTTTTTCAGATTCCAGTATTTGTTGGTATCTGCTTCACTGGTATCTAATTCTGCAACATATTCCCCACCAGTATTATGTGAACCAGCGCTTCCATCACGACGATATTTCAATGGAATTGAATCCGTGCGCTTCATTTCATTTGGTAAACTTTTCGTCTGTTGAAAACGAATATTTGGATTCGTAATATCCGGCGTTGGGAAACCAGGGATTTGTGTTTTTAACTGTTCACGATTCTCCGGTGTTGTTTCAATCACACCAAAATCCAAAGCACCCGCTAAACATGCTGAAGAACAGGCAGGCTTTAATCCTTCTTCTAAACGATCAACACACATATTACATTTATGCACATGACCTTTGGTCATATCTAATTGTGGTGCATTGTACGGACAAACCCAGGTACAGTAACCACAGCCAAAACAAATATCAGGGTCTTGTAATACCGCACCATATTCAGCGAATTTAGTATAAGCTCGTGTTGGACAACCTTTAAGACAAACAGGATCATCACAATGATTACATGCCATAGAAATATTTAAACGGGTATAACTTGGATAGCTCCCTCCTTCGACATAGCCTACCGATCTGTATGCAAGGTGAGGAGGTAGATCATTTTTTTCACTACAGGCTGATTCACAGGCATGACAGGAAATACAGTTATCGGCATTAAAATAAAAACCATGCTGTTTATAACGGTCAGGGTTTTCACTAACACTTGCATCGCCATTAATATTTAAACTTTTCCCGGCAAGTTTGTTTGATGTATCAACAAGCTGTATAGATTTGCCGTAACGATTTTTCTCAGGCGCATCGACTTTAGGTAAAAACGCGTAATCACACTCATCATCGCGAAGAAAATATTTTTTTGGTTTGATTTTATCTAACATAATATTCTCTTATTAATACGTACGTGATGCAACATTAGCTTGTGCAGCAACATTCTGGTTTTCTGCGGCTTCAATTTTTACAGCAGCTTGTTTAAATGCAGGTTGACGTGAATGTGGATCAAGTAAACCCAAAGCAATACGGTTAACACACTCATGAAAATGGAACGGAATAAAGACCATGTTGGGTGGAACACGTTGTGTTAATTGCACCATAACAATGGCATCACCACGACGCGAAGTTAAGCGAGCATAACCGCCATGCGTAACACCTAATTCTTTTGCTGCATCCGGGTTCATTTCCATATAAGGTGTTGGACTAAACTTATTTAAGTTACCCACCTTGCCGGTACGTGTACGAGTGTGAAAATGTTCAACCACACGACCACTATT
>Ga0316209_1003052_pt1 | contig 12062 bp, 8 predicted proteins | sample 6monopyrite_MG_FD_204945 | JGI IMG/M metagenome (GOLD analysis project Ga0316209, IMG submission 204945) | Microbial mat bacterial communities from mineral coupon in-situ incubated in ocean water Damariscotta River, Maine, United States -... | ecosystem: Environmental > Aquatic > Marine > Coastal...
AAAATAGATGAGTGTTCTCAATTGTTCAATACGATCTTCTATCGTAATATTCATGGGTAGTCGAGTAGGTCAGGCACAGCCAAACCTTGTATCTTGCTTGGGGAAAATGGGTAACCCGCAGGATACATTGGTTTATTGACTGGAGTCTTTAAGCATTTGTTCAATCAGCGGAACAATATTTATTTCGTAGCTGAAACCTTCTTTCCCATATTCTTTACTTTCGTTATCGAATCTTTTTTTAAGCGTTCCGCTCGTGTCGTAAACAAAAGCAACCGGGATGGAAGCGAGTTTTATTTTTTCGTAGAGTTCTTCATCGGGTGTACTTGAAATGAAATTCTGTATGTTTGATTTTTGTTTGATGTAAAAATCCAGCAGTTCATCTGCATTCGATTCTGGCGGGTTCTTTTCGCTGCCATCGTAATTAATGTTAAACGAAACGCAGACTACTTTTTCCGGATATTTTTCCTGAATCGCGACCAGATGCGGATACTCTCGCACGCAAGGCAGGCACCAGGTAGACCAGATATCTACAACAACAATTTTCCCCTTCTGGCTGGCAACAAATTGTTGCAGTTGCTCCCAACTCGCAATTTTTGCGGTGATACCATCACGGTTCAATGTTTTGAGTTCTTCAGAAGAATTTTCTTTTTTTGTTGATGGAGCGGGAGGAGTTGTTGCATCAACTGGTGGTGTCTGCTTATTTGTTTCTGCAAAGCTTTGTGCCGAAGAATTGTTCTCTTCTTCAGTAGGCTGGCAACCGGAAATGCAAACGAATGCGATAAAGAATACGCTCACTGAAATACGGAGCAATTGTTTCTCATTGATATTTAACATGGGGGGCGGGCTTTCTATTAATTCTTCACTTCCACCAAACCCGTTTGATGGCCTTGCGGAACTGGGTTTTCGTAAGGGAGAGCTTTAAGGAATTCAACCAGGTCTGAAATTTCCGTTGGTGATAAATGGCTTGTCTTGCCATGCAGATCGTCGCGGTTGTAAGTGGTCAGTACCTCTTGCAGGTTATGGGCCAGGCCGTGATGCAGATATGGACCTGTTCGATACAGTCCCAATAAAGTCGGGGTATCGTAAGCTGGTTCCATCTTTTCGGTTTGATCCCACTTTGCGGTCCCCACATTATGACGAATGATTTTTTTTGAGATCGGGTTGGAATCTGTATAAAAAGGGCCGCTGTGACAACTGGCACAAGCTGTTTTGGCGGAAAAGAATAGTTCACGTCCGCGTTTTGCAGAATCACTTAACCCTTTTTTTGAATGAGGACTCATCGAGAACTTGTGCGTATTTGAATAAGCAGCCATCGCATCGAGAGCTTCAGAAAGTCCTTTGTTTGGTTTGCTTAATGAGGGATTGATTTTCCCACGCACTAAGCCACGTCCCTGCATTAAAGGGCCGCGAATGGTATGTTCAAAATCCTGCACTTCATCCCGGTCGGCTGACCAATGAATCGGATGTGTCCACGCCATGCCCGCCAGTGATTGCGTGTTTCTTAATCCTTCGGGGTTGTGCCAGGTTTTGCCGTCCGGTTGCCCGTCGGGATGGCAACTCGCACAGGAAATCCAACGACGTCCCGACATCGGTTGCCGTGCAGAATAAAAGAGAATCTTCCCAAGTAGAACCTGCTCGCTGAGTGGTGTTTTCGTCACGGGAATTGTTGCTCGAACTTGTAGAGAGGTCGTATCGTAAGCGACAACGTTAAAATCGAGAGCATTGTAAACATAGAACGTTTTGCCATCCGGGGCAACTTTTACCGCACGGGGGTTGTGTCCCAGATAAATTGCAGAGCGGGGCGTCAACTCCCGATAATTATCATCCAGAACATTGCAGATGAAAAGGTCGTCGGTCCCCGCAAAAACAACATACAACGTTTTCCCATCCGGCGAGACTGCTACTTCCCAGGGGTTAGAAGTAACTCGTGTTCCAATAAAAGAATCGAGCGGAATTCGCATCTTTCGTTTTCCGTCACCTGCTTCGGTATCGATTACCGAAACGAGCGGAAAGATTGAACCGGCACCGTGGGCAACTTTTACGCGTGATCGAATATGTGGCAGATACGCTTTTGCTCTGGAGGGGTGCATCGTAATTTGCCGGGAAAGATTATCATTGGAGCCCCCTGCCCATTGATCGATAATTTCCCCATCTTTCAGATCAATCTTTTTGACTTGCCCGGTGTAGTATTCTGTCGTGAGTAAAAAATCATTGCCCGCAGAAATGGCAATTGCTTTGATGAACTTGCCCACTGGAAATTGACGTTGAATGGTCGCATCAGCAGTATCAATTTCAATGATTTGACCGGGATAATCGAGTGTAACATAGATTTTGCTCCCCTTATTATTGGAAACAACACCATACGGTTCATCAAAAACATGAATTCGATTTGTCACTTTTCCGGTAAGCGCATCAAGCAGTATCACCAAGTCGTCGTCATAAACGGCGACTGCAACAGTGTCAGATGCCCCGATAAACGAAACGCCTTCTGGATGTTTTCCTACCGAAATTTCACGAAGAACTCGATCAGTTGCCAAATCGACAATCGTCACCGTTCCGCTATCTCGGTTTGAACAAGCCAGCAGCTTTCCATCTTGTGAGATATCGAGCAAACTGTTGGAGCGTCCTGCGAAAACAGGATTAGCAAAAAGTGCTGCAATCGTGCTTGCTACCAAAGCGAGGAACAGGATATTTCGGAAGTTCCTTACGGTGAATAACATCTCAAATCCTTTTGTTATCAAACGGACCCTACGGCAATCGTCAGTAAACTCAATCGTGTGTCGTATAAAACAAACCCCCTGTGTTCTCGAAAGAAACAGGGGGCAAGTTTACCAAATTAAAATCAAAGATGAAATTGAAATAACATCAATCGATTTCAGTTCAAAATTTTGGATGTGTCAGCGACAACCTTTTTAATTGCATCTTTGGAAAGTTTAGCATTGCTGAATGCTTGATTTACTTTAACTTTCCCTTTGACCCACATCATGACGGTGACGTCTGCATTTTTGGCAATTTTATAATTGGCAGGGCCAGCGGTGCCGTCGAAGTTTGTCAGCGGTGTATTTTCAATGTGCTTTTTCTGAGCGACTTTTTTCAGGGCTGAATCAGAGGCGGCAACATCGTCGGTCAGGTGAACAACAAACGCAGACATTTTGCTTGATTTGTTTGCCCCGACTTTTTTATCGATTTGCGCAATCAAGTCAGCAACTTCCGGAGTCATTTCACGAGTGAAAATATTAACCACCGGGCGACCACCAAATCGGCATCGGTAACAAAGACTGGAACCTGCATTAGGTCCAGTCACATCGTTGACATGATACGCAGGAACGGACGAGCCGATTGGAAGGCCAGATTTTACAGAATCTCTGGGACCAGCCGCATAAACTACTGCTCCTGCAAACAACAACGTTAAAGCAACAGAAAAGTTCTTCATTTCAGTTTCCTCATTCTTCCAGTGAGCTTTTTGTGAATGTTCCATCAACACGACGAAACAGAAAAGTAACATCGGGTAACAAATGCTACCCCGCTTCAATTGGTTTTACAATTCAAACCAGGAATTGTTGGTATATTCTGAGAAATCATTTCTCTTATTGGATATGGACATCGAGTTTGTCCGCTAGTTCATTTAACTGTCGCCAGGTTTCATCGGGAATGGTGACACCTTGTTCGCTGCGTGTCTTAAAGGTCTTCTGTTCCATTTCGCCGGGGAAGAGGATTTCGTCAACGCCGGGCTGTTTTTTTGCCGATTTAATATGTTCGTCGTAAGGGCCAATCCAACGCTCGTATTCTTCTTTTCCTGTGATCTGTTCGATGTCCAGTAATTGCATCCAGACGCCGTTTGCTCCGCGTGGTAAATCGGTACGACCGACACCGCTTCCCGAAAGTATTCCACAAAATAGATCGACCATCACAGACAAACCGTATCCTTTATGAGCCAGCGGCCCACCGAGCGGAAGAATGCAGCCGTTTGGTTCGTTGTAAAAATCGGCTGGGTCTGTACTCGGATTTCCATGTCCATCAATCAGCCAACCTTCAGGCACATTCTTTCCCGATTGATGAGCGACTCGCAATTTTCCTTCCGCAGTTGCAGAGGTTGTCATATCAAGAACGATAGGATTTTCCCCGCTTCCCGGAGCAGCCATCGAAATTGGATTCGTCCCCATTCGTCGCTGCATCGCCCCAAACGGTGCAACTTGTCCCGGACCTGGAGCATTCACCGACATCAACGCCGCATACCCAAGTTTAGCCGCCTGTTCTGTGTATGAACCAAGCCGACCAACATGATTGCAATTTCGCACAAACGCATTGGCACAGCCGTACTGTTTTGTTTTTTCAAATAATTGTTCCATCGCCCACTTTGCAGCGACTTGCCCGAAGGTAAAATGAGCATCCACAACAAGAAATGCTGGTCCTTCCCGAACAATTTCCGGCTGTTGCCCTGGTTTAATATGTCCTTGCTCTATCAATTGAGCATACTGCACCAGACGCATCACGCCGTGGCTGTCGTGACCAACAAGATTGGCCGAGGCAAGTTCCTCCGCGACAATGTTTGCTTCTTCTGTGCTGGCACCTGCTGCGACAAGCAGCGTGTTTCCCAGATTAATTAACTCTGCTGAATTCAAAACGGGCATGATATTCCGGTTCGTTGATGGGTGAAGTAATAAGTTTGCTGAACGACAAACAGTATTACAGCCACTTGCTTTGTTCAAGCCTCTCCAGAAATTCCATACCGGTTAATTCTTTCCTGTAAGATACAAAAGCATGTGGCTGAGAATTGTAAAATGGCTTACAAAGTGCAAAATAGCTGTAAAGTAAGAAAGCTTGGCTTTCCTGCCGGACAGTTCTCATCACATTCCTTTAGAGAACTTCTTATTGATTCAAAAATATCCTCTTGAACGGAGGGGAGACATTCTTGCCTGCCAACAAGACAGCATGCTTTTACGAGACAAACAGAAATGCCTGTGCTCCTTTTGAATAAATGGAGGTTCTCTACCCCGGCATCGCCGGATCCAAGCAAGTGATAGCCACAGAGCACACAGAGCACACAGAGGTCACAGAGAAAAAAGAGAAAACTAATCATTGAAATGACGTAACTATTCAGCGGAAATTGGTCTTTGGCTGAAATTTGAATTCATGTGCGAAATCTGTGATTGCGGACTGCCATATAGAGCTAAGCAATGCACGCTTGATTGCAGTTTGCCAGAGCTGATAAAAAAGTATTTCACGCCAAGACGCCAAGACGCAGAGAAGGAAAGAAAAACAAAAGGAAGAAGTTTTTGTGGGTTGATTATGATTAATAATCTGTTTTCAAAAAGAGTTTTCCACATTGCGCTCTATAATAATTGAGCCTCGAATGAACGAATGAAGCCACTTTGAAAAACTTTTCTTCTTTTTCTTCTTCTCTTTTTATATTTCTTTGCGTCTCCGCGTCTTGGCGTGAAACCCTTTTTTTCTTTTGCTTCTTTTTTGTAACTATTCAGCTTTGACGTAGGGTCCGCTATTGCGGACCGCGATGGGAAGAGGAGCCCCCAATTTCACGCGGTGGTCCGCAATAGCGGACCCTACTAACAACCTATATTCCTATAAAAAACCACCATCGCTGAATAGTTACGAAATGACTAAAATAATAATCAATACCTTAATTATTGGTATTGGGGTTTCTCAGAATCTTTCAATACATTGCTCTGAGTTCTCTGAGTTCTCTGAGTCCTCTGTGGCTAAAAATAATATCCTGCCACTTTTGCGCAGCATTTCATTGAATAAGATTCTAAAGTAAGAAGGCTTGGCATTCCTGCCTGGCTTTTCTTATTACCTTCTTAATCTGTTTTCAAGAACCTTTCAGGTGCCGTATTTCAGTGGATAGATTTTCAACATCAAAGACCGATCCCACTTTTTATCTTATCTGGGGCGATCAGAATAACGAACAGCGGCACGAACTGCATCCCGATCAAATCGTGAATATCGGTCGTGCTCCCACGAATCGTGTTGTCCTGCAAGACGATGTTTGCAGCCGAAACCATTGTGAAGTCTTTCATTCTTCAACCGGTTGGCATATCCGGGATCGCGACAGCCGAAATGGTACTTCTCTTAATGGCGAGCCAATTAAAACAGATACCGCTTTAATCGATGGAGACCTGATTCGAATTGGAAGTTCCTATCTTCTTTTTACCAGCGATCCGGATTGCTCGTTAGCAAAATCAGATCATTCATACGATGGGGAGACCGAAACAGAGTTAAGGATAAGCGATGGCCTCACTGATTTACCCAAGATTTTGCATCGTCAGAAACAATCCACGCTTGGCAAAGAAGACCAGTCAGAGCATACCGTCAGGCAGCGGGCAGGACTTGAATTATCTCGGCTTTATCAAATGGCGATGAAAATGGGGAACGTTCAGACAGCTCATGAGCTTTCGGAAATTGTGCTTGATGGATTAGTCGGCATTACCGGGGCAGATATTGGTGCTGTGTTAACACGCCCTACTTTCGATTCGGTCAAACTGGGCAGTGCTGCTGAGCTTGTCAATTCTGCTTACCGAAGTATTGAGAACCAGGAATACCGCCCGGTTTCTTCTTCCTTAACAGAACAGGTTTTTCAAAGTGCCGAAGCGATTCTTGCCAGCGAACTGGATCATCCCAGTGAACTGACACAAAGGGACAGCGTTGATGAACTACAGGCACAATCATTAATTGTTGCCCCCATTCATCATGAAGGAAGAATTTTTGGTTTGATCCATCTTTATTCAACAAATCCTGAAAACTCTCTCGATGCGAACGATCTGGATTACACTCTTGCAGTGGCAGATCAGCTGGCAGTTGCGATACAGAATTTGCGCCAGCGCCAGGAACTGGAAGATGGTTTAATAAAAGTTCAAAATGAAAATCTTCAATTAAAACATCAACTGGCAATTGAAACCGAATTAGTTGGCGACAGCTCGGTGATGAAAGAGTTGAAATCAAAAATAGCTTTGATCGCGCCGAGTGATGCCATCGTGTTAATTCGAGGTGAAAGCGGAGCAGGCAAGGAGTTAGTCGCCAGGGCGATTCATTATAATTCTTCTCGTAATGAACAGCCATTTGTCTGTATGAACTGTGCCGCTTTAAGTGAATCGCTGCTGGAAAGTGAATTGTTCGGACACGAAAAAGGAGCTTTTACCGGGGCAACCGATCAAAAACCGGGCAAATTCGAACAGGCTGATCAAGGGACATTATTTCTTGATGAAGTTGGCGAAATGAGTCTATCCATTCAAGCCAAGTTTCTACGCGTGCTGGAAGGACACCCATTTGAACGCGTTGGCGGTTCAGAATCTATTCAAGTAGATGTCCGACTGGTCGCCGCGACGAATAGAAATCTTGAAGAAGCGGTTCGGGAAAAGAAGTTTCGCGAGGATTTATATTTTCGTTTGCAAGTTCTCGAAATAATTGTCCCGACATTAAAAGACAGGCGAGATGATATCCCCATGCTGGCCAACTTTTTTGCCGAGCGATTTGCCGATAAAACAGGTCGCCCGGTTAAAAAATTCACCTCGCTGGCGATGGAACGACTCTCCCAGCATCACTGGCCGGGAAATGTTCGTGAACTTCAAAATGCCGTTGAACGAGCCGTCGTTTTAAGTACGGGCAATGTTATTGATCACGATCAAATTCAACTCTCCGGTCTGCGCGAGGCAGAGATTCAAACAGAACAAACCAGTCCGAGCGTTAGTGAAATTCCTGCCATTTCAATGGAACGGCTCGAACAGGAACATATCCTCAGAATACTCAAAATGACGGAAGGAAATAAATCAAAAGCATCCCAAATCCTGGGAATCGAACGCTCGACGCTTGATCGAAAATTAAAAAAATACGGAATCAAAAAATCCGTATAATGTTTAATTATTCAGGAGGTAGGGTACGCTGTGCTGTTCCTGCCGTTTATTCTTCCTCCAATTCATTGATTCGCTTTTCCCACAGCTCAAGTTCATCTGTTTCTGCAAGTGAATCAGATGAATATTTGACATCTTTGGGCAGGTCTTCTTGCGGGTAGTCGATTTCTTGCAGGTAGCGTTCTTTCTCATCATTATCGGTTTTTCGAGGATTCGATTCTCGATTATTGAGGTACTCGAAAAAATCTTCGCTATCGATCGCGGTTGCTTTTCTTTTTTGGGCCGCACGGTGCAAACGATGATCTGCTGAGACGACGATCAACTGTTTCGGGGCAGAGTGCTTGATGATCAATTCTTCAATGCAAGTATCTGCATCGGGATAATTAACCGCGTTGATGATTCTCATCTGTGCGAAAGATTCATGAGGGACAATCTCATCTTTCAATTGATGCACATCAAAAACAATCGTTGTGTTTTGTCGTTCTTGAAAAGATAATCGACTTTTAAGAAAGTGAAGCAGATGTTGACGAGAACGCCCTAATGTTGCAGGTCCAACAGAACGAGGAATCATCCCTGCTGCATGCAGAAAATTATAGCCATCGATAATGAAAAATTGCTTGGACATGTAATTGTGATAGAAAAAGACCGTTTGTCCCCAAAGTGTTGGTAATAGTTTAGCTGATGGGAACTTCTATTTATTCAAAGGCAGCACAGACATTCGGCGTCTGTCTCGTAAGAGCATGTTCTGTTTTAGGCAGATAAGATTGTCTGCCCTCCGTTCAATAGGAGATTTTTTAAATAAATAGAGGTTCCCTTATAAAGATTCCCACCGTGATTCACGTAATAATTTCTTTCACGAGTTCGCCATGCACATCCGTTAGGCGGTAATCACGACCCTGGAAGCGGAACGTGAGTTGTTTGTGATTGAGGCCTAGTTGATGAAGAATTGTTGCGTTCAAATCGTGTACATGAACCGGATTTTCGGTCACTGTTAAACCAAGATCATCAGACGTGCCGTGGATGTGACCGGCTTTGAATCCGCCGCCGGCAACCCACATCGAATAAGCGTCGATATGATGATCACGCCCGGAAGTCGTCCGAATTTCTCCCATTGGGGTTCGTCCAAATTCGCCGCCCCAAATAACGATTGTATCTTCCAACAGTCCCCGTTGTTTTAAATCAAGAACCAGTGCAGCGGTTGACTGATCAATCTGTTTAGAAATCTCCGGCAAGTGCTTCTCCAGATTTTCGGTTGGGCCGCCATGGTGGTCCCAGTTCGTATGATACAGTTGCACAAAACGTGTTCCGCGTTCAATCATCCGACGCGCCAGTAAACAGTTATTGGCATAAGATGGTTTTCCTGGAATCGCCCCGTACGCATCGAGAGTTTGTTTTGTTTCGTTAGAAATATCCATCAAATCGGGAGCACTGGCCTGCATGCGGTAAGCCATTTCATAAGCTGCGATGCGAGTTGAAATTTCCGGATCGCCCACGACATCGCGTCGCAGGCGGTTCATGTTGGAAACGGCATCGACAAATCCTCGTTCGCTGGATCGTGTTGTTCCTTGTGGACTGTTCAAGTTGAGAACCGGCTCCGGTCCATTTCTGAACGGGACTCCCTGATAAGACGTGGGGAGAAAACCACTCGACCATAAAGAAGAACCTGCACGTGGTCCGCGTGGGCCAGATTGTAACACGACAAAGCCGGGCAGGTCTTTTGATTCACTCCCAAGACCGTATGTCAGCCAGGCTCCCATGCCCGGACGCCCCGGTTGAGGCGATCCCGTATTGGCAAGCAGTTTTGCAGGACCATGATTGAATACATCGGTATTCATCGAATGGATCCAGCAAACTTCATCAGCAATTTTGCCAAAGTGTGGAAGCAGATCGCTCAATTCCTGGCCACACTCTCCATATTTTTTGAACGTGTGAGAACTGGCGAGCAGTTTTTCGGTTCCCTTCAAAAATGCGAAGCGTTTACTTTCCAGATAACTTTTGGGCGGCAGTTCGCCATGATGTTTTTTGAGGATCGGTTTATCAACGAGCAGATCGAGCTGTGTCGGTCCGCCTGCCATGAATAGATAAATAACAGCCTTGGCACGCGGTTGGTGATGCGGTTTTTGCTTTGGTTGTGTCGCAGCTTGCGCAGAATGATCGGCTGCCAGTAACGAACTGAGCGCAATCGAACCGAGGCCGATGCCACACTTTTCAAAGAAATGCCGACGGGTTGATTCTGCCAGCATCGCTTGTTGCTGACTCAGTAAATCATAAGATTCAGACATGGTTATTCTCGCGTAATAAATTCGTCCAGGTTCAACAGCACCCGGGCAATAGAGGTCCAGGAAGCTGCTTCAGAAATGGATGTTTTTGTATCAAACTTGTCACCAGCAACAAGTTTTGCATTATTCAAATCGGCTTCAAATAGCTTGCGTTGTTCATTCAGGTATTGTGAAAGTTGGAACAGTTCCTGGTTGTTTGGACGTCTTGTTAGACAAAGCTGGAAAGCATACTGTAACTTCTGGGTATCTGTTTCAAGATGCTGACCGATAATCCGGTTCCCCAAAGAGCGAGCCATTTCGACCATCGCCTCATCGTTTGCCATCGCGAGAGACTGTAGCGGCGTGTTCGAGCGGTTGCGTCGTGTGCAAGTCGCATTAAAGCGGGGAACATCGAACGTGGTCAGCATTGGGTACGGAGCAGAACGGATGAAAAACGTATACATTCCCCGCCTGTAGCGGTCTTCACCAGTACTTGTTTTCCATTGATATTTATTCTGAGTGAAAGAATAGACTCCAGACGGTTGCGGCGGAAAGACCGACGGACCACCAACTTTTTCAGAAAGCAATCCGCTGACCGATAACGCAAGATCACGAACGATTTCTGCATCAACGCGTATTCGGGATTGTCTGGCGAGCAATTCATTCTTGGGATCAATTTGCGCAAGATCATCTCGAACAAAAGATGCCTGACGGTACGTTGCAGAGGTGACAATCAGTTTGTGTAGTTTCTTTTGGGACCAGCCGCCGTTCACGAAAGAACTCGCCAGCCAATCCAACAGAAGCGGATGTGTGGGGATCGCCCCCTGATAACCGAAATCGTTTTCGGTCTGCACCAGTCCCTGTCCGAAATATCGCATCCAGATTCGGTTGACGCTCACACGGGCGGGAAGAGGATTGTTTTTACCTACAAGCCAGCGTGCCAGATCGAGCCGCGTTAAATTCTTTTTTTTCTCTTTGTTGACCGAAAGAACCGCGGGGGTTGCGGGATGGACAACTTTATCGGGACGCAGAAAATCGCCACGAATTAAGAGGTGTGTTTTTCGCGGCTTGGGAAGTTCGCCCATGATTAACGTCGTTGGGATTGATTTGATGAATTTCGTTCTGGCGTTCTGGACTTTTTTTACATCTGCAAGCAGCTTTTCGCGTTCTTTATCTGGCAGACCTAATTTGCTGAGCGGTGCATCGGTGACTGAAATTCGAAATCTCCCGATGTTATATTTGGCAGGTTTATCGCCAAATTTTAGTTTGAGGACCAGCTTGTTTTCGGCAGAGACGCTCAGTGGCGATTCCAGAATAAACCGGGCCGTTCGATTCACATTCATTTTCCCTTTGGTGACGTTAATCGCCCAGCCTGTTTCCAGATTTCCATCAATCGCTGCTGAAACCGGATAATCTTTCTGCGAATGATCAGCAATGGCATGCAGCCATTTGGCGGGTGTTTCTTTATTCTGAATCAGTTCGATTCCGTTGAGTACAAAGTTCCCGTTGCCTGCTCGCCCCGGTCCTGTTTCAGGAAGGGAAGGATGTGTCAGAGTTTCGATTTTTACGGCGGTAATCTTTTCAACCTGGCTAGAAAAACGAAGACTGTATTCATCTGTGTTGCCGTTGCTTCCGCTGACCAGATAAGAATGGTCGTCCTGTTTGATAATAGTGGCTCCAGCTTTTGATGTTGCTTCCAATTCTGAAAGAACCTTCCAGTCAATCGGCTTGCCATCGTTTTGTTCTTTGGGGGGAAGCGACTTTTTCTTTTGAGCATCGTAAGCGGTCAGATTCTGCTGAGCCTGTTTGAGGCGTTGTTCGATCTGGCTGAGCGTTTCCCGCTGTTGGGGCGAAGTGACCATCAGTTTGGGATTGCGTGTGTTGACATCCTGGGAACTGTTGAAGAAGGCGAACATTTCATAAAATTCACGCTGGGAAATCG
>Ga0316209_1003053_pt1 | contig 12055 bp, 9 predicted proteins | sample 6monopyrite_MG_FD_204945 | JGI IMG/M metagenome (GOLD analysis project Ga0316209, IMG submission 204945) | Microbial mat bacterial communities from mineral coupon in-situ incubated in ocean water Damariscotta River, Maine, United States -... | ecosystem: Environmental > Aquatic > Marine > Coastal...
TCGAAACAACACAACAACAAATGCTGGGCATTATGAATGATAATCCCACGATTGATATTCTCGTTCGCAACGAATGGCTGCAACTAGCAATTCTCGATCCCGACACGGCAGAAATTCACGTTTTCCACAAAGGAGAGTTCCAACTGTACAATCCCGAAACAACACAATTGCCTCAGGTGGAAAGTTCGTATGAATGGTATCGCGGGCAACGAGATCATCTTGGGTTCGCACAAATTGTTACCTCACAACAGGAATCCCCTCCGGTAAAACAGACTGAAAGCACGAATAACGGGGAGGTTGCCTGATGGATTTGGATTCTCTTTTCAACGGACTTGGTGTTATTGTCTTGGTGATGCCCACGCTGCTTCTTGTCGTGATAGGCGCGATGGCGCTGATCAATCGCCCGTTAAGCGAAACGATGATGGCTCACTGGACTGAAGCGACGGTCTCTGTTGCATTGGTGGCAGCGCTTGGGATTCTTGGCTTGATGCTTTACAGCAGCGAGTGTTATGTGCCTGTCGAGCTTGGGAACTGGGTGGTCATTCCTGAACAACATTTTCATTTTCACTTGCGATTCGTTTTTGATCGGCTTTCAGTTCCTTTTGTGATATTAACGCTCGTGTTGGTTGGCACGATTGGTGCATTTGGTAGACGCTATTTGCACCGTGAACCAGGCTACGGGCGTTTCTTCCTGTTTTATGCTGTGTTTCTGCTGGGGATGGTACTTGCCTCGCTGGCTGGGACAATTGAAACGTTGTTCATCGGCTGGGAATTGGTCGGGCTTTCTTCGGCCTTGTTGGTGGCATATTTTCATGAACGTCCTTCGCCGGTAGTCAATGGAGTGCGTGTCTGGGCAATTTATCGTATTGCAGATGCCGCTTTTCTGGTCGCAGCATTGGCGCTGCATCACTTAACCGGCGGGGGGGATTTTTCCGGATTAATGGGAACCGAACCGTGGCCTCACGGGACGGCTTCTTTAACAGAAATGCAGGCGTTGTTTGTCGGATTATTATTACTTATTGCAGCGGCAGGAAAATCGGGCATGGTTCCATTTTCCGGCTGGTTGCCTCGGGCGATGGAAGGTCCGACCCCTTCCAGTGCCGTTTTTTATGGGGCACTTTCGGTTCACCTGGGAGCGTATTTACTGTTGCGTGTCAGTCCAATTTTAGATATTTCGATGACGCTACGAATTTGTGTGATCGCACTCGGTTTAACATCGGCTGTGTTTGGTGCCTTGGCGGCACGGGTTCAAAGTGATATCAAAAGTGCGCTAGCGTTTGCTTCACTTTCGCAGGTCGGAATTATTGTGGTCGAGATCGGATTTGGCTTACGTTACATCGCGCTGGTTCACATTATTGGTCATGCTTGCCTGCGAACGCTGCAACTACTGCGAGCCCCCACGATGCTTCGTGATTACCACACACTCGAAAATGCGATGGGGGAAAACTTACCCCAGCAAAAAATATCAATGCGTAATTTCATTCCCTCTTCCACACAAAAATGGTTGTACCGTTTTGCGTTGGAGCGTGGTCATCTCGATTCATTTCTCGATACCGTTTTTGTCAGGCCGTTTGTGAAAATGTTTAGTTTGTTTAATCGCTGGGAAAAAAAGTGGACTGACTTTCTTTCAGGAGAAAAATCGCCTGAAGAACAAGCCGCTGCGGATCAGCTAATTGCTGGCACCGATGCAATGGAGGATATCAAATAATGCAAGAACTCCATCTGCCATGGCTGGAACTTTCTGTCATCATCCCGTTAGTCGGGGCGATTTATATCAAACTGTTGAAAAACAGAAACAGTGCTTATATGCAATGTGTGATTTTGTGTGTGCTGACACTGATTTGTGCATTGGGTGAATGGATCGATTTTATGGGGCTTCGCATTTTTGAAGCGCATGATCATTGGGACATCCTCGAAACGTTTTTTCATCGTGATGTGTTTGTTATCGATGAGCTTAATGCCCCGTTGTTGCCACTGGCTGCCCTGCTTTTTTTAATGATGGTGCTTTCAACATTACGCACAAAGTTGGGGCGGTTTTCACTTGCTGGAACATTATTTTCTGAAGGAATTTTGATTGCAACACTCTCTTGCAGGGAGCCTTGGATGATTATTGCCCTGATGTCGCTGGCAACAATTCCTCCCTGGCTGGAGATAAAATCTCGTAAGCATTCAACTGGCGTTTATACCTTACACATGGGACTGTTTGTTGGATTGTCTGTCATCGGTTGGTGGCTTGTCCCGAAAGATGCGGCTGGTATTCCAGATACAACAAGCAGCTTCGCGATTATCGGCGGGGGCATGTTGACCGCTGCGGGGTTACTGCGAAGTGGTATCGTACCCGTACATTGTTGGATGACCGATCTTTTTGAAAAAGCAGCTTTTGGGACCGCGTTGTTATTTGTAACCCCGATGACCGGGGCTTATATGATTATGCGAATCGTACTGCCGATTGCTCCGCCGTGGGCGCTACAAAGTATTGCACTTGTTTCACTTTTTACAGCCGTTTATGCAGCCGGGATGGCGCTCGTCCAAACAGATTCTCGCCGCTTTTTCTGCTATCTCTTTTTGAGTCACTCCTCCCTGGTATTGGTTGGGTTAGAGTTGTTGACACCAATTGGTTTAACTGGTGCGCTGTGCATCTGGATTTCAGTCGGACTATCTCTGGGTGGTTTTGGTTTGACAATTCGATCGGTCGAAGCGCGATTGGGACGATTATCGTTATCGAAATATCATGGCCTTTACGAGCACATGCCCACCTTTGCAGGATTGTTTCTGCTGACAGGACTTGGTTCGATTGGCTTTCCCGGAACCATTGGATTCATCGGCATGGAATTGATTGTCGAAGGGGCTGTTGAAGTTTATCCGTTTATTGGAATGGTCGTTGTCGTAGCAGCTGCATTGAATGGTATCGCAATTATGCACGCCTACTTTCGTATCTTCACCGGCACGCGGCACGTGGCGTCCATTTCTCTTAACGCCAGGCCGCAGGAGAGATTTGCGGTTCTCACATTGACTTTATTGATTATCGGAGGCGGCTTAATTCCACAACCTGGCGTTGCCTCGCGCTATCACGCAGCAAAAGAACTCATTGCCCATCGGCATGTGAAAATAGAACCCGTGATACATCACAAAACAAATAAAAATTAAGGTCGATCAGGCTGTGTCTGACGGAATCTATTAGTTTGTATGATTTTAGAGGAACAAGACTAATCGAGGAATCCACCTTTGTCAGGCACAGTCTGACCGACCTCCTCGCAACTGTTTGTTGCTTACGTTGCCATGGTCGTTATCCCACTGATGTTTCAGTCTTGGCGAATTGCCATTCTGTCTTTGGGGGTACAGGGGCTACTGTCTGGCGCAATCGTCTCTTCACACGGTCATGAAATGTCAGCTCAATTAATTTATGAGTATGTCTACCTGTTTGGTGTGCGTGGCATCTTCCTGCCTTGATACCTTTTGAAACACCATGGCAAATATGTTCCTCACGACGATTTTGTATTGATTCGTAAAAACCTGTTTCAGTGGTTAACGGCTGGGGCGTTCGTCGGTTTGGCGCTACGTTTTCTGACCGTTGTTTACAACCGATCCATGCCGGAGTCATTGAACCTGGCCATTTTCGTTTTATGTGCCTTGGTGAAATGGTCTATCATCTTGAGATCCATAATGGTTTTCAGCATCGAGGTGTCGAAGCACTACTCTTGAAGAAAACGCCTCGCCAACGTCCGCCACGCATCGAAAGTATTGCCGGGGACTCGGCTGTTGCGTTTTCACTTAGTCACTGCCGCGCATGGGAAGCACTTTGTGGACTGTCCGTTTCAGCGGAAGTCGAACAGATTCGCTCAATTGGTCTTGAACTCGAACGAATTGCCATTCATTTGGGGGGACTCAGTGGCATGGCGACCGACATCGCCTATCTGCCAGGCGGTACCAGTTACGGCCGGATTCGAACGGCCCCAAGTCTCCCTGAATCTCCTCAGTCGGGTCGCTGATGAATTAGCGGACGGGTCGCTCGAAGTGGCGTTAATCCCATCTGTTGAATACATACGTCACGCGGAATATGAAATCGTATCGGATGCTTGTGTGGCAACTGATGGTCCTGTTCTGAGTGTAATGCTCTATAGTCGAGTTCCACTCCACGAAATTGCACATCTTGCTCTCGTTGCTGGTTCGCGATCAAGTGCTGCACTTGTTCGTATTCTATTGGCAGAGCAGTTTAGAATTCATCCAGAGATTGAACAATTGCCACTATCTTATTCCATTGAAAGAAGTTCTGCGGATGCTGTGTTATTGATTGGAGACCGGGCGTTGCATAGGCCAGAAGAAACGTTTTGCGTTTCTTGGGATTTAGGAGCAGAGTGGTTTCGTCAAACAAGTTTGCCGTTTGTGTTTGCTTGTTGGGTTCGTCGAAAAAATCGATGCCCGGAACATGTTTCGCAAGCACTTAATTCAAGTCGCGATTGGGGTGTCAAACATTTGCAACAGATTGCACAAGCCACTTCGCGATCACATTCTATCGATTCAACCAAAGCTTATCGCTATTTGAAATGGCCTTCCATCAACAATCAGGTCGTCGATTATCGGCTGGCTGATTACTCAGAGTTAAAGAATTTACCCTATGGAAACAATGGCAACACGCATTCCATGTTCAATCCCAATAATGATCAACAAGTTTATGGAGCAGAACGACTTGAACGATATATCTTCTGGGTAATTGGCACAGACGACGCAGGACACCCCCGCCGTAATGACCAGATTCTCCTGCATTTTGACCAGTCGCGATGGAAAGACCCAGCCCTGTTCAACCACTACCTCCGGCTCCCACCGGAGTTTTAGAAAAGATTAAATATTCCTCTCTGACTGAGTGTGGAGATGTGCGTGTAAAATGGCCTCATTGGGGATTGAACGTATAGTGTCCGGAGAAACTGAGGTTTGCCTGCAAATCAGAATATCCTGCGCTGTACTTCACGTATATAACGAGCATTCTTTGCTTCCCTTCTCACCACTCCTTGTTTGATCAGTTTCTCAAACCAAATTGCCAGTGCCATCAGTCTGGTTACGCGGGGAATGCACCGGTGCTGGAGATGGTGACTGAAGCTGTATTTCAATTTGACACTAAAATTCGACTCAAATAGTACAACTTGGACTCAATAAGGGGCTAACCATGAATTTATCCTCCGCGACTTGCTTACTACTTGCTCAATACTGCTTACTACTTGCTCAATACTGCTTACTACTTGCTCAATACTGCTTACTACTTGCTCAATACTGCTTACTGTTGAGTTCATCACGTGTGGTAGTTATTGTTTGGGCGGCGATTATTAGGCTCTTATCAATAAAATGCTGCAAGAAAGTGGAAAATGCTGCAAGAAAGTGGCAGGATTTTACGATGAATCGTAGCTTAGGCTTTCCAGCCTGAGACGAATTGCATTGATCTTTTCAATGACTAAAACAGCGATCACTGGTCAATCAGAGAGTAAATTTCATAGATACCACATTCGTCAGGCTGGAAAGCCTAACCTACTTTTTTTGGTTCCGGTTCATCCGGTTTAAGAATATTGATCTCATTCAGGAGTAAAGGGATTTGCCATGGCAGGGCATTGGCAGTTTAACAGTCACGATTCCGGTCGGGTCGAGTCACTCGCGGGGCAAATGCGTTGTTCGACGCTTGTTGCCCAGGTGCTTCTTTCTCGCAATTACAGCGATGCCGAGCAGGCGAAGGCTTTTCTTATTTCGAAGTTAAGCGATCTGCGTGAACCGGAAACGTTGCCGGGAGTTTCGCTGGCAGCAGAAATTATTGTTCAGGCGATGCAGGAGAAACGCCGCATCACCATTTATGGAGATTACGATGTCGATGGCATGACATCAACCGCCATCCTTCAGCAATGTTTGCAATTGGCCGGGGCACAGGTCGATTACTATATTCCTTGCCGACTGGAAGAAGGATACGGATTGAACTGCGATGCGTTACGCGAATTGCACAAGGCAGATCCCAATCGTCTGGTTGTTACCGTTGATTGCGGAGTTTCCAGCGTCACCGAAGCGACGTTGGCGCGCGAAATCGGCCTAGATTTAATCATTACCGATCATCACACAATCGGGGAGCAAATACCAGATGCCCTCGCGGTGGTGCATCCTGAACTGCCCGGTGGCGTCGCAGCCGAACAAGGGATGTTTACGCCATTGTGTGGGGCAGGGGTCGCGTTCAAACTTGCCTGGGCTATCTGCAAAGTGCTTGGCGATGGTAAACGAGCTTCCGAAAGGATGCGATCATATTTGAAATCAGCCGTCTGCCTGTCGATGATCGGAACAATTGCTGATGTTGTTCCTTTGGTGAGTGAAAATCGCCTCATCGCAAAATACGGCCTGGCAACTCTTATAGAACAAGCCGGACCGGGACTTGCCGCCTTGATGAAAGTGGCGGGGATCGATCAGAAAACATCGCTCACTTCAGAAGATATTGGGTTTGCTCTTTCTCCACGAATTAACGCAGCAGGGAGACTGGGGCAGGCGAGATTGGCTGTCGAACTTTTAACCACTTCCGATGAATCCCGCGCGACACAATTAGCGGTTTATCTGGATGGTTTGAATCGCCAGCGTCAAACTGTCGAACGAAAAATTCTGAAACAGGCCAAGGAAGTGATTCAGGAAAATGAACAGTGGCTTGAACAAAATACGCTGGTTGTTTCGCATCACGATTGGCACGCTGGTGTGATTGGGATTGTCGCAAGCCGCGTTGCAGAGCATTTTGCAAAGCCGACCATTCTTGTCACTTTCGATACAAGCAACGGTATCGGGCAGGGATCGGGACGTACTTGCGGGAACTTTAATTTACATCGTGCTGCTTCGATGTGTGAGGAGTACCTCGAAACATTTGGCGGTCATGCTGCTGCCATTGGTTTGAAGGTAAAGCAGGAAAATATAGATACTTTTCGAGAAGCACTTTCACAAGCAGCCCAGGAAACGCCGACAGAGCTTGAGCAGCAACCGCGACGCATTGATGCAGAAGTTTCGCTGGGGGAATTATCCGTTAAGTCTGTGCGAGAACTGGATTATCTCGGACCGTTTGGCAATGCCAACGAGCGTCCCATCTTTGTTTCTACCTCGGTAACGCTTGCTGAACCGCCTCGCACGATGGGAGAAGGTGGGCGGCATCTTTCATTGAAAGTAAAACAATTCGGACAAACAATGCGAGCCGTTGCGTTTGGTCGAGGAGAATGGGCGGAAGAAATCGGTAAGCAGGAAGGCCCTATCGCGATTTGCTTCAAGCCGATGATCAACGAATTTCGTGGACGAACCAGCGTCGAAATGCAATTGATCGACTGGAAAACCGAACACGAACTCTCTCAAGCAGGTATTGCGTAGGATGGTGTGCTTGCACCCATCAAATACGGTCTCTATCTCGTCAACCGATTGAATAAGTAATATCTACCAACTGAATCCTTCTACTGCACTGTAAATTGATTGAATACAAACATGGCAAAATGTGACCAGGGTTATTTGTGTGAGCTTTGTGGCGAGCCGGTGAAGAATATTATCGAAAGCAGTCTTTACTTGCGTTATGTGCTGGGAGAGGTCGCGGTTCACGAATTGTTTGCTGCCCCGGAAAGGCACCTGAAATGTGATCGTGATTTGGCCTGCTTCATCGTTCACGAAAAATTTGAATGCCCCGATTTCAGTAATGATCAGGGGGATGACTGCTTGAATGAACAAGAACAAAAACAAAAAGAAAGCCGTATCACCGCCGGCTGGCTTCGATTGCGGGAAGTTGTTCAATTGGGAATTCCAATCACAGAATACCCGTTAACGAAATGAAAGGTACATCGCGTTACCCTGCTTGGCGATAAGGTCTGATTGGTTCAACTTTGGAGGATGCTTGAAGTTGCGATTCGGCTTGTTTTTCGAGCCAGGTTAAGACTCTTTCCATTTGCATATGGCGAGACCCTTTGACAAGGATGCCACATTCATCGTCGAGCCATAACGCTAGAATTTCTTTCAATAAACCGAGGTCGCTGAAGACGCCTATTCTGGAACCATTCATGCCGGCAAGTAGCGCCCCGTGTGCAACATCATTCGCGAACTGGCCATAAACAAGTAGAAAATCGAGATTAGATTTTGCGATTTGTGTTCCCAGTTTTCGATGGTAATGGGCAGCACGCTCCCCCAGACCAAGCATGTCTCCCAACACAGCGATACGGTTCTTGACACCCGCTAATTCAGCAATTGCGTTTAGCCCGGCTAAAGCCGAAAGCGGGTTCGCATTGTAGCAATCATCAATGATGGTCCAGTTTCCCATTCGACGAAGCTGGCAGCGACCAGCAAGAGGCTTGAACTGATTAAAACCCGCTTGAATTTGCTGGCAAGACAGACCGAGTTCCCGAGCAATGCCCAGCGAGATTAACGCAGCATTCAAGAAATGTTTACCGGGAACCTGAAGCCGGTAAGCATTTTGCTCGACAGAAAACTGAAGAACTCCCTGCTGGAAAGACAGGTTTTCTGCAAAAACATCACACTCTTTCAACTGCCCGGTTGTGATGACGCGCGATGGCAATCGTCTTTTAATTTCTGGAATGCAAGCCGTTTCGATTGGCAGGATCATTAAGCCGTTTTCTCCAACCGCATCGATCAATTCTGCTTTCGATTGGATGACCGTTTCGACAGAACCGAAGCCGTCCAGATGAGCGGGACCAAGATTGGTCAGAACACCAATTTCCGGTTCTGTCCATCTCGCCAATTCGGCTATCTCTCCCGGCGAAGAGGCACCAAATTCAATCACGCCAAATTCGTGTTCCTCTTTTAATTGCAATAAAGATAACGCAACACCAATCTGGTTATTAAAATTCCCAGGGCTTTGAATGCCATGAAATTCTTGGCTTAGAACAGCCTGAATCATGTGCCGGGTTGTTGTTTTGCCGACACTTCCAGTAATGCCAATTTTCAAGGAATCGGATTGGGCAGCATTCCACTGTGCCAATTTCTGTAACGCGAGAAGTGTATCACCAACAACAACTTGCGGCACATTATTACCATCCGCCAAAGTGCTGTTCAAGCCAGCAGAAACGACTACTCCAATCGCACCACGAGCGATTGCTTCTTCCAGAAAATTATGTCCATCATATTTGGCTCCCGATAAGGCAACAAATAAATCTCCCTGCTGAAGCGTACGTGTATCGCTTGAGACAGATTCAATAGAAACAGCACTGCAATGAGCCGGAGCGTTAAGTTTTCCTCCGGTAACGCGAGCCAGTTGCGAGAAAGTAGTTGTGAACATTAGGCAGGAACTTTTGCTCTGGCGTTATCTGAAAATGAGAGGTGGTTTATCAGTGCATTATTCGTCTCGATGCAATCATCAAATGGATGGATGACGCCGTTTATCTCCTGACCTGTTTCGTGTCCTTTGCCCAAAATAAGGACACAATCGCCTGGCTGAGCGTGATGAATAGCCCATTCAATGGCAACTTTTCGGTCTTCTTCGATAAGATCTGCTCCTCGATTCTCCGTAAAGCCTTTGCAGATATCATCAAAAATATGTCGAGTTGATTCTTCGCGAGAATTGTCGCTGGTTAGAACAATCACATCGGCTAACTGAGCCGCCTGCCCCATCAACGGGCGTTTTTTGTGGTCTCTATTACCACCGGCTCCAAACAGACAAATCAAACGACCGGTCGTGACAGATTTCATGGTTCGAATAATATTTTCAATCGCATCTGGAGTATGTGCGTAATCAACAAAGCAATCAAAGTTTTGCCCCACTGAAATTCGCTGCATGCGTCCGGGAGGCAAACTCCCCTGCTTAATTCCGGTTTGGATATCGTCACTTTCAATGCCAAGCTTCAACGCAGAAGCAGCAGCCAATGCTGCATTCATCACGTTATGCTTGCCGGGTAAAGGGACGAACAATTCCATACTGTTTGAATCGGAAGCGAATTCAAAGCGACTGTAACGAGTTGTCTGTTCAAGGATTGAAATTCGAAATTGATTCTGATCAGAAAAACCGACGCTAATAGGCTCAAACCGACAGCAACGCATTTTCAACGCTTCTTGAATGAGAAGGTCGTCTCCATTGATGATAAAATCTGCATCGGCGCCGCAAAAATCCTGAATCATACTTTTGGCGAGCATGTAAGATTTCAGATCGCCATGATAATCGAGATGATCGTGCGTAATGTTGGAAATAATTGCAGCCCGCAATGATATCCCGGCGATTCGCTTTTGTTCCAACGCATGGCTGGAAACTTCCATCACCGCGTGAGAAGCATTTTGACCGGCCATTCGCCCAAACCAGTTGGCGATGACATTTGCATCGGGAGTTGTCATTGTTGCTTCGAGCGGCTCGGCAACAGAATCATCATATTCGATTGTGCCAAGTAGCCCCGTTTTTTTTGAGGCTGCTTTCAGTATGGAACGCAGCATCCAGGCGATTGTTGTTTTGCCGTTGGTCCCGGTAATCCCCAGAACATCAAGTGAATTCGCAGGTTGCCCCGCCAGATACTGACAGATCCAGCTATAGCAACGGCGAACATCAGAAACGATGCACTGAGGGACATTGATCCCTGCCAGAGGAACCGAAGTTAAAACTCCGCACGCCCCTCGGCCAACTGCCTCTTGAATATAGTTGTGCCCATCATGCTTCCTGCCTGCAACAGCGACAAAAAGAGTCCCCGGTTCGCATTGGTCAGAGTGGGACGAAATACGCTGGAAAAGCAAATCGCCACAGCCCACAAAGCTGGCTGAAGGGAGTAAACTTCGAATGCTGTGCGAATTTATTGCAGAAGGGGTGTTTGGTAAACTCATTCTCAAACGTCATCCATGACAGGTACAGCAAATTGTATTGACCCGTATTCTCTCAAGTTCAGCAGATTGGTCAAGAGCAGAGCCATTCTACCTCAATTCTGCAACTTTTGCACGAAATGCAAAAGCCTCTTGTGTTCCCCTGTTTTGTGCATTCTTCCTGTATTTCTTTGCCTGGGATTGGAGGTCTAGCAGGATTCTCAATATAATGAAGGAAACCTCTCATTTATTCAAAAGGAGCACAGACATTCCTGTCTGTCTCGTTTGGGCATGCTGTAGGATAGGCAGACAAGAATGTCTACCCTTCAGTCAGTAAGAGATTTTTGAATAAATAGAGGTTCCCTGAAGTAAACAGGGTTGTTTATTGAAATCGGTCAAGAGAAATGAACCCCAATTTGCTTCTCATGCAGAAAAAGGAGATTACCATGAACCAGGTATTGAATTTGAAAAACAAAAGGTTGTTCGGGATTATTTTGCTTCTCGTTGCCTCAGTTTGTATTGGTCTTAGTATTGGTCATAGTGAAGCAGCCCCGAATCAGAAAGAAAAGAAGCCCCTGTCTGTTTTCATGCGAAAAAAACTGGCTGCCTCTTCAATGATTTTGGAAGGACTGGCCATGGAAGATTTTTTATTGATTGAAGAAGGGGCTAGAAAACTGCGCGAGATGAGCAAGGCTGAAAAATGGCGGGTTCACAACGATCCCATGTATCGGCAGTTCAGTGGAGAATTCCAACGAATTACAGAAAAGTTAAGCGAAGCAGCTAAAGATGAAAAGTTGGATACCGCTGCTTTACGATGGGTCGATGCGACCATGTCCTGCATCGAATGCCATCAATATGTTCGCAAAGTTTTAATCGCAGAAAAATAAAGAAAGCCTCTATTTAATCCAAAAGGAACACAGACATTCCTGTCTGTTTCGTTTGGGCAAGCCTTACTGAAAGGCAGGCAAGAAAGTCTCCCCTCTTTCAATACACTTTTTGAATCAATAGAGAGTCCCTGGACAACCAGAGTAAAGGCTAAAAATGGCTAAGCAGGAGTATTCACGGCACCAGAAAAAGGTGATTCAGCGATATTACGATAACCGTGAACAAATTGACGAACAGCGGCTCAGCGAATTGGTTACCAGTCTGTTCCTGGCAACGCCGAAGCAGGCAGTGAAACGCTGGGAGACGGCAGAGGACCTTATGCGGCGACTCGAAGTTCCTGAATCTCGCATCGCAAATATCATGAAAAAAAAAGACGTCGCAATCCTGGCTACCGTGGTCGAAG
>Ga0316209_1003057_pt1 | contig 12042 bp, 15 predicted proteins | sample 6monopyrite_MG_FD_204945 | JGI IMG/M metagenome (GOLD analysis project Ga0316209, IMG submission 204945) | Microbial mat bacterial communities from mineral coupon in-situ incubated in ocean water Damariscotta River, Maine, United States -... | ecosystem: Environmental > Aquatic > Marine >...
AATCAAGTGGACAGCAAGCGCCTACCTGCTTGTAGGGGCAGTATTTGTGCTGAACATCTACCTGATGCGGTTCATTGATCATGCTCAAACGTGGTTGATATATCTGGTCATTTTCTTTGCGCTGGCAAAAACGGCTTATTTTACCACCATTACCCTGCGGCAGGTAAACAGTTCCATAAAACAATGCCATTCCTTTGATAAACTGCTGTGGGTTTTCGGTATGTTGATCCTTTTGGTCATTCTGTCCTTTGCGGCAGATTTCAATTGTCTGTCTGCCGTAGATAAGGGGTCGCTTAAAGGACTGGAAACAACCCCGGACGGAGGTCTTTTTGAAAATCTGTTCTCTTACTTTTATTTCAGTATTGTAACTTTTGCCTCCGTTGGTTATGGCGATATTGTGCCTGTATCTGCGCCTGCCAAGATCCTAGTGATCTTGGAGATCTGTCAAAGTTTCATTCTCATAGTGTTCGGTCTTTCCAACATCAACAATATTCATGTCATGACCGAGTCCCATAAGGAAATGAATGGCGAGTAATCCAAATTGAGAATATTTACCCTCAGCAAGCAGAAAAACGCATTATAGAACAACGATGAAAACCATACTTGTAGCTACAGATTTTTCGCCAAAGGCACGTTTGGCAACCGAGGTCGCAATTTCATTGGCTCATCAATTCAAGTCCGACATCCATTTTCTGAATGTCTTTCACACGCCTGTCAATTGGTCTAAACTGCCAAAGGAGCAAGAAGGCCGTTTCAAGGAGGTGAAAGCGAAGATCGGGGCCGCCAAAGCCATGCTGACTGAATTGGAAACCGAAGCCAAGCAGAAAGGACTGAATACATCATCATTCCTTTCTTACGATCACGAGAATATGAATGTGCTACAACACATCCAATCGCATAAGCACGATCTGGTTGTAATCGGTGCGCACAGTCGGCTTACTATTTCCGATGTGCTTTTCGGCTCTGTGGCCATCAACATCATCAAAAATTCACCTGTTTCGGTATTGATGGTGGATGAAGTGGACAAATTCACCTCTGTGAAAAGCATTCTGGTTGCGGTCGATCCAGACTCAAACGTAGTCGAATTCATCAAAAAGGTCAGCAACCTTTTTCCGACTTCGGATGTGAAAATAAAAGCCTTTTCTGTGCGTTCAGGAGCTGAAAAGGAAAGTGAAAAAATGTTGGAAGGTTTAAACGAATTCATCAGAAGGAAAACGGCCAAGAATGTGACCTACGAAACGGTCAATGCCGCAAGCGTAGAAGAAGGCATTATCGAAAAAGCAAACGGAAGCGAAGGAGACCTGCTGGTAATAGGGTCGAACAGATTCAATAAGGTGGCCGATTATCTGCGCGGGCATGTTTTTCCGAGTGTCAGCTCGCGGGTCAGGAAACCGTTAGTGATACTCAAGTAAAAGAAGAGATGGACAGCATAACACAGGCGGCATTGGGTGCCGCCATTGGCGAAGCCGTTCTAGGCAAAAAGATCGGTAACAAAGGCATGGCTTTGGGAGCTGTTGTGGCAACCTTACCAGATTTGGACATCATTTTCCTTCCACTTTTCAATCAGGTGCAAAGGATTAGTATTCATCGTGGCTACAGCCATTCCATTGTGGGCGTATTTCTTTTAAGTCTGTTGCTGGCTTGGCTTTTCTCCAAGTGGAAAAAACTGGGCGAAGTATCAAAAAGCAGGTGGTTCGCATTCAGCTTTTTGGCCACATTTACCCATATTTTGCTGGATTCCTTTACCACATTTGGTACCCAACTTTTTCTCCCGTTTTCGGATTATCGGGTGGCTTTCGATAGCATCACCATTATTGATCCGCTATATACACTTCCCCTCCTGATCGGAGTGCTGGTCGGTCTGTTTTATAAAAGATCCAATACCACACGGAGGAGGTTGAATGCCGCAGGTCTCATCATCAGTTCCGCCTATCTCAGTTTCACCCTCATTAACAAACAGCACGTTAACGGAATTGTGGAAACCGCGCTGGAAAAACAGGGGATTGAGTACGAAAGCTGTTTGACAATCCCTGTATCTGCAGGTAATCTGTTGTGGTACGGAGTGGCCAAAACCAACAATGGGCTTTATCTCGGAGATTACTCTGTTTTGGACAAGGACCGAGACATTACTTTTGAGTTTTTTCCGAAAAACGAACAATTACTGGCAGACATAAAAGACACCTATATGTTAGATAGAATGAAGTGGTTCTCGCGGGGTTATTATACCGTTGCCAAAGAAAACGGTAAAGTCCGTTTTTACAACCTGCAATGTGGCATGAGCGGTTTTAAAGGCGAAGACAATCAAGCTCCAACAACTTTTTATTACCAGATTTCCCAGAATGAGGACGGTTCAACTAAACTGGGCGCGGGTATGCTTCCAAAAAAGCAGAACACCAGAGTAAGCCAATGGGATAGAATGTTCGGTCAAAAACCAAGCAACAATAAATAATGTTTATCCGCTTTCATACCCAAAACCATAAGATTAGGCATGCTGAACTTGTTTCAGCATCTAACAACCGTAACGACCAAATTCTGAAACAAGTTCAGGGTGACACTTGTTAAAAACTACGGGGGTAAACAAACGGATAATCATTATGAATAATGACCGAAATCAGAGAAATATTACAGCAAAACGAGGCCCCATTTTGGAAGGTTCTTACAGAATCTCAACAAAGACAATTTGTTGATAATGCCAGAATACAAACCACCGAAACAAGGCAATCAGTTTATGAGCCTTCCAATGCCATTCACGTTATGCATTACGTGGTGTCTGGCAGAGTTAAAGTGTGCAGACATTTCGGTGATTTGCGCGAAATGATTGTTGATCTAGTTCCTGACGGCAAGTTTGTCTCTTTTCAACCAATCTTGCAAATGCCTGATCAAATTGAATATGCCGACTCAGTTATGGCTAGCACCATGCTTCAAGTTAACGCTACACTCATCAAAGACTTAATGAATGAGAATGCCAAATTTTCTCTGGTTATGTTTGAGCAGTTGGCAAATCGGCACAACAAGGTAAACAGGAAGTTATCATTAGTGCATCCCACGGTATTGATAAGGCAACAAATTGTATTTCTTATTTTGGAATTAGCCGAAAGTTTTGGAAGGCAAGTGGGCTATGAAATTGTGATAGAACATGGACTATCTCAACGCGAAATGGCCAGCATGATACACCGTACCAGACAATCTGTTACAGGCATTTTAAGACAACTTAAAAATGTTAACATCATTAACTACACCAGAAAGTCAATTTTGGTAAGAGACGTAGATCAGCTAAAGCGATGGGGAGACGGGGAGGAAACACTACACGCCAAATAAGGTTAATGCCAAGAAAAAAGATAAAATGTGGCGAATGCACGAATGCCCAGTGTTTTGTTAAGCGATGCAACTTCGATTTTATCACATCAATTGATGATAAAAAAAATCAGCTCGTCTTAAAGAAGGGACAACCTGTTTTTCAAGAAGGAGATCACGTTTTTGGCATATACTTCATACAGAAAGGCAAGGTAAAAGTGGTGAGTTCCACCTCACAAGAAGATGTTCAGCAAATAGTTAGGTTGGCAACCGATGGTCACCTGCTCGGACATCGGGGCTATGGCAACGAAACCTATCCTATAGGAGCAATAGCCATGGATGAGACCAAGGTTTGTTTCATTGACAACAACAACCTTCTTGAAATTTTCAAAGCAAATTTCGATTTCGTTTACGCCATAATGATGTTCTATTCGACCGAGCTCCGAAAGAGTGAGGATAGAACAAAGAATTTTGGTCGGATGACCGTCAATGAGAAAGTAATTTTTTCGTTACTCTATCTTATCGATACGTTTGGGCTTGACAGCAATAACCTGTTTAATGCGGTCGTTTCGAGACAGGAAATAGCAGACATTGCAGGAACAAACGCAGATCAGGTAAGCCGCACAATTTCCCAGTTGAGAGATTTGGGACACATTTCTACAAAGGGCAGTGCTATTCTTGTGAACGATTTGGATGGACTGAAATCTGTGGTAAGAAAATACCTTTAGAGAATAGGCCGAGGTGTAATTCTAACGCTTCTAATCTCACAACTTTCCAATCAGTCTGAGAACACGCAGACAAAAAACACCTTTTTCCCTGAGAATGGTCATGTTGTTGTTTGCGCTCAAACGTTAATCTAGCTTACTCATCCATCAGGCATGAAACGAATTGAACAGGATATAAAGCAGACCAAGCCTTTTCAAAGCAACTACCACAAGGCATCTATAAACATCATGTACACTGGTAAATGGCTGGTCAATCTGCATAACGATTTGTTTAAAACATTTGGGCTTTCCATGCAGCAGTACAATACCTTGAGAATACTAAACGGAATCTATCCCAGGCATGTACCACTTATGTATATAAAAGAGCGCATGTTAGATAAGATGTCTGATGCTTCTAGAATAGTGAGCACTCTGTTTAAAAAAGGACTAGTAACACGAGCTCCCAGCATTACAGATCGTAGAAAATTGGATATCGTAATTTCTCAAAAAGGGCTGAACCTCGTGGCAAAGGTTGAGAAGCATCATTATAAGCTTTACGAACTTCTCTCAAACCTTGATGACCAGGAAATAAAGCAGTTGAACTTCTTACTTGACAAAGCAAGAGCCTAAACCTGAAAGTCAATCTTCATCTTTTCAAGCATATTTCTGCGATATGGCAGAAATACAACTGATTTATTTCCACATTTTTGCTGACAAGAGTCAATTTGCCTCAGCATGGCGGCAGCGTTCTTTGTCGCGAAAGTAGATGGTGCAACAACAAATGGTATAACACTTATAGAAAATGGCACGCTATTTTATAGTAAAAAAGATACTTTCGCGTTTATTAACAAATTAAATAAATTCAAAATGAAAAAGAATGGATTTTTAATCGTAATACCTACAGTACTTTTGGCTGTATTGAGTATGTCGGTAGCACAAATTGGTGGAGACTGGAAAGCACCACCAGAGGCGGATAAAATTACAAATCCACTCAAAGGAAATGCTGAATCAATAGATGCCGGAAAGAAAACCTTCAAGCAAATGTGCGCCATCTGTCATGGAAACAAGGGCAAAGGAGATGGGGTTGCAGGAGCGGCACTTAATCCACGGCCTACCGATTTCTCAAAATCCTCTGTTCAGGAACAGACAGACGGTGCCATCTTCTGGAAAATGACCGAAGGCCGAGCCCCTATGGCATCCTACAAGGATATACTTAAAGAAGACCAACGGTGGGAATTGGTCAATTACATCAGAACCCTTAAAAAATAAATATGATGAAAAGAACTACAATTCTATCGGCATTGTCAATTATCCTTGCCATATCTACTGTATTTGCGCAGGACTCGCTATCAACCTATGACAGGCAGATTGCCAATTTGGACCAGCAGGTTACAGATCTGGATCGTAAGTTTGGTAAACAGTTCAGTCTGTTTAAACCCGGAAAGTCAAAATTCATGCTCCGTGGTTTCTTTTTCACGGGATTTGATATGGTCAGTTCGGAAGGTGAGACCGACTACAACTTCATAGGAGGCGGAATTAACCCCGTGCTTTTGTATAAGCAATCTGAGCGATTATTCTTTGAGGCAGAATTTGAGGGCGAATATGTGAACAACGAGTTCAATCTGGGGCTGGGCTATGCCAACGCAACCTTTGTGGTCAACAAGTATATCACGGTGCGGGGAGGTAAGTTTCTCATACCGTTCGGAAGTTTCACAGAGAAACTGCATCCTGCTTGGATAAACAAGATGTCGTCTACACCGCTCGGTTTCGGGCATGATGGTATCGCACCAGGTGCTGACCTCGGACTTGAGGTAAGAGGTGCGTTTCATATCGGAGCAGTTAAACTGAACTATCAGGCTTATGTAATCAACGGTCCGCAACTCAAAACAGGTGTAGATGAACCCGAAGAGGCAGGAATGCTCAAGTTCGGATCCTACACAGATAATAATCCAGACAAGGCTGTGGGTGGAAGAATAGGGATATTCCCAATGTCCAACTCATCCCTTGAACTTGGTTTCTCCGGTATGACCGCAGGAGTTGGAGATAAGGGTAGCGCTTATAGTAAGGTCAGGGCCAACCTGTTTGCTGTAGACCTTTCTTATGTAAAGAGCTTGAACTTTATGAAAAGTGTACTTGACATAAAGGCACAATACAACTATTCGCAGGTGGGAGATGCAAATTATGCGGTGCCGGATGATACCACCGATCTGTTCTACGATTTCAATAATGTAAGCAGTGGTTACTATGTGCAGATGGCATTGCGCCCTTCGTTGGTCGACAATAATTTCTTCAAGCGGTTAGAAATAGCAGGTAGATTCAGTGCTTTACAAACGCCCGAAGGATCTTTATGGGAACAAGCTCCCACTCAATGGGCCGTCAATCTCAATTATTGGTTCAATTGGAGAACGGTGCTGAAGTTGGGGTATCAGACCACAGGCGGTCTGGGCGATCACGACTCGGGCACAAGCATTACGCAGAACATGTTCACCGTCCGATTGGCAATGGGATTTTAACAACCTTAATAAGCGACTATCATGAAAAAAACAACAATCATATTTACAATATTGGGAATGGCCGCGCTGTCGGCATACATTACTGGATGCAAAACCCAGACCGAAATGGTGAAAGCAAAATCAGGTGCCCAATTATGGGGAGAGAATTGCATCAGGTGTCATAATGCACCATCTCCGGACACTTTCTCCGATGTAGAGTGGGAAGTGGCCGGCATGCACATGCAGATACGTGCAAACCTCACTGAAGATGAAACAACCAAGATCATCGAATTCTTACAAGCAGCCAATTAAAAATAAAAGCTATGAAGACAATAAACTGGATATTCACAATAACAATGGCCGTGGCCCTGATAGGCTGCGACAAGGCGAGCAACCTGGCCGAAGTACTGAGCGCTGCAGATGTGGAGGCTCTGGAGGAAATGGAACATGCGTATGAAGGCGCCAAGGCCTATCAAGATACCTTGGTCTGGTGCGTAGATACATCGCAGACCTGCACGGACTCGACCATTGCTCACTACGAAGATGAATTGCATGGACATTTAGACGAATGGGACGAGTTCCATGCAATTTACAGCCACAATAATCTGGAGGATGATCATCATCACGGTTCAATGGTTCAGCATACACACGGTGTGGTAGAAGAACATGAAGAAGAAGCTGAAGAAGAGGACCATGGACATAACCTTGAATCTCATTATCAACTCAACGAGTTCATTTCTGAGCACGAACCTTATCATACTGAATAAAGTTCTCATTCCCCATTAGTATAATCATTTATAGAAAGTCCGCTAGATGAACAAGGTTCATCTAGCGGGTTTTCTGTTTAGGATTAGCCTTCTACAAGCAATTTTTTCTCGTTCCCAAATACTTGACCAACTAGTTCGGTCAGAAATCATTACTAAGCAACGATTGTAGGAGGTTAACGGCTCGACATTTCCTTCGGGTACAGTGCAAGCGCATTAAGTTTTTACAACGAGATTATTACAGCGAGGGTTCGAGTTATTGAGTTCTCGATACGATTGTAGTGCCTCCAATCACTCGAACTAACCGGCTGGACTGGGTCACTTCGATTTCGGTTCTGACGGAGGAAGAATTGTATCGAGAAGTAGCTTGTAGTATTGGTTGAACTATCGGGTTCTCGATGCGATTGTCGTACCTCTAATCGCCCGAACTAACAGGCTGAATCACTCGTTATTAGTTGGTTATGTTTAGCCTTACACCTTATGCTGGGAACTTCTTAATGCGTTTTGCCCTGCTTCGGGGTATTGCTTGTGGTTGTTAATGTTGGAACGTAGATTTACTATCCGCCATCCTAAACTAACAGTGGGGCATAACATTGAAAACGTTACTGATAACCATAAACCATGAAAAAAACCATCCTCACCTTAATTGCAGCATTCTTCTTCACAATCCAATCGCAAGGCACAGAATATATTATTCTGGCAGAAGGCACCACAATACCAACAGATATTTTTACACCATCAATTACATACGCAGTTGTTGGAGACACGGTAACGTGGATTTGGGTTGACGGTGTCCATACTACAGAATCTGTTACTATTCCGGTAGGCGCTCCTTCATGGGCGTCTAATCTTGATAACTCAACCACCACCTTTTCTTATGTAGTAACAGTGCCAGGAAGCTATTACTACGATTGCCATGCAAGCTTCTCGCATGGAATGGATGGATGGATTGAAGTGGCTGCACCGACAGGCGTTTTTGGAGCCGAATCGATGCCAGAATCTAACGTTTACCCAAATCCAGTTATCGGCTTCACGCGCATTGAAGGTGAGAAATTCAATAGTATTGAGGTTTACGGTATTAATGGTGCACTCGCTCAGTCCTTTTCATTCTCCAATAGTCTGTCCTCAAGGGAAATAAACACGATGGGCCTGAAACCAGGGACTTACTTTTTACATCTTTTAGAAGACGGTAAGCAGGTTGGAGTCAATTGGTTTGTGAGGCAGTAAACGCGAACTAACCTACTGTGGACTGAAAGTGCATGGGTTTGATTAAGGGAAGAGAAAAGGTGATATTGCTGCCAAGATTACAGAAGTTGATGAAGGAACTTGTGGAGAATAGTAAGCTTGTCGGTCTTAGAAGCACTTTCAGTCCTTAGCATTGGATGACGTGGTCTAGCCCCCTAAAAGTCGGACAATTTTCTTTCAGTTTTGAAAAGTAGTGATTTGAGTTGGTAGTTTTGCATCGGCAAGAACCTTACAGGTGAGGAACAGGAATGGCTTCGAGATTCGCTTTCCAAGGATGAGGAGAAGAATGGTTACAAGAAATGGCGCAAGAAGGTTGAGTTTGAAATTGCGGATCGCCACTATAGCCTGACCTGTAATCCCCGGACTGGAGATGTTGAGTTCTTCTTTCCAGAGATGTTTCTGATTGGACCAAAATCGAAGTTGGTAGAACTGTATCCAGAATTAGAAGTAGTGCAAAAAGGCATGTTGGCCCACTTGCTTTATAATGAAACGTCAATGGCTGGGATAGATAGGTCCAGACAGAATAGAGAAAAACTTAACGTTAATACTTGTTTTCTAACAGATGTGATTGAAACGTTTGAGCTAGATGATTGGAAGGTAAAACTCAATTACAATCCTGTAAATGATGTGGTCATCCTCCATCTTGATACTCGAACAGTTATGACACACGTAAAACGGATTGGAGATGATATGCACGAATGGCCAGTTTTGAATCAAGGAAAATTCAAGGAAACGGTAATCGGAATTCTCGCAATGAATGGCATTCAAGTACCAGAAGACTGAGTTTGTCTTACTGTCTGGTTCGCCAAGGAAGATTCATTGTTCAGATTTCGACCCGATTCGGAACATTACTAGGGAAGAAACCATCTGCTACATTCGCTACGAACCGTTAAAACTCACTGTTTGGACAAGAAAGACGAAAACAAAGGCAAGCGCAGGGTCATGCCAGAACGCATGAGAGAGTTCCAGTACGAAGTGGAACAAAACCGACTGTACTACCTCGAATTCGAGAAGAATATCATAGCCATTGAGAACCATGAACAATACATGGAAAAGTCGTTGGAGTTCATATTCAATTTCGGGGTGCCAAATTGTAATGTCCTGAGTCTTGGCGGACAGATTTTCACAATTCACGACCTCATTTGCAGTTCGCTCCAGTTTTATAAAAAGACCGAGCAGTACGAATCCTGCTCACGAATTCTAGCATGTGAAGCGATGCCTGAATATATTCCTTGGGAAACATGTTTCATTATGTTCCCACTTCTTAAACAGTTTTACTTGGATTCTACAATGATGATGTCGTACGAGGAAAGCATGATCAAAGTCCAGCAGAAGATGATTGATACCACAGAATTCTTCGGATTGTCAATTCCACATGACTAATTGAAAGTGGTTGATAGGGTAATCGATTTCCATCAAGGAAAGTTGGATTTTCAAGGAATGCAGGTTCTGGAATACATAAGGGCCGAGTCACTCCAATTCTATCAAATGGAAAAGCGCGACTTTGAAAACCGGAAGGATAGAACGTACTACTTCTACAGGCCACCGGAAGAATCAGTAGAATAGGTTTTAATACAACTTTATCTTCGTTCCAATCTGATTTATCTATGGTACAGACAGATATATAAGGTGAAGGAGAACCCACTGAAACCAACCGAAGACCAATGAATACCATGAAAATATCATCAAGCGAAAGAGCGCAGGAATTGTTGGAGCAATTGAAAGATTCAAAAGACAATTATAAATTGGAAACCGTAAATGGGTTGGTATCCACCTCTTCCTACTTGGATGCGGTTCACATATTTGTGAACGGACCTTCAGTCTATGCGTTGATCCGTGAGGTTGAAGGTGATGATAGCATCAATGGTGAACTCATAGCATATAAACCAACCCCATTCCCATCAGACCTAAGGCCGTTGGTGCAGACCGTGGATCGCATGTTTAGAATGGTCAAGCACTTAAGTGATGGTGAAGCTGCAAATTTCAGGTTAAAGGTGGGGCAGAACGCCAGGTCATTGGCCAACTTTTATCGGCAATGTCCTGAATTGATGGATGACTTCCGAAAGGACGTGATGTCTGAGCTTCGAGATTATGAATCAATGGCATTGGGGCTGAAGATAAATGAAGTGCCTGGGAGAGCAGGGGAGCTATCCGCCAGGATTATGAATCATATCGGACAATACACTGAGAGAGAAGAGATCTATGATGGACGGATTCTGTGTGAAGAATATGCGTTGAAATGGATGGTTGACCAGAGCCCTGTCCTCTAATTATAGATAATGTACATGACCTAATTATAGATATTGCACATGCTGCAGTAATTGGTGAAACATTGGGTGTTACTATTGGTATTACCACATAAAGCCAAATAGATATTACAATAAGCGTTATATTTGTAAAAAGTATTTACACTTATGGGGAGAGAAAAGGTAATATTACTACCAAGACTGAATAAGTTGATGCAGGAACTAGGAGAGAACATCAAACTTGCTCGTCTAAGAAGGAAGCTAAGTGCTGAACAAGTTGCTGAACGAGCAGGTATTAGTCGTCCTACACTTAGTTCTATTGAGAATGGACAATCTTCTGTCAGTATAGGTAACTACATGAATGTTCTTATGGTACTTGGGCTTGAGAAGGATTTATCCTTGGTTGCAAAGGATGATGTGCTGGGAAGGAAGATTCAGGATGCCAAATTAACGCATGGGGAAAGAGCTCCCAAAAAGCCCTCAAATGATTAACCATGGCTGCTAAGCGAGAAATATATGTCTATGCGCATTGGGAAGGAATTGAGAACCCTGCACTTATCGGAGTGCTTTGGTCGGAGCGATTGAGAGGAAAGGAGATCTTTTCATTTCAATACGATGAAGAATGGTTGAAGTCGGATCAAGCACGGGTTCTAGACCCAGAACTTGAACTTTATTCTGGTTTACACTATCCGAAGGATGAAAAGAAACCCAACTTCGGAATGTTCACAGATTCATCTCCTGATCGGTGGGGGCGAATACTGATGAAGAGAAGAGAAGCTGCAATGGCCAGAACACAAGACAGGAAAGCTCAAACCCTGTTTGAAACAGACTATTTGTTAGGAGTGTTCGATGGTCATAGGATGGGAGCGTTGAGGTTTAAGGAAGATATGAATGGCTCATTTCTGAATGACAATGCGGAAATGGCAACCCCGCCATGGGCATCTCTACGAGAGTTAGAACAAATTAGCTTACAATTGGAGAAAGAAGATGCAATGGATGACCCAGACTACCTCAAATGGCTCAACATGTTGGTTAGTCCAGGTGCATCACTTGGTGGGACTAGACCGAAAGCAAGTATTACGGATACTGACGGTGCGCTGTGGATTGCAAAGTTCCCTAGTAGAAGTGATGAGTTTGACATCGGAGGATGGGAAATGGTTGCTTATGAAATGGCAATACAAGCGGGCATCGATATGGCCGAGTCTCAGGTAAGAAAATTTACATCTGACCAACATACGTTCATGACAAAGCGCTTTGATAGAAATCCGAAAGGAGAGAGGATACATTTCGCTTCAGC
>Ga0316209_1003058_pt1 | contig 12039 bp, 8 predicted proteins | sample 6monopyrite_MG_FD_204945 | JGI IMG/M metagenome (GOLD analysis project Ga0316209, IMG submission 204945) | Microbial mat bacterial communities from mineral coupon in-situ incubated in ocean water Damariscotta River, Maine, United States -... | ecosystem: Environmental > Aquatic > Marine > Coastal...
GCTTCGCTATTTCTCTAATGCGGTTTGCCAGCACATCTTTATCTAATGGCTTCTGTTTAGAACTGTTGTGATGGGTATCGCCTTTGGCCGGAACAACTTGCTCGATTATTGGCTTGAGGTTAAGATTTTTGAGTTTCCAATGGTTTAGGTTTTCATTCACCTTTAATGCATTGGCTTGCCCAACCATTTCATTGACGGTTTTGAAACCAAGTTGTGCCATTATCCTCCGCAAATCATCGGCTAGGAAATGGAAGAGGTTAACTACCTCATCTGCTTTTCCTGTGAACAGTTTCCTCAGCTCTGGGTTTTGCGTTGCAACTCCCACTGGGCATGTATTTGTATGGCATTTACGCATCATAATACAGCCTTCCACGACAAGGGCAGCGGTTGCTACGCCCCATTCTTCTGCACCAAGTAAAGTAGCAATGGCAAGGTCTCTTCCAGTTCGTATCTGACCATCGGTTTGCAGCACCATTCTACCACGCAAGCGTGATTGCACCAATGTTTGATGTGCCTCTGCAAGACCTAATTCCCAAGGCAAACCGGTATGCCTCAATGAACTCAAAGGAGATGCTCCTGTTCCGCCATCGGCACCCGAAATAAGAACCGCATCGGCTTTAGCTTTTGCCACTCCAGCGGCAATGGTTCCCACTCCGGCTTCCGATACCAACTTCACATTAACACGTGCTTTGGGGTTTGCATTTTTCAAGTCGAAAATGAGCTGTGCTAAATCTTCGATCGAATAAATATCATGGTGGGGTGGTGGGGAAATTAGACCTACACCCGGTGTGCTATGACGCACGCGACCAATCCAATCATCTACCTTATGACCAGGAAGCTGACCGCCTTCTCCTGGTTTGGCTCCCTGTGCCATTTTAATCTGCAATTCGATGGCATTGTTTAGATAATTGATGGTCACACCAAAACGCCCCGAGGCAATCTGCTTTATGGCCGAGCGTTCCCAATCGCCATTTTCCTTCTTTACAAAGCGTGCTTCGTCCTCACCGCCTTCTCCACTATTGCTGCGGCCTTTAATGCGATTCATGGCAATGGCCAACGTACTATGCGCTTCGTAAGAAATGGAACCAAAAGACATGGCGCCTGTAGCGAAACGTTTTAGAATATTGGCCTTGGGTTCAACCTCAGACAATGGAATTGAAGCCCGCTCCTTGAACAGGAACATACTCCTTAGCGTACATGCCTGTTCCGATTGATCGTTAATCTTCTTGGCGTATTCACGATAAACGGAAATATCATTTTTGCGACATGCCTGCTGCAATAGATGAATTGTTTCTGGATTAAATAGGTGAAACTCGCCTCGTTGTTTCCATTGATAAACTCCGCCAACGGGCAAATTTTTCTCTTTCGTTGGCCTCAGTTTATAAACCAAGTCATATCGTACAAGCACTTCACGAGCTAGGTCGTCAAACGACATTCCTTCGATGCGTGTGGTTGTTCCTTTAAAGCACTTTTCGACCACATGCGTGCTAATTCCCAATGCCTCAAATATTTGAGCACCTTGATATGATTGCAATGTGGAGATTCCCATCTTGGAAAAAACCTTTAGCAAGCCTTTTCCAATGGCATCTACATAATTTTTTTCAGCCTCAACTGCATCAACTCCTTTGTTGAAATACCTATCTCTAACCAATTGCTCGATAGTTTCAAGTGCCATGTACGGGTTTATTGCCGCAGCTCCATACCCAAGTAATGTGGCAAAATGATGCGTCTCGCAAATGTCTCCTCCCTCAATAACTATACTGGCTCTAGACCTGATTTTGTTCTCAATAAGGCAATGATGAACGGCACCACAAGCAAGCAACGATGGAATAGGTGCCATCCCTTCTTTGGCAGAACGATCTGATATAAGAATGAGGTTAAATCCTTCCTTAACAGCAAAAATGGCCTCTCTGCAAATGCTTTCAATGGCATTTTCTAGGCCACCTTCTCGCTCATCGGTATAGAATACTGCGTGAATTGTGTGGCATTTGAAATCTGCATGTTTGATAGTTTTGATGCGATGCAGTTTCTGGTTGGAGATTATTGGCTGCGCGAGCTTTATTTTGGTACAATGCCCTGGTGTTTCTCCAAGAATATTTCTCGTTGCTCCAAGGCTTGAAAACAGCGACATCACCATTCTCTCTCGTATAGAATCAATGGGTGGATTGCTGACCTGCGCAAAAGACTGTTTGAAATAGTTGGATAGATGCTGGCTGTGCTGCGAAAGGACGGCCAACGGTGTATCTGCACCCATAGACCCAAGTGGTTCCTTTCCTTCAGAAGCCATTGGACCGAGCAGCACTTTCAAGTCTTCCGTTGTGTAACCGAAAAGCAGCTGACGGTCTTCCAACGCATGGCCAGTCAATGGTGGAAGCATTTTTTCTTTAGAGATAGGTAAATTCTTGATTTTCAAACCACTTCTCTGTAGCCATTTCCCGTACGGCTGTCGTGTACAGATGTCATTCTTTAGTTCTTCATCGCTAATGATGCGACCTTGTTCAAGGTCGGCAATGAAAATCTTACCTGGTTCTAAACGACCTTTAAAAAGCACCTTAGATTGGTCAACGGGCAATGCTCCAGCTTCGGAACTCATTACCAGTTTATCATCGCTAGTAAGTAGATAACGAGATGGTCTCAAACCGTTTCTATCGAGCGTTGCACCAACCATTTTTCCGTCTGTAAAACAGATGGATGCAGGCCCATCCCACGGCTCCATCATAGAAGCATGATATTCATAAAATTCACGCTTTTCCTGACTCATTTGACCATTGCCTTCCCATGCTTCTGGAATCAACATCATCATAACATGCGCCATCGGTCTGCCGCTCAAGGTCAGGACTTCAACCACGTTATCTAAGTTGGAGGAGTCCGAACGATTGCTGTCACAAATCGGCAAAAGCAACTCAAGTTCCTCTTGCGTGAAGAGTGAATTTTTGAGCAAAGTAGCCTTGGATTTCATCCAATTCACATTTCCCTGAATTGTGTTTATCTCGCCATTGTGAGCGATGTACCGGAATGGCTGTGCCAATTTCCACTTTGGAGATGTATTGGTTGAAAACCGCGAGTGAACCAGCGCCAATGCAGAAACAACACGTTGGTCTGAAAGATCTGTGAAATACGGTTTCAGCTGGCTGGTCGTTAATTGACCTTTATACACGATTGTTTTTGCCGAGCAGGTTGAAACGTAGAACGAATCCAACGTTTGGGTGTACAGTTCGTGAATGGTTCTATTGGCGTATTTCCGCAGCACGCAAAGCCTTCTTTCAAGCGCCTCTGGTGTTGTTTCATCTTTAAATTGGACAAAAAATTGTTCCGAAATCGGTTCAACAGACAAAGCAGTTTGTCCAACAGTGTTCTTTTCGGTAGGAACAATTCGGTAACCCAATAATTTAAAACCAAGATTTCGGATGTACTTGTTTAGCTCCTTTCTGCATTTTTCCCTTAAAACTGATTCTGAAGGAAAAAACGTCATTCCAACTCCATACTTGTTTGCGGCAGGAAGCTTAAATCCAACTTTGGCGCATTCTTCTTTAAAGAATCTGTGCGGAATCTGAATCAGAATTCCCGCGCCATCGCCCGAATTCTCATCAGCTCCAGTGCCACCGCGATGCTCCATGTTCTGCAACATGGTTATCGCATCATCAATAATATCCCGAGATGGTTTTCCTTTAAGATGTGCTACAAATCCAATTCCGCACGAATCGTGTTCGTGTTGCGGTGTGTAAAGCGTTTTTCCATTCATGTAGTTGTCCTACAACAGGCATTTATTATTCCCCAATCAACAATAAACAATTAGGTTTTGTACTTAAAATCAATAAAATCAGCGAATGGCCTAAGATAGGTAAAACTTCATATTTATGTTTAAAACTTCAACGAAGAAAGCGGTTATTAATCGATAAAATCAGACGGGTTATATGTAACTTGTATTGTTATATATAATTGAACTATTTCACCAGCCTCCAAATGATATTTTTCAACGAAATTTGAAGTCTCAGTAATTCAAGACCAACAGATTTGAACCAAGTATTTTTAGCCCGATGAGTAAAGTATTTGGTATTGGGTTGTCTCGAACCGGCACTTCTAGCTTGAACGAGGCATTAGAACTGCTGGGCTATAGGTCAATTCACTTTCCAATCATTATGGAGAATACTTCGCCTCAAGCCAAGCTGAAATACCGCCTAAATAAATGGGGCAAAGAATTAGGAAAAAAACAAGCCTTTTTTACAGAATTTACCTCAGGAACCAACAACAATTTGGCATTCAAAAAGCCAGATGAATCGAAATTTGACGCCATGACCGATCTTTCTGTTGCACGGTTTTACAAAGAGCTTGACACAGCATTTTCTGGGTCAAAATTCATATTCACCATTAGAGACCAAGATGACTGGGCACAATCTTGTGCACGTTTTTTCGCGAAAGGGAATCATCAGTTCTTCAAATGGCAACAGGTTAACATTGACATGTATGGATCCAACTCGTTTAACGAAGATCTTTTTAGACATGCCTACCAACATCATGTTCGGGATGTAAAAACACACTTCAGTCAGCGCCCCCAAGACCTATTGATTATCAATATTTCAGCTGGTGAAGGATGGGAAAAGCTTTGTCCATTTTTAGGAAAATCATTACTAGATTTTCCGTTTCCAAAAACAAACGTAGCCTCTAGTTAAACCAGCGTTTGTACCACGGCTGTTTATCTCGATTGAGAGGTGCATCAATCACTTCTTGTTTAACCGCCCTCACATTTTTTATCAGCTCAGCTAAGTCCTGATTTGGATAATCCGCCAGCACGTGATCAATAATCTTATTTATTGCCTGCCCATGTCCGAACCAGTGGTAGGTGTAATCCCGAAACGGCACAATTTTAAAATGCTTAGACAGAACAATACTGGAAGCTAGTTGCTCAGAAATATGTTTCCGAAAACTGGTATGCAAATCATCGCACACCGCTAATGCATCCTTCAAATACGGGCGTTGCGGGTCCTGAATTCCAAGCACTCCCGAATTCCAGCATTCCTGGGTCATACTAACTTCATATGTCTGACTCACCCCTGTAAAAACACGCTTCTTCGTAAAAAATCGTTTATATTTCTTCCCCACTAAATCGGCTGGTTTTTGCAGGGCATACTCCAGCTTTTCCATGAATACGGTATCGCCTTTCCATTCATTCAGATAACGAGTTGGGTCCTTTCGAAAACAATTGTCGCTATCAAGAGTAACTATCGCTCCCTTAAACCGTTCTGCCGCATCGATTAAGAGACACAACTTAGCACGATGGATATAGTCAATCGGTCTTGTCCATTCATCAATTTGCTGGCGAGAAATTACCACCGTTTCAACTGGCACGGACCCGAAGTAATCAGGTTCATCGGTGTAAACGACAATGCGATAATCGAGCTTCTCGGGATTCATGTACTCCAGAAGAGACAAAATAGAGAACACAGCTTGTTTTCGAAACCGTTCCTGAGAATGTGCTAGATAGATGAAGTTAACCATGGGTTACGCACAAACATAAGTTGAAGTTGTTTAATGTCAGATTCGCTGGTTAAAAAATGATTCTTTTCCCGCATAACTTCGTTGTTTTATCGAACCATGGCTATGCTTCTCAAAAACGCCTTGTTCTGCAGAAAAATAATTCATTTTCACTTTTTCGAATCGACTTTAAACAACTTCGTTGAATAACTCGTTTGCGCCAATGTAAAAGTTTTACAGAACGACAATAATTTCGAAGCATGTCTCCAACTCTCATTCTCTCCATCATTGCGGTCTATTTCGTGGTGCTTTTTATTATTGGAAAAGTAACCTCAAAAGGTGCAGATAACAACTCATTCTTTATTGGGAACAAACAATCGCCATGGTGGATTGTAGCTTTCGGAATGATTGGCACCAGCTTGAGTGGGGTTACTTTTATTTCCGTTCCTGGCTGGGTTGGCATCTCTCAATTCAGTTACATGCAGATGGTGCTGGGTTATTTAGTCGGCTACACGGTAATTGCAACTGTGCTGATGCCGCTGTATTATCGGCTCAATCTCACTTCCATTTACACGTATTTAGATGACCGTTTTGGAAGATTTAGCTACAAAACAGGCGCTTCCTTTTTCCTGCTATCGCGAACGATTGGCGCGGCTTTTAGGCTGTATTTGGTAGCTGGCGTTTTGCAACTCACCATTTTTGATGCGTGGGGTGTTCCGTTCATAGCAACGGTAATTGGTACCATTATTTTTATTTGGCTTTACACGTACGAAGGCGGCATTAAAACCATCATTTGGACCGATACGCTGCAAACACTTTTCATGCTGCTGGCGGTAATTTTCACGGTTGGAATCATTAGCCAAGAGCTAGGTTTCGGTTTCAGTGAAATGGTTAGCACCATTAGAGAAAGTGATTATTCCAAAATCTTCTTTTTTGAGGATGTCAACCATCCAAAGTATTTCTGGAAACAGTTCATGGCAGGAGCCTTTATCTCTATTGTAATGACAGGCCTGGATCAAGACATGATGCAGAAAAACCTGAGTTGCAAGAACATTGGCGAAGCCCAGAAAAACATGTTCAGTTTCAGCATTGTGTTGGTTTTTGTGAATCTATTCTTTCTTGCCCTTGGCGTACTGCTTTACCTATTCGCCACGGCAAAAGGAATTTCTATCCCTGAGAAAACCGACAACCTTTATCCGTTGCTTGCAACCAGTAGCGAATTGCCAATCATTGTTGGAATTCTATTCATCCTAGGGCTGGTTGCTGCTGCGTATTCTAGTGCAGATTCTGCTTTGGCAGCTTTAACAACTTCTGCTTGTGTAGATATTCTCGATATTGAGAAAAGGCCAAAACGAGAACAAACCAAACTCCGCAAAAGGGTACACGTCCTCATGTCGGGTGTTTTGGTGCTTACCATCATGATTTTCAAATGGGTAAATGATGAAAGTGTAATCAGTGCAGTTTTCCGTGTGGCTGGTTATACCTACGGCCCATTATTAGGACTTTACGCTTTTGGGCTTTTTACCAAATTGAAAGTGCGTGATAAAATCGTACCGATTATCTGCTTAGCATCGCCTGTTCTAACCTACATCATCAACGCTAACTCGGAGGCTTGGTTAGGCGGTTACAAATTCGGTTTTGAACTGTTGGTTTTGAACGGGGCGATTACGTTTTTGGGGCTGCTGCTAATTTCAAGAAAGGACTAAAAACTTGGGCTTTGCCGTTAGGTCTCGTATCTTTGTTGAGAACATTTGATTTTATGATGAGCCAAGATTTGCTTTCGAGAATTACAATTGACCCGAACATCTGTCACGGAAAACCGACCATTCGCAATACGCGCATGATGGTTGAAAGCATCCTAGAATATTTGGCTGGTGGTGATAGTGTGGATGATGTGTTGGAAGCTTTTCCTGACCTTGAACGAGAAGTATTCTGGCAGCCATCGGATACGCCAATCGTATCATTCAATTTAAAGGAACTGTTTTCAAAGCAGCGTAATGAAATTTTTTGGTGGACGCTCAACTGCCGCCCCTTGTGGCCGTAATTCTTTCTAACTACGGTTTTGATGCTAATCACACGAACACGCTCGAACTTGGAAACGATACTCCTGACCACACTATCATAAAGGTTTGCTCAGAACAACAGCGAATTCTTATCACAAAAGATTTGGATTTTTACCATTCTAAAATGGTTCATGCTAAGCCCGAAAAACTTCTTTTAGTGAAAGTGGGTAACACTAAAACCCGAGAACTGCTTGACCTTTTTCGAAGAAATATCCATAGCTTGGAATCTATTTTCTCAGAAGCCTCATTGGTCTAAATGTATAGAGACGAATTTATTGTTCTTTACTAATCAATCAGAACCGAAGCTCGCTTAAGTGCACTTCATGCTTGCGAACTTTTTCTCCATTCACATCAATAATATTGAACTGAAGCAATGGATCATTCTGTTCCCAATCAATCTCAATGATTCCTGCATTGTTTGGAGCAAACGCTTCTCCAATGCGATTATCATTTGGTTCAATATGACTCCACTCCTGAGTGATGCCACTTGAAGTGATGTCGTAAAGCGGATAGCAGGCTTGTGCTTGTAATTTTGAGATTTCGCCCCAATGAACATCTCCAGAAATAAAAACGATTCCGTTAGCTTTCGTCTTTTTAATAAGGTCAATAAACTTCTCTCGTTCTCGTGGCATGTTTGCCCAAGCCTCATAACCATTGTAGCTAATGCCAAACTGATTGCTAGACATGACAATTCGAATATCTGCAGGCTCTTTCAACACACCCTCTAACCAAGCCCATTGATCTTTTCCCAGAAACGTGGCTGATTTCCGTTTTATCGGAATGTAATCGTTCTTCCACTTCTTTTTAATTCCGAATAAATGGCCTCCAACATTTAAGCGAAGTGGATCGCGAAAAGTGCGCGTATCCAACATTATGAATTGAACTCGCTGACCATCTGGCCCAACCGTTTTTGAATGATAAGTTCCTTTGTGGCTTCTTCTTTCCGAATCTTCAGACTCGCACCAGAATTCGAGGAACAAATCTTTGGATTTCTTTTTTTTGGTGTAGAATTTACCACCATCGTTCTTACCATAATCGTGATCATCCCAAACTGCTAAGAAGTACGATTCTTCATTCAATTTTCGGAACTCTTCATGACAGCCAAGTTTGGCGTATTTCTCACGCAATACCTTCATAGATTGAGTATCGCCATAAATATTATCACCCAACCAGCAGAACACATCTGGTTTGCGCTCCACAATTTTCAGAAGAACAGGATAAGGCGCATTCTGATTGGCACACGAACCAAAACCGATGGTTGAAACGGAGGTCAATTCTTTTCCAACATTCACCTTTCCGCAAAATGGTTCATCCAGATTTTGCGCGAATGCGTTTGAAAAAAGAAAAAAGAAAAAAAGGAAAAACGTTGGTTTCATGCGACTGCAGCTTCCATTTGTTGTTCCAATGTTTTGCGTGTGTTCCCTTCTTTTTCTGGCACATGGCTCATTGCATACTCGCTCAAAGCCGTAATGGTTAAACTTGGGTTTACACCCAAATTACATGGGATAATTGAACCGTCTAAGACACGCATATTTGGATAGCCATGTACTTCAAACTTATCGTTAACTACACCTTCTTCTATGGTTAATCCCATTGAACAACCGCCTAATATGTGAGCTGTTGACGACATATTAAATAACACCTCAGACGTTGCGTTCATAGCTGTGCCACCAGTTTTCTCCGCGTAGCGATGCATCACATTTTGTCCAATATCGATGTAAGCCGGTACTTGAGCGTTATCTCCATTCGCAACTTTAAGGCCTCCAAAAAGGCCTTTCGTCCATTTCATCTGCAGTGCATTATCCAACGATTGCATTACGAGTAAAATAATGGAATGATGCGCAAAATCTCTTCTTATTACGTTGAACGCCTTTCGTGGGCTTGTAATCAGGTTCCACAGCATTTTGAAGGTTCTGACAATTGCTGGACCCTCACCCGCAGCCATTACAGAAAGTAATCCCATGGCTCCAGAACCATCTCCATATTTTACCAATTCGATGTGTGTATTTTCATCTGGATTAAACACACGACTAATCGCTAATCCGTGGTTCATTTTCTTATCGATACCTGCAATTCCACAAAGCGACTCTGAATTAGTACGAATGTTTGCACCTAATTTATCAGAGAGGTTAGGAAGCGATTTGAATTCTTCTTTTTGTCTAAACAGCAATTTCATGGTTCCCAGAACGCCTGCCGAAAACACAACTCCCTTGCTTTTAAACACTCTTCGGTTTTTGCTTAGCCAAGAAGTAGCCGATTCGGTGTGGGTATGATACAACCCGTCAATGTATTCCACTTTAGTAACCTTAGTCTCCGCTTCAACCTTGGCGCCCCATTTTTCAGCAAAATAGAGGTAATTCTTATCGAGCGTGTTTTTAGAATTAAACCTACAACCAACCATACAATTGGCGCATTCTGTGCAACCTTTACGCTTTGGGCCAAGCCCATTAAAATAGGGGTCAACTTCCGTTTCCCTATCTCCCAAATAAACACCGACATGGTCAACGGGCTTATAAGTATCGAGCTTGCCCATATCAATGGCAATCTGCTTCAACACTTCATCTTCAGGACCTTCCTTTTCATACTTAGAACTACCTAACATAAACCTAGCTCGTTCGTAAAAAGGCTGCAGTATAGATTTCCAGTCTCTGATTCCTGACCAAACCGGATTATTAAAAAAGGCATCGGGCGGAAACATGTGAGTGTTAGCATAAACCAAGCTCCCACCTCCGACTCCGGCACCACCCAAAACCATGATTCGATTTAAGAAGTTGATTTTCTGAATTCCAAAAGATTTAAGAGCGGGTGCCCAAAGAAACTTGCGTACGTTCCAATTGGTTTTCGGAAAATCCTTTGACTCCCATCGTTTACCCATTTCAATCACCATTACATCATACCCTTTCTCAGAAAGTCGCATCGCAGAAACACTTCCCCCAAAACCGGAGCCAATAACGATGTGGTCGTAAACTTTGCCGTTAGCCATTAGTAAATCTTAGTATTGTAAAGCCTAAGCGGAAGTGTTGGTGGGTCAATACCCAACCCATGCTCATTGGCATCCGTCTCCAGCAAATAGGTCGTTTTATCGAGTTTGGATATTTTAAAATCACCATTCACAAAGGCGTCAAGCTGCAACTGCATTAGGTCGGGCTCAATTAAACTCCAAGTTCCCTCTACCTCATACTGTAAGGTATCGGCAGCATAGTATTCGCCTGTGCAGCGGTCGTTATTGTGGTATTTTACAATGTACCGGTACTGCGGGTCATTCTCAATATATCCTGGCAAAAGCAACGTATTCAGGTTTGTCTCGCTTCCTGGAATAATAGCAGCGTACATTTCGAAGGTTGAACTTTTTAACCCGAAATCGACAAAAACCTCGCAACCTGAAAAAGACACGGCTACTAGTAAAAGCACCGTGAAAAGTGTGTGTTTCTTCCCTTTAAGCATTTCACCAAAAATAGCGATTGAACAACTGGTTCAAACGTCCAGACCTTCAAGGTTTCAAAAATCTTGAAGGTCTTAGCATGATCGGTTACCTTTGCGGTTGCAAAAATTAAGCAATGGCTAAAGTTGAAGTGTTGATGCCCAAAATGGGCGAAAGTGTAGCAGAAGCAACGGTAATTCGTTGGCTTAAAGAAGTTGGTGATGCTATTGAAATGGATGAGCCTATAATGGAAATTGCTACCGATAAGGTCGATTCAGAGATTCCATCACCTGTTGATGGAATTCTTGCTGAACAATGCTGTCAGACGGATGATGTTGTGCAGGTTGGAAGCCCAGTGGCTTACATCACAACTGAAGCTGATGCAGCTGACGAATCAACTCCAAAAGTTCCTGTACCAGCAAAAAACAAGACACCTCAAGTTGTGGCAGAACCTGTAGCCGAAATTTCAAACGGTACTTCATCTAACGGAGCTGCCGAAGTCGGAGATATTCCAAAACGTTCTGATTCAGGTAAATTCTATTCTCCTTTAGTGAGAACAATTGCCAAAACGGAAGGTGTTTCCGTTCAAGAATTGGAAACGATACCTGGTAGCGGACAGGGCGGAAGAGTAACCAAATCTGACATTCTCAGTTATCTGCCAAATCGCGGAACGCAAACTCAAGCGGCACCAATAACCAAACCACAGCACGCCCCAGTAACAGCATCCGTTGGTCAGGCGTCTATTCCATTGATGCCAGGCGATGAGATTGTTGAAATGGATCGTATGCGAAAAATCATTGCCGAGCACATGGTAATGAGTGTGCATACATCGCCCCATGTTACTAGCTATGTTGAGGCAGATGTTACCAATATGGTAATGTGGCGAAATAAAGTGAAAGGCGAATTCCTTAGTCGGTATGACGAAAAATTAACCTTTACCCCAATCTTTATTGAGTGTTTGGTAAATGCCATTAAAGAAATGCCCGGTGTGAATGTTTCTCTCGATGGAACAAACATCATCCAGCGTAAGTCAATCAATATGGGAATGGCGGCTGCCATGCCAAGCGGTAATTTGATTGTACC
>Ga0316209_1003059_pt1 | contig 12037 bp, 6 predicted proteins | sample 6monopyrite_MG_FD_204945 | JGI IMG/M metagenome (GOLD analysis project Ga0316209, IMG submission 204945) | Microbial mat bacterial communities from mineral coupon in-situ incubated in ocean water Damariscotta River, Maine, United States -... | ecosystem: Environmental > Aquatic > Marine > Coastal...
TTTATCAGGATCAGGGAATTCAAATCAAATTACAAAAACGAATATCACAACGCTCCCCATAAAACTCTCTATTTCGACTCCTTGAAGAGTTGATGATTTTTATCGCCGCGGGCGTGGACGTAGGCGATTAGGTCGAGGATTTCTTCTTTGGTTAACTTATTCAGTAATGCTTCGGGCATGATCGACACTTTCGAGGTCGCCCGGTCGTCGATATCGTCTTTTTTGATGACAAGCGGATCAGCCTTGGCGAGAGGATCGACCAGGAGTTTGACTTGATCGTTATTCTCTTCAAGAAGCATCCCGGTCACCACCTTACCACTTGCCAGAACAAATGTGTTCGATTGATATTTCTTGTCGATCTCTTTGGATGGATTCACCAGCGATAACAAAATATGTTCCAGCGTATTTTTCTTCTCTTCAGTTTTGGTCAAATCAGGCCCCAGTTCGCGTCCTTCGGTTCCCATTTTATGACACGCCAGACAGTTGGAGAACTTGAATAGTTCCTTGCCAAGATCGTAATTGCGACCGGCAGGCATTTCCTTCACGGCATCAGCCAGGTCGTCGTATTTCCATTCCGTGTTGCGGGCGACAAACTTCAACAGTTCGTCCTTTACCTCCATTGAATGAGCTTTGGCGTATTCCTCTGGATTTTTCAAGTATTCTTCCACATTATCAACCACGTACAACGCGCCATACATACGCCGCCAGTGTCCGGGATACGTGCAGACATACGGATAAATTCCCAGTTTTTTTGGAACATTAAACAGTAATGATTGATTCTGTCCCGGTTCAAGCAATTTACTGGCGAGAAGGATTTTGTCTGATTTCGGAATGTAACCTCTCGCTTTGGCATCGGGATCGCGGGCTGTATTTTCTGCCAGTACGCCCACTTCTTCCAGCGCTCCGGGAAGAACGAATGCCAGATTGTGAGGCATGTGGTCGGAATTGGAGAAACGGAACTCAACAGGTTTTCCCGCTTGCACGATAATCTGTTCTTTATCGTAAATCATTCTCGCTGGGACGGTACCGATGGCGATAATTCGTACATCCAGATTTTGAAGACGTTTTTCAATCGCAGTATTTTGTTCGGCAGGCAATTTCGAGGCTAATGCTCTTGCGAATTTTGACGTATTCAAAGCGAACTTTTGCGTACGTGCTTTGGCGGAAAGTGAACTGAGATGTTCAATCAGGTTATCGACCAAGGGGCGGACATCATTCTTGTTCCAGGAATTTTCCGGGATTAATTGTAAAACAGTAATTGCCGCTTTGCGATTTTTTCCTGCTTTAACCAGTTTGGAAAGATCAGCAAATTTTTCTGATTGATGCCCCGGAATCGAAGCGAGTGATCGAATCGCGATATCGTGAATCGACTCACTCCCCGGAATGGAAAGAGAATCGGCTGAAATTTTCTTTTTCTTAAAACCGGGACCGGACCAATGAACTTTCAAGCCGTCACCGCCGCCGTTATCGAAATAAGTTAATACGATTGAATGCAGACCAGGAGAAAGCGATACGGTCCCTTTCTTTTCAGACATGCCATGCAATCCATCGTTATTAACAACCAACTTCCCGTTGATATAAATCCGCGATCCATCATCAGAAGTAACGTAGAAAGTATATTTCCCCCGTTTCGGGGTTTCAATCATCGCGGAAAACCTGTTCGCAAACCGATCCTTCTTTTTCCCGGCTGGTACGTACATCGAAATTTCTGAGAGAACTGTTGAAGCAACCGGCTTCATTTTATTAAGCGTTTCTATCGCCACATTCGCAGCACTTGGATAGTAATAATCGGAGAGTACACCCGGTTTTCCTGCATTTGGGTTTGATTCTTTTTTCAAATTCGGTGGCAGTTCAAACATCAGCGAGCGAACATCGCTGTAAAGAGTTTCTCGTAGTGATTCACTTGGAATGGAAGGAACCGCTTTGAGAAGATCACTTAAACTCTGTTTATCTTTGGAAGCTCCGAAAAACGCATTCTTTCCGGAACCATCAGCCACGATCCAGGCGATATAACCAGCCTGTCGGGTTTGAGTTGCTTTGCTGCGTGTTGCCAGTTTTTCGATTCGACCAAGATCTTTTTTCAACTCCTGCTGAGGTTGTGCAGCGATCAGTTTTCCCAGATGAGCAATATTGCTTTTTTCTTTTTTGCGATCTCGTTCTGCAATTAAATCGAGGAGTAAATCGAGCTGGCTTGTTTGACGAAGTTTCGCGTATTCGGTGAGCGTTTCTTTCAACACATTTTCCGGAACAACGGCCCGGCTTAACACCGCCTGATAAACGGCTTCGTTTCGAGGTAGTTTGAGAAGGTAAGCTGGTTCAGCATATTTTAAGGCATAGGCGGTTGCCGCTTCGGAAAGTGGTTTTCCGGAATTAATTACCTGATTGAGATGATGTTCGACATTAATTTGTGATTTTGCATAATTGAGAACGGTCGCCAGTTCGGAATCCATCGGGCGGATAGTTACTTCAAAAATAACATGAGCAGCATCGACTGAATCAAATGCAACAGCCGCCTTGACCGCTTCTGCTCGAACAATCGCCGAGTCATCTTTCGATGCAGCCAGAAGAAGTTTCGCCCAATTCTTTACCTGCGTTCCCCAATGCCCGAGCGTTCTAATAGCAGCCGCTCTGACACGTGGTTCTGCTGCGCGCGTTAATTCGGTAAGTATCTTTTCATTCGGAAGCCTTCGTTCTTCAAACACCCATAAACATTCCAATAATGCCTGGGCATCGTCCGGTTTGTTGATATCGAGCTTCGAGGCAAATTGACCAACCTGATCAATAATTTCATCATCGTCACGGCCAGTCAGCTCCAACCGGGCGCGGTAGCGCGTACTGTTTTCTTTCGCGTAAAAGTTCTTGCAAACCTCTGCAATCGGCTTCCCTTTCATCTTGGGCTGATAAACTAAATCGCGTCCCTTATAAGTGACACGATAAATTCGCCCATGAATATGGTCGCGGTTCGGGTCTCGCATATTGTGCTGCATGTGTCCGATCAGTGTGTTTTGCCAATCAGCAACATAAAGCGCGCCGTCTCCCCCAATCTCGATATCACTGGGACGGAAGTTCGGATCATCTGAATATAGAATCGGTTCGATTTCTGTCGCAGTGATATCTGCTCCGTTATATTTTACTTCATGTTGTAAAACACCTAAAAACCCGATGGTGTTACAAATCAAAAAGTTGCCTTGCAGTTCATCCGGGAAATGGGAACTCGAAAGCAGTCCCGTTGCAGCGACGGGGCGAACTCGTTTTTTGAACCACTTTTTGTTGCCAATCCCTTTTCCGATGTTGACGTATGAACCCGTTCCGCCTGTTCCGTCATTCGCGAATTGGAATCCCCATTGATCAAACACATCGCCATGCGGATTCGGACCAATCGGGAAATGAAATTCAAACTCAAATGTTCGTGGATTAAATCGATGCACGCCACTTGAACCAGAGCGAAACGTTTTTGTTGGCGTTTCGAAGTTCGCGGTATTAAATATTCCACGTGACCAGTAAAGCCAGCCATCAGGACCAACCAGCATCGCATTGGCTGAGTGATGCGTATCTGCACTGGAAACACCTTGCAGCATTCGCAATTTAAAATCGGCTTTGTTATCGCCATCGGTATCTTTCAGGAACCAGATTTCCGGTGCGGCTGCCACCAAAACGCCACCGCCCCAGAATTCAAAACTGGTAATACTGTTGAGGCCATCTGCAAAAACGATGCACTCATCCGCTTCGCCATCGTGGTTTTCATCCGGAAAAATCAGCAACGCATCTTTTGGCGTTTCAACTGGATTCCAATGCGGATACGATTGCCAAACCGATGCCCACAATCGTCCATCGGTATCCACAGCCATCTGCACCGGGTTGACCAGCCGCGGGAATTTTTCTTCCGAAGCAAACAGATTGACTTCCATCCCCTTGTGAATCGTCATCTTGGAAATGGCTTCTTTGCCTCCCAGATACGGAAATGCTCCCCCTTTAAGCGGACCGATTTTATTCGGTTTTACATCCAGTTCTTTCGGAAGGTTATCATCAGTTACTTTCAAGTCACTTCCGCGAGCAACCGCCCAGACTCGTTTATCGCGGTTTGCTGTTTTGACATCAAAAATTTCCATCTCCCGCATCATGACATCAGCGTTTGATTGATCGAACCACGCTAGTTTAGAACGACCGCCGTAAACGTTGTAACCATCGACGACACGGTATCTGCTGAACCAGTGATAGTTCTTATCGAGAACGACCTTACGCAGTTTCGCAATATAATGAACCCCCTGAAGACCACTATTATTCGGAACAAATAATTCCTGAACAATGAGACGGGCAACCGCGTCATTTCCAGAATCCAGAAGATGAATCCCATTCATCGTTAACGGCTGTTTTGCGGTAGCATAAAGTTTTTGAGTTGGTGTAAACAGATCGACAAACAACGTCTTCTTCTGCTTGCAGATATCCCGCATCGCGTCTGTGTAGAGTTTGAGATTCTTGTTGTTCTTTATCCCATCAGGAAGATGCCGCGAATGGAGGTTCTCATGTGCGATTGGTGAAAAGAAAACTAATTGAGGTGAAGATTTTCCGTTATATTTCTGGGAACGCATCTGATCGATCAACTCATTCAGATTCTTCTTAAACTGAGGCAGTTCCTTTTCGCCGCGCAGCGCTTCGTTGTATCCGAAAAAGCAGAAGACAACATCTGCCTTCACTTTGGTCAGCCACTGATCGGGACTCCCAAAATTATCGGAGCGACTTCGAGTTTTCAGTTCATCGCCAGGGAAACCTAAATTCCGAAATGTTAAATTGAGCTGCGGGTGCAACGCATGAATATATGTTTCCAGCCACGCATGATGCTGCATGCGATCAGCTGTGGTATTGCCGATGTAGGCAATATGATCCCCTTCTTTCAATTTCAAACGAGACTCTGCTGCGTTGAGATGACTACTTGTCAGAACAGTCAGTGCCAGAATAAACAGAAGAAGAAGCTGGCGAGAGACAGAGAAGGATTTCATCGGAAGGCTTTCATCAGTAAAACAGTGGACACAATTTGTGATTGCATCGCTCCATACTAATTCGAGTCCCCCTCTTTTTGCAATCGACCGACATAAAACTTTTTATAACAGCAGTCAATTAATATCTTATCAATGAAATGCTGCGCAAAAGTGGCAGGATATATTGAAGAATCGTAGGTTAGGCTTTCCAGCCTGACATCATGACACACATGCTTTTCGAGAAAAAAGGTCCGTTCGCTGGTAAATCAAAAGGTGAGCTTCATGGAAACCACATTTGTCAGGCTGGAAAGCCTAACCTACTTTTCCCTAACACCTATCCCCCTGTTTGGTTCCGGCTACGCCGAGTTAGGGTTTTCCGAAACCAACCTGGAATACAATTTTTCTTTTTTTCTTTGCGTCGCCGCGTCTTGGCGAGAAACTCTTTTTTTTATTTCAGCACGAAAGAACTTAGCTGGAATTTTAACAAAGCTGTTAACAAAATGTCGTATCAGTCTTTTAGCGATAACTTCTCCCACCTTACCCAGTCCAATAGATTTTCATCAGCCCAGTACACGGGTATTTGATGGAGAGGGAATGAATTTGCTGGGACAGCGGTTCTTGGATGAGAAAATGTTATCAGGCTGTTTTTTATTGTTTCAGGTTTTCTGCTAGTCTTTTATAACGATTTTGCAGGTCTTTCGAGCCGATATTTGGATAGAGCAGAAGTGTGACCTGAACGATTTTTCGAGCTTCTTCAAGGCGATTCAAATTGATGCTTGCCACCGCAAGATGGTAGCGGGCTTCGAGCCAGGCTTCGGTCCCCTGCTTTTCTTTGCGGACCTGACCTTTCCAGAGCGTCAACGCTTTTCCCCAATATTCCTGATTGTTACATTGTTCCAGTAAGACCGAAAGTCGGTTTACGTAATCTTTTTTTTCGGGCATTTCTGATACAAGTTGTTCAAACAGGGCGACTGCTTTGGTTGTTTGCCCGGAAGTGGCGAACGCTTCTGCTCGTAACTCACGAATTTCGATTGACTGTTGTCGCGTCAATTGCTTAAAGGCGGCAGAACCACTTTGCAGTTCGTCTGTTATTTGCAAAAGCAGCTCTGCAACAATTTGTCGAATCCGGGGATTTTCTTCGCGCAGGCTTGCGAGTTGCCGGGCTATGAAGAGGTGATCTTCCGGCGAACCAGGAGAGCTCTTTTCAGAGGCGAACAGCCTTCTTGCTTCATCAACTTCTCCCCGCGAGACAAGAAGAATCCCCTGTAATGCTCTGGCTGAATGATACACTTTTTTCCAGCGATTGACTGTTTTCGAATCAAGCTTGTTATCCGCGATCGCTGCCTGAGATACCTTTAAGATTTTTTGAATCTGTTGTTGCAGCAAAGCTGGTTGTTGAGCATGCGCATCAAGCAGTATGCGGTTGGCCATTAAAAGCAATTCCGCTTGTTCCGGTTTTTGAAGTTTTTTGTTCTTCCAGAAAGTCTGTTTATTCAAAGCAAATTCCACCGCCTGATTTTGCCAGGGAAGAACCGGTTGCCCTAATTCACGAACCCGCTGGAAAATCCATTCATAACATTGAACAATGCGTAATTGTGCAGCGAGATAGCGGGGATGCGTCTGTGGTATTTTTCGGTAGAGATCGAGTGCTCTGGTGACCTGCATTCTTGCGAACTGTAATTCTGCCAGTAGCCAGGTTGCCTCTGCTGCTGTCTCCTTGTTTTTATATCGCTTGCGATGTTCCTGAAGCATTTCCAAATAGCGGGAAAGTTTATCCTGTGTTGAATTCGAAACATAATCTCGCCCCAACGCATAAATCCAAAGCAGATGGATTGATTCCATCTCCGCAAGGACCGGCGAAGACTCCCAGATCGATTTCAATAATTTTTCTGCATGTTGATAATCGCGAATCTGGAAATCAACCGCCGCTGCTTCTCGCCCGAGTTCAATCAGCATTTCCCCGGGTTTTTTCTGGAGTGCATGATGAATGGCTGCTTCGTAATTTGTTTGTGCAACGGCCCATTTTTTTTCCTGAATAGCTTGTCTGGCTTGCAGAAGTTTTCGGGATATTGCAGGACCATACTGAAGCTCCAACTTATACTGCTGTTGGAGTTTGCGGACTAACCAGGCGTGATAATTCTCGCCTTGTTCTTCCAATTTCTTTAATCGAAATTGAACTTCATTCTCCAACTCATCCGCTAAGCGAGCTTCTCCTGTTTGGCGAACAACCACCGCCATTTTCAGCAAAGCCTGCAAACGAAGTCCTTCCAGCTCAGCAGAAAGTGTGCCGCTTTCTCGTCCATATTTTAAGATCATTTCAGCCGCTTCAGTGACTCGATCTTCTGCAAGCAAAAATCGTGCATATTCAGCCGTTGCCTGATTCCTGATTTGCAAATCGATGCCGGGTTTGTTTAACGAATGATACAGTCGATTCAATTCGGCTTCTTCTTCTTGAATGCGGGCAGCAGATAATAAGATCAGCTTGGCAGACTGTTCCCGAAAGCCATTGGTAATTCGTTTTGCAAGGGGGGAGGCAATCGAGCGAGCCTGTTGGATGGCTGCTGTTCTTTCGGGAACATTCTGTTGTTGAATTTGCGCTAACTGGATAAATAACCTTGCATTTGCAATCTGGATTTCTGCCAGACGATCCGCGGTAAAGCGATTCGCCATCGCTGAAATGTCGGTTAAAGATTTTGCAGGTCTTTTCAGGAATCGGCTGACAATTTGTGAAGCGGTTGCCAGTTCAGAATTTGCTTGCCGGGCTGTTTTCAGGAATTCGGTTCTTAATGTTTCGTCATCAGGTTCTGCAATCGTGATCCAAAAAAGCTGACTTGTCTGCTCGGCTCGCAATACTCCTGTTTCGACAGCGAGAACAGAAACCAGTTCAGGTGGTTTTTTATCTGAACCAGACCCGAGAACTTCGTAAGCTGAATTCCACATTGCATCTGCCTGGTCAATCGAAACAGTCTGTGCATGAGCAGCATACGTTTGTGCCAATTCGATACGATAAAATAGTTGCGACTGTTTTGAAAGATTCGCTTTATTCAATTCCCGCTGGCAAAGCATCTCGATCAATTGAAACAAGCCCCGTTCTCGTAACCCCTGATAAAAACGTAAGTTTTTGGGTGAAGTGATATCGGCAGAGGAAGGAGGTTTTTGCCCAAACGCAACAGGGGCAATCACCAAAAGCAATAACCCGATGCAGGCTGCCCCAGCAAATAATTTGCAAACTTTCGCATAGATTTCAACGCCTGAAATTTGCGGAATCGGTTTGATCGCTGTTTGATATTTTTTCATTCTTATTCACGCTCTCCTGCGTGGATGCTTTCAACTCTGAGGTAACTATTCAGCCCTGCCGCATGTGCCGCTATTGCGGACCCTCCAGACAACTTTATTTTTTGCAAAAACCAAACATTGCTGAATCATTACACTCTTAGTAACTTTTCACGTTAAATCCTCACAAGCCAGCGAGCATGTCCGCAAACTTTCAAGCCTTGGCATTGTACGTGCCAAACTCGAACGAAACAATAACGATTAGAACACCAGGAGCTGGCGGGAATCTGATTAGAACAAAGGCAATTGCTGCATAAACAACACAACCGTGCACTGTCCTGCCTCTTTTTTCCGATTATAATTATATTGCAGTTGCTGATGAGCCAGATAGTGTTTACGCTGGATTCGCGTATTAAGGGGATCTCTATGACTTAAAAGGAGCATAGACATTCCTGTCTGTCTCGTTTGAGCATGTTCTATTGAAGGCAGACAGGAGTGTCTACCCTGCGTTCAAGAAAGGTTTTTGAATGAATAGGAGGTTCCCTTAAACCACCTTATAAATATTTTCCTGCAAAAAATATCCCCACCTGAATGTTTCCAACCGAACATATTGCACACGTTCAAGAATGGTATCTTCTTTAAACAAGCAGATCGCTGTTCAACTTGGCACTTTTAACCAGAGCAGACCTGTTACGCAGCCGTCTTCGGATTGCCGTTAAACGATTTCTCTACGAGCGTGCAGAGATATCCCAGCAAAGTTTTTGAATTTATCGCAACCCGCAAAGAAATTGGTCATTTGTAGTATAGAGGAGGTAAGGCATGTACGATCTTCATTATTCCAGGCGTCAAATGCTTCAGAAATGTGGCATGGGATTCGGAGCAATTTCTCTGGCGACACTATTGCAGGATCAGCAGGTTCGCGGAGCGGTTGGAAATCCGATGGCCCCGAAACAGCCTCATTTTCCCGGTAAAGCGAAGCATATTATTCATATTTTCCTTAACGGCGGAGCCTCGCAGGTCGATACGTTTGATCCGAAACCAGCTTTGAAAAAATGGGCGGGAAAATCTCTTTCCGGCGGTAATTTTCGAACCGAGCGTAAAACAGGTTCGGTGATGGACACCCCCTTCAAGTTCAAAAAACATGGTGAAAGCGGCATTGAAGTCAGTGAGATTTTTTCTCATCTCGGGGAATGCGTCGATGACATGACGTTCATTCGATCGATGCACACCAACGTGCCTAATCATGAGCCTTCCTTAATGATGATGAACTGCGGCGAGATTCGTTCTCTTCGCCCCAGCATGGGTTCCTGGGTCACTTACGGGCTAGGTACAGAGAACCAGAATCTTCCCGGTTTCATCGTGATGTGTCCTGGCGGGATGCCGATCACGGAATCTGCCAATTGGCGTTCTGCATTTCTGCCCGGTGCTTATCAAGGAACACATATCGATACGAAATCGACAAAAGTGGAAGAGTTGATTCAGAATATTCGCAACCCAAAAATAGCTTACCCTCAACAACGTAAACAACTTGACCTGTTACAACAACTCAACCAAAAGCATTTGGCTCCCCGCGCCGAAGATGGGCAGCTTGAATCGCGAATTCAATCTTTTGAACTCGCCTACCGCATGCAGATGGAAGCGACTGATGTTTTCAATACGAACAACGAACCAAAGCACATTCAGGAAATGTACGGCAAAGGAATTCACGCCCGGCAATGTTTAATGGCGCGCAAGCTGGTTGAAAAAGGTGTCCGCTTTGTGCAACTCTGGCACGGAGCAGGGCAACCGTGGGATAGCCATGACGATCTCGAAGCTCGACACCGCAAACTAGCCGGTGAGTGCGATCAACCGATTGCTGCCCTGATTAAAGATTTGAAACAACGCGGGTTGCTTGATGAAACGCTCATCATTTGCAGCGGCGAATTTGGTCGCACGCCTGTTGTTGAATTGCCGAAAGCAGGATCAAACGCCGGGAAGATTAATGGAAGAGATCACAACCATTACGGCTTTACCACCTGGCTCGCTGGCGGCGGAGTAAAGGGAGGATTTGTGCATGGCGCAACCGACGAATTCGGCTTCCGGGCAGTCGAAAACAAGGTACATGTTCACGATTTGCAGGCAACAATTATGCACTTACTGGGGTTTGATCACGAACGACTCACCTACCTCTATTCCGGTCGCGAGTACCGTTTGACCGACCTGGAAGGAAAATTAGTCCCGGAAATTCTGGCATAAATGGAAATCTTCGGTTATTACTGAAGCAGTTTTCATGCAGCGTCGATGAGTATTAATGGGAGAGTCTGCGAGTTTTCGACACTTCTTTTTTCGAAAACATCATTTCGCATTACACATGTTGTCGCAGCGACATCGGACGTCGTCTATGTAGTACTGCAAGCAGTAATTGATATATAGCGTTTTTTGCATTTCGTAAGAGCAAAACTATTAAAACGTTCAATATCAATTCGGAAGTTTGGCAGTAGTAATAACTCCGTATGGTGCAATAATCGATTCGACTCAGCCACAAAAGGTTGGGCCACTGCTTCGATCTGTTCCCTTTTTAGACGTTCGGTTCTGGTATGAGTTCTAATCGATTCCATCTTTCTCGATCCATCGCTTCGTGGTTTAATATTTTCTATTGTGTCGCGGCCGCTTTTTGGGTCGCTGCTGTGCTGGTGCGGCTGAGCGTTCGTGACTTAAGCCCCTTCTCTCTCGTGACCGTGTTTTATTATATGTCGCCGGGCGTTTTGTTATTCCTTGGTGCGGGATTGTTAATGTTCTACGCGGGGGCGATTCGGCGATATCGGTTAGCTGCAACATGGTGCGTAATGGCTGTTGTTGTCGCGCAGTGTGCGGGGTCGCATCATGTGTTACCCGTGCAAGATTCCGATTCTTCACAGCAACAAAAAACATATCGAATCCTCCTGTGGAATACTTGCCACGGACGCAATGGCTGGGAAAATGTTGCAGAGGAATTGAACAGGCATCAGGCGGATATCATCGCGATGGTCGAAGCGGGGCCTCCTACTGAAGCGATGCGATCTTTCTGGAAGAAGAATTTCCCTGGCTACGATATTTCTCTTCTGGGGGGAGAAATGTTATTGATGACCAAAGGAAAATCAACAGCCGTGCGTGCCAGAAAAATTGGCAGGCAGGGGCAAGTTCGCGAAGTCGATATCATTCTCGATGGTCAATTGTTAACAACAATGATTGTCGATATTCACGGTCGCCCCGATTTGCCGCGAGGTGAATCGATTCGGGAATTAGCTGACTTGCTGCAATCCCGTCGAACCCGACCGGTACTTGTTGCAGGCGATTTCAATACCCCCAGCGAATCGCCCTTGTTTCAGCCTGTTCATCAGCAAGCTTCAAATGCGTTTGAAGTGGCTGGTCAGGGATATTCCCCCACATGGCCGTGGCTTCTTCCCGTTTTAGTGCTTGATCAAATCTGGAGCAATCAACAGATTCAATTTGACAATTGCCACACCGTTTGGTCAAAAGCGTCTGATCACAGTGCAGTCATCGCAGAATTCCATTTTGAATAATTCAGGATCGCCAGATAAGTATCTTATCGATGAAACTCTGCGTAATAGTGGTAGGATTTTTGAGGCGAGCCGGGGGTGTTAACCCCAATACCGTTCAATTAGTCATAACTACTGTCTGCACAAAGGTTTTCGTCAATGGAGGACGCTTTCTGTGTTCGGGGCGGCATTTGTTCCAGCGGGACATTTTTCGTTTGATCACTCGCGGGTTGATGCGGTTACGGCGAGGCGGAATTGTTTCACAACCCA
>Ga0316209_1003060_pt1 | contig 12034 bp, 8 predicted proteins | sample 6monopyrite_MG_FD_204945 | JGI IMG/M metagenome (GOLD analysis project Ga0316209, IMG submission 204945) | Microbial mat bacterial communities from mineral coupon in-situ incubated in ocean water Damariscotta River, Maine, United States -... | ecosystem: Environmental > Aquatic > Marine > Coastal...
TCGATCTCAATCCCTGTGTGATCTGACGCCGCAGCGATTGGGATCACGAAATCTTCATCGTAGAAACCAACCTGAATTTTCGCTTCGTACTCAAAACGGCAAAGTCGCATTCCTCAGTCTCCTGCCAGAAATATTTTGATTCTTCAGCCACGTATTCACGTTATGGCCGCAAGAAAGCACAAAAAGACGCAAAACCAGATTCCGTTTTTGTGACGTTTGCGCTGATTTGCGGCCATCATTCTGATCGCAATTCCGCAATCAACACAACTTTGGATGGCAACGTCCACTCGACAGTTTACAGCTCCGGTGACGTCTCTGCTTCCGGATAGATTGGAGCATGTCGAACCGGAGTCTCAAGCACCAGCAGACACATCGCCGTCATATAGAGTCGCCCGGCCTTGTTCGCGTATTCGTCTCCTGAGCCGGATGGTTCAACCGGGCTCCAGCTTCCGGCCACATCATTCGGAGCCTTACGACTGCCTCGGCGTTTTTGATTATCGACGATCAGATTCTGAACGGTGCCGAACCATCCTTTAAATCGGTCGCCGCCGAGGTTGTGCAGAGTCTGGCCGACATAATACCACTCATAAATATTTCGTTTTCCCGCCGACCATTGAGGAGCAAACTCGGGCCGCAATAACCAGTCGACTCCTTCGGCCATCGCCGGATCGCCCTTCGACCATCCGAGCCACTGACGTCCCAGCAGCCCGCAGGCCGTCATCGCTCGGCTCACTTTTCCGCTCGGATCGCTGGGAAGGTATCGGTACAGAGCACCGTCTCGTGAAGCGACCCGATCCAGGAAAATCGACACGCGACCGAATGCTTCGTCCGGGACTTCGATGCCTGCCATCCGAGCCGTGTTCAGAGCCATCAGCCCCCAACCGGTCACCGACAGGTCGCCCATCGAGTCGCGTTCCTGAGGCTGGTAACGCCACCCACCCTCAGACGGATGCTGCGAATTCAGCAGAAACTGAATCGCTCGTTCCGCCGACGCAGCCAGTTCCTGATCACCGGTCAGCGCGTACGCTTCGCAAATCGCAATCGTCGCCTGCGAGTGTGCATAGAACGCGGTCTGACGTCCTAACTCTGTGTGATCGTGGTAGTCGCCGTCGGGCTTCTGAATCCCTCGCAGCCACTTCAGACCTTTGCGAACGACATCCTGATAATCGCCGTCATGCTGAGTGTGCCCATCGCCCAGAAACGCCAACAGCGCGAGCGCGGTCGCTCCGGTGTCCGTCCTCAAGACCGAATACCCCGCATCCGGATACCCCGTGTGCAACTGCCAGTTTCCGCCAGTTTTCTGCTGACGCTTGAGCCACTCTAACCCTGACTTGATTGCCTGCTCGACAGAATTCTTTGTGCCGGTGCCGCCAACTTTTCCCATCGTCCGTTTGGGAGTTCGCAACGCCAGCGAGTTGGCAACGTCAGCCGGCTTCACCGCGCGAGCGATCTTCGGTTTGGTGTCGACTTTCGGCTCGACCTTTTCGGCAGTCTTTGGCTGCGCACGCGGAGTGAGCTTTACGCTCTGAATCTTCACCGGAGCCATGACTGTCGGCTTTGTCTCTTCCTTCTTCTCGACTTCGCTGTCCCAGCCAAAGTTCAGCGGCCCCTCAGTATCGACATCAATCTGAACGACGAACGCCGCCATGATCAGCAGAATGATGGCGTGCAGCGCCGTGCTGACCGCGACTCCGGGTATCCCCGTCTTCGCCTCCTTCTTCAGCAACTCGACAGACGACCGCTGCTGACCGGCCCCGTCGTCGGCAACCTGAATCAGCGACGGGGCTTTCGGCTTCCGCCGTGCGGGGGATTGTCGACCGCCTGCCGATTTCCGTGCAACACCACTGGCCCGACGACGATCGGAACTTCGGCGCGGCTTTGGCGAGGATGGATCGGGCGAGTCAGACATGCCAGCTCAAATGGGCGAAGGATAATTCCAACGGGCCAGTCTATCGGCACGACGGTGACCATGAAACTGGTGACGCTGCTTTGCAGCCATCCCTATTTGGGCAGAGGAATCTCCAACTGAGACGGCACGGCAACGACCGTTTCCTGGTGAGCATCGGCTGCGGCCTTGATCTCAGTGATGACTTCCGGGTGTTGCTCCGCGACGTCCCATTTTTCTGAGGGGTCGACTTCCAGATTGTAGAGGACCGGGGGGTCGTGCTCGATCCGTTTGTTGTTGCCCGTGTACGATTCCTGAGTCGCAAAGTGAGCTTTCCACGGCCCCTTTCGAAGAGCCATCAACTTAGTCCCCCGATAGTAGTAAACGATCTCGCGCGGACTCTTTTCTTTGCCCTTGAGCGACTCCGTCAGGTCGTAGCCGTCGACGATTCGCTCTTTCTCAAGTTCGACTCCCGCCAGAGCCAGACTTGTCGAATAAATATCCATCGTTGTGCCGAGTTCCGCACTCACCTGCCCCGCCGGAATCGTTCCCGGCCACCAGCAGATGCTGGGCTCACGCATGCCGCCGTCCCAGGTGGTGCCCTTGCCTTCTCGCAGCAGGCCGGCCGTGCCGCCGTGATCGTTAAACGTCAACCACGGGCCGTTGTCGCTGGTAAACCAAACGATTGTATTGTCGTCGAGCTTCAAATCACGCAGCGTCTGCAGCACCTGACCGACGCTCCAGTCGATTTCCTCAATAACGTCGCCGTAAAGACCTCGCAGACTCTTGCCTTCGAACTCTTTCGATCGAAACAGCGGCACGTGAGGCAGACTGTGAGGCAGGTACAGAAAGAATTTTTCGTCTTTGTTCTGCTTAATGAACGAGACCGCCTCTTCGGCATACCGCTTCGTAATCGTTGTCTGTTCCGCGGGCCGTTCGACGATCTCCAGATCGCGCATCAGCGGAACGTTCCAGTATTCAACCTTAGGATCCCAGAACGATGCTTTCCCTCGCGGAGCATCGTTCACGCGATCCATATCGTTTGAGTAGGGAATCCCGAAGTAAGAATCGAAGCCGTTGTTCGTCGGCAGAAATTGCGGGAGGTGCCCGAGGTGCCACTTCCCGACACAGGCCGTCGCGTAACCCTGTTTCTTGAGGCCTTCAGCAAGCGTCACTTCGCTCGCTGGAATCCCGCCGCCGGAATTCGGAAACAGAACTCGCCGCTTGTCACTGCACATCCCGCTGCGAATCGGAAGCCGCCCGGTCATCAACGCCGCTCGACTGGGAGTGCAGACTGGCGACGCCGAATAAAACTGCGTCAACCGCACGCCTTCAGCCGCCATCCGGTCGAGATTCGGAGTTTTGATTGTGGGGTGTCCGAAACAGCTCAAGTCTCCGTACCCGAGGTCGTCACAAAAGATCACAACGATGTTGGGAGACTCAGTTTTGGCCGCGAAGGCGAAGCTCGACAAATTCAATACAGCGATCATTGAAAGCAGCAACCGAAACAGCATTACAACTCCTTGTTGTTCTTCTGGATGAATTTTTGAACGCAGAGGCCGCAGAGGTAAAAAACGCAGAGACACGGAGAGGCTGTGACTTTTTAGTAGGCTGGAACAAGCGCCGCGCAGTTCCGGCAGAGGACATGTCAATAACCATTCGAATTGCCGGAACTGCGCGGTGCTTGTTCCAGCCTACCGCCGGCGAATTGAAAAACTCACAACCTCGGAGAGGACTCTCCTGTTTTCTCAGCGAGTCCTCAGCGAACTCTGCGTACTGTTCTTTTCGTTAAACCTCAGTTGGTCGACGGCTCCGGCCAACTGAGATGGCGATGCAGGAACCGGTAAGTCGCCTGCCCGTTGATCGAGTGCGGGCCGTTAAAGAACTCGATTTCGGTTTTCTCGCCAATGCCCAGCTTGACGTAATGGCGACGGACTTTGGCGAACTCCCAGGCGACCCATTCGTCCGGAGCGACCCCGTCGTCGTGGCCGCGTTCGACCATGAACGGTCGAGGTGCCATCAGCGATGACAGCTCGGCATAGTTGGCAACGTGCCCCATATTCCATTCGAAGATTTCGTACTCACCCGTGAAGAGATAACTGTAACGATCTTCGTTGCTGACGTTTTTCTTAACCCACTCGTTGAAATCCGCCGAGCAGATCGAGAGGCAGTAGCCAACTCGGTCTTTGCCCTGAGTCAGCATCGGTGGAACTCGAACAGCCGTCTTCCCACCGTACGACAACCCGTAGAATCCAATCCGATCGGAGTCAACGTTCGGCAGCGTGGCCAGCCAGTCGAGCGTTCGCTGATGCTGAGGGATGATGTAGCTAAAGAGCGACCGCTTGAGCGGGTTCGACTTTCGTTGAATCGTGCGAAACCGATCCTTACCTCGGTAAGGATTCTGAGGTGCGTAGACGATGAAGCCTCGCTTGCACAACGCCGCACTGAACCCTTTGTAAGCTCGCCACGCTCGATTCGACGAGTCTTCAGTAATCGTGTCCATGGGCACGCCTTCCAACCCATGCTGACACACCACGACCGGTCGCTTCTCACCGGGCTTGAGATCTTTCGGCAGAAGCAGAATCCCACCGGCCACGACATCGCGATAACAGTCGAGCGTGATTTCGTAGCCAAGATACTCGGGTTCGTCGAGAACCAATCGGCTCTTCGGATTCATCGGCATCGTGGGATCAGGCAGCCTCCCGATCAGCTCATCGTAAACCCAGTCGCGAAGCGAACCCGATGTCTCTTCCCATTTCTCCAACGAAGACCGATCCCCCTTCGTCCACACCTTGTCACGAACCTTCGGGCTAAGCCTCATCAAATCCTGAACATGGCGTTGCAATTCCGCTCCCTGGCGCCGCTCTCGGTCTTTTGCGTAATCCGTCGCATCGTCCAAAGCCCCCGGTTCAACTTTAAGTGACGACTTCGACAGACTGAAGTTCCGGTCACAGCCAATATAAGCACCGAACTGCTCTATCGCCTTACTGGCCCCGGCAGGCCCGTCGCCTTCTCCACTCGCCAGAAGATGCAGGACCTGTCCGCCTTCAAAATTCTTAAAGTGAGCGTCGGCACGATCAAATTCGACTCGGACTGAAGCAAGAGTGGCTGTTTCGATCCGCCCCGGAGCAGCACCACCGCGACAACCTTCGGCAGGCGCCGGCGGACCGGAAACTTCGGGAACCGCGCACGCTTCGATTATGAGCCCTTGTGGAGCAATCATCTTTGCCAGTTCGGCGTCACCGAACTCGGTAAGCTGTCCCCAGACGTTCCGGTAAATCGGTTCTTCCCAAACCGCCTCCCGCATCTGGAAATAGCCGCAAACAAGAGTGCAACCGATTCTCTGGTCGATCGCTGACGAGTAAAGTGCGAGTAGCCCGCCTTCTCCGACTCCAGCGACTCCGGTCCATCCGTTGACATTGTGGCGTCGCGTCCATTCTTCAAGAAGATCGACAGCGGACAGTATTTTCTGCACTTCATAACCGATAATGTGCCGGCCCATTTCAAAAGCCTGTCGATAGATGAACTCGCGATGCGGCTGATTGGTGCAGGCCACATGCGGACTGCTGGAGAATTCACTGCTCCGGCTGATCAACATCGGCACGACGACCAGGCATCCGTTCTCAGCAAGCCGCCACGGCAACTGCGAAGACGCAGGCACCTGATCTCCGACTAATCCGCAGAATTCTTCCGGTGTCCAGTCGGCATCAGGCACGGCGACTACGGCCGCGTGCACCCCTTCCGGTTCGAGCAACAGCCCTTCAGCCGTGACACCATCCAGCACCTGCCACCTCACTCGGTGAACAGTGATATCATTCGATCGGGCTATGACCGACGAGCGATCGAACGTCGAAAGTAACTCGAAACTGTATTTGCCTGGCGATGCCTGAGTTAAGCGTTCGTCGACAGCGCCGATGTATTCTCGAAATCGAGCCGGCTTTGCTGCGATCTTTCGCTGGAGAGCCTTCGCACCTTCGCCGGGGAAAAAGTCAGACGACCAGACCCAATCCGCAACTCGCTTCGTTCGTGAGGTGGCGAGTTCTCTCAGGCAGAAACGGTCGAGTCCGTCGATCATGAATTCGTCGAGCGGCTGAGTGATCCTCAGCGGCTGGGTGTTCGGCAGCGTCTTGTCAGCCGCAGAGCTTGCCGACGAAAGCTGCAAAGCTGCCATCACGACGAGACACGTCAGGCGGGCGGTGTTTCTCAGTTTGCGAGTCATCAGCGTGCCTCCTTTGCAGCCACGACATGCAGGTTCAGATTCGGTCTGCCCCGCACGCCTGTCTTGATAATAGTTAAGTGTCGAATCGCTACTCCACGATCAGAAGTTCCTGAATGAGTCCTGCCTTTGTGAACTTGCCGATCACTGTTTCACTTTCAGCCTGATATCCGAGAAATGTCCGGTAACGCTCCTGTCCAGCCAGGGAGCGATACAGAACGAGGTGCAGCTTTCCAACCTGCAAGCGGAAAGCTACGCCGCCGACAGGATCGATTTCGCTGGCGCGAGTCACCGTCAACTTTCGCCATTCAGCCGGAGCCGAATTCCGTTCGGGAGCCCAGTCCAACACGATCGGCGCAAACATCGTTCCCGACTCAGTCGCGTGTAACAACGCCAGGCACGGAACTCCGTCGTGATGATCGAGCCCGATTTTGCCGGCGGTGCCAATGCCAGAATCCTGAGGCATCGTCAGCGGGAAAACTCGAACTGTCTTCAAACCTGCCTTCAGAACCTGCTCCCGCCCGCCCGTCGAGTTCTCAAGAGTGACGCCTTCTACCAGCGGCAACAGACTTGCCAGATCAATTCGTCCGGGCTCAGCTCCGGAAACGACGTCCGAGATAATCAAGAACTGCTCCGAGCGGGACAGGTAGATGTAACGGTTAATCAGCGGTCCGCCTTCGAACTCGAATTGAAGTTCCAGGTAGTCGCCGTCCGAGTCCGAATTCCAGCAGATGCACTCCCACTCGTTTTCGAATTCCAGAGCGTCGCCACCTTCAGCCAGATCAAGATGCCACGACCCAGCCAGCAGCGGCACGCCGTCGACAGCCAGTTCCAGCTTGACGGGCTCGCTGTCCGTCCGGACCGTTGCAATGCTGGCATCAGTTGCCCAGGAAGTTCTCAGACAGGCGGCGTCAGCATCATCGGATTGCCACGACGGGATGTCGGCCTTCCTGATCTTTTTCTTTTCCTTGCGGCTCTTTTTCTTCCTGGTCTTCGATCTTGATTTCGCAGCAGGTGGCTTCTTGCCACTGATTGATTCTGCAAGCCCAATCGCACTGGCCCAGTCAGACGCGGACGTCGAGCCGGTCAGTTCCGCAGCGATTCTCAAAGTAACCACTGCCGATTCACCGGTCGACGAGCAGGTCACTGCTTCCGCCGATCGAACCGCAGCAGCCAGACGACGCAGCATCCGGTCGAACCGCCTGGCGGTGGAAGTCTTCCAGAGCGTCTCGTCGAACAGCCGCGTCACCAGCAAGCCATCGGTCCACAAGGCGAGAAACTCGGGCAACGCGTCGAAGACTTCTCCGACCGGCGTGCCGTCGCCAGCGACCACGTGCCGGAACTGATCGTTCAGAGCAGATCGCCCCATTCGGGTAACCTTCGGTGCACCTTTGACATCGTCAAAAAGGAGCCCACAAACCAAAGGCAGCAGACTTGCTTTGAGCCATGATTCTGACGGCGTCTGGTCCTTCGCCAATTCTTCCTGCCAGTCTTCGGTTGCGGCTGCTTCGACGAAGCTTTCAGACTGAGTCAACGCTCCCGCCAGCGCCGCTCGCCACAACCCACCAATGACTTCCGCCGGAAACTGGCCACCGTAAAGAGCCAGCAGTTCGCAACAGGCGAGCAAAGCAAGCGGTGACTTCTCCGCCTCATTACTGCCACCAGCAAGCCACAATCGCAACAACTCGGTCGCTTCGCGGCTCAGACGCGTGGTCTCTTTGGCCTGCTTTTTGAGATTACTTTTTGGCGGTTTGCGATTCGGACTGGTTTCGCGTCGAACCCGTCCGAGCACGGCCAGGATCGAACCGGAGTCCGCACCTTCAATGTGACGATCAAGCGTCAGAAACCGAACATCGCCACTCTTCAGCATCGGCAGACAGCGATCGAGACACTGCTGCTTCCAGCACATCCCGATCGTCCGCAAACTGAAATCAGCATCCGAATTCCCACACGCCGCCGCATCCGACGACCGCCACGTCACGGCGCCGAGGAAATCATCATCCACATTCTGAAGAAGCCCCGAGACGGGCACTCCAAATCGAACCTGAGTTGTCATGGCCGCTCAATATCAAGAAACGAAAGTATCAAATAAGGCTCTCAGCCACTGTCAGTTTTGTCTGGCTATTCAGGTTCTGAGAAACGGTGCGTTGGGACCGGACGTCCCGGGCGGAAGCTTTGGGTCTGACGAAATTCGACGTTTGCTCCAAGTTGCTGGCCAGCTTGCTCGACGCAGGCTCGAACCATCGTTTCAAGCTTTTCAGGATCGCAGGCGACTCTCGCGTTGACGATCACATCGACTTCTTTGACGTCGCAATTCGACGGCAAGGAAAGCTCCGGTTCCGCCGAACTGCTGACCAGGTTGGCCACTCCGAAGAAGCCTTCCCACAAACCGATCGTTTTCAGGTGAGCTGTTTCCGCACCAGCTTTCGCCAATGCGGCCTGCAGCTTTGTGACGACGTCAAGAAGTAAGCCGTCCAGCGAAAACTTCTGCTCCGACGAAACGTGGACGCTGCTGTTGAGCCAGCCGAGCTCTGCTTCACCGTCGGCGTAAGTGTCATAATCAATGTCGAGTACCCGTCGGCCAAAGTCGCCATCCTGATCGAGCAACTCAGTCAGCGCGTCGTAGCCTTCGCCGGTCTTTGCTGAAACTCGGAGCACAGGAATGCCGGGACAATGTTCGTTGATCAGTGAGGTCAGCTCGTCCGCCTGTTCCTGACTCAGTTCATCGATCCGGTTGATCAGAATTGCGTCGGCTTCTTCGATCTGCTTTTTCAGAATGTAAGCAGCTTTGGGCGAAAAGCCGGCCTTGCTATCGTTTCGCAGAACACGACCGCCGTGACTTGGCTTCAGGATGACCGAGTACGGCGCGATCTGAAACGTCGCGTTGCACAGCCGTTTGATGGGCTGAATGACCGTCGCCACAAGGTCGGTGCAGCTTCCAACGGGCTCGGCAAGAATCACGTCGGGACGCTCGCCTTCGCTCAAGCCGTCCATCGTCGACATCAGCTCGTCAAAGTTGCAGCAGAAACACGCTCCGGCCACCTCGCCAACGTCGAAGCCCTGAGACCTCAGCGAATTCGTGTCGACCAGGTCGGTCGCCTGGTCATTCGTGACGATGCCGACGCGTTTGCCCTGTTCCATGTAGTGCCGGGCGAGGCGGGCCAGCGTGGTCGTCTTTCCGGCTCCGAGGAAACCGCCGACCATGATGTATCGAATCTGATGAGTCATTGCGGGTGTTTCACGGGAAGACGTTCAGCAATTTAACCGTTGCGGCGAGCGGTGGTGTTTAAGGCAACGCTCCGGACTGCAGGTCTTTGACGACTTCGGCGAGGATAGCCGGATCGGCGGAGGCGATGACGTGTCGGACTCGCTCGGGCGGTACCTTCAGCCGAGTCATAATGTCCTCGGCCGTCTTCCACATCTTCTCTTTTTTCTTGCCCTCAGAGAGGTACAGGTTCGTCACCAGTTCGCTGAGCTTCTCTCCGTCGATGCTCTCACGGTTGTCGTAGTACCGCTTGATGATGCCCTGTTGATGTCGCGAGTAATCTTTGGCTGCCATGCGATCTTCCTGCTTCGCGTGTTGTGTAAATCGAAAACTGCCGCTCTGAAGTATAGCCCTGTCGCTGATCGAACTACTTCTCTTCGATGCGGTAGAGATGCGTGTCGGTTCTCAGGAACAGAGCATTGCCAGCCACGGCGGGCGACGCCATGAATCCGCCATTCAGGGAGTTCTCTGCCAACTGTTTAAACTCCTTGCCGGATTCAATCACGACCGACTTTCCTTCCTGACTGAAGAAGTAAATCCGACCGTTGGCAAAAAGCGGCGACGCCGAATAATTGCCTTCGATCCGTTCCTTCCAGAGCTCTTTGCCCGTCCGAGCGTCCAGGCACATTCCAATACCTTTGTCGCTAATGAAGCAAAGCTCGTCGCCAACCAGCAGCATGGACGGCTTTTGTGGAGCGGCACCGTCCAGTTTCCATTCAACGAACGAGTCGTCGCTCGCTTTGGAACCATCGTACCGAACAGCCAGCAGTCTCGGACGCATGTAGCTGGTCGAGACAAACACAAGTCCGTTGCCGAAAACCGGCAGGGGCACGGTCGAGAAACCCAGCATCCCGTAGCTGGCCTTCCAGAGTTCTTTGCCGCTGGCAGGATCGTAAGAGTAAACCCAGTCGGCACCGGGCGAAATCACCTGAGCACCGCGGTCGTCTTCGATGATCGCCGATGTGCAGTACGCCTTTTGAAATTCCATCCGCTCGTTCATCTTGCCGGAACGCTTCGTCTGCCAAACCGTCTTGCCGTCTCGCTTGTCGATCGCGGCGACGTACTGAGTGTCGATCCCGTCGAAGTTGATGACGAGATTGTTCTGCCACAAAGCCGGCGACGACCCCGGTCCGTTCTGATAGTCGACGTGGTGTTCGGCGTTCGTCCAGAGAATGCTGCCGGAGCCAGTGTCGACAGCCATCGTGCCATACGTCCCGAAGTGACAGTACAGCCGACCGTGCTCAAGAATCGGAGTCGGCGAGGCATAGCTGTTCAACGAGTGAATCGGCTCGGGCTCGTCGACTTTGACCAGCTCGACGTCGTGCAGAACCTTGCCCGTCTTCCGACTGACGCAAATCGCTCGCAGAGAAATCGAACCGGCGATCTCCAGGCCACGAGAATTCTTGATCGCGGCGAGGCGAGCTTTCTCTTCCTCTTCAGTCAGCTTCGATTCGACGGCTGTCGTCACCCAGATCTGGTCCCCGGAAATCACCGGCGACGAATGGCCCGTCCCCGGGATAGCCGTCTTCCAGACAACGTTTTCAGTTTCGCTCCACGTCAGCGGCAGCTTCGTTGAGCCGGCATGGCCATTGGCCTGCGGACCTCGAAACTGTGGCCACTCGTCAGCGGCTTGTGAGTTACCAATCGCTGAAACGGCAATCGCCAGCACAGCTCCAAGACAAATTGGGAGTCGCTGCGTCACAGTCCTGCCTCACGTTAAAAGGTGTGTCAAAAAGAGCGTGCGAGTCTAGCCAATGCAGGTCGTTTGAGAAACCAGCGGCGATCGACGGCGCCTCGTCGAAGCAGAGCGACCGCCACCCAGATGCCGGCTCAGTAGTTTGCCGGCTCAGTAGTTTGCCGGCTCAGTAGTTGAAGAGGTCCGACATGCTGTACGACGTCCCGCCTGCCAGATTCAGAGCGTCCCGGACTTTGCACTTCACATTCGCTGTCAGCCGTCGGCCCTTCATCGCTCGCGCGACCATCTTATGAGTCATTTGAACGGCCGACGCAGCAACGATGTCGTGCGGTTTCAGGGCGAGTGCCTCCATTATTGAGGTAAGGGGCTGCTCACCAAGGTTGCGATCCAGGCTGTCGTTCATCTCGTGTTTGATCTTTCCGCAATTGGGCATCGCTGTGTGTGTCAAATCGCCTCAGCCGGTAGTCGGGAATCCCTCCGACACTGAGGCAGTTCACTGTACCGGATCCCCAAAACAATTCGCGACTGCCTGTGCACACGCACAGAGGCTGACGGTCGATAGTCCCCAGAACGACTATTCTAGAATTGAGTAATACTCCTCCCGTTGCCGAACGGAAAGTCCATATTTGCCAGAATTAGCACATATCAGTCTTCACATTGCATATAGATTGCCCAAAACGCCGCCAAATCGCAGTGCGATGCACAAAACTGAGTAGATCACAGATGTACCTCGCAGGATTTCCCGTAGGTGATCCACTCGCGAACTGCCGATACATCTCGTCGTCAGCGGGAAACCGCAGACGGCGAACAGTCGCCACAATTCGACTCAAGCCGTTTGCTCGAACCGCAGGTTTCGCAACCAAACGTGTCGTTAAGCCCTGGACCGGTGCCGACGGCGCCCAGATACAGAAGTAGGGACTGAATGAATATCGCCACCTTGTGCACAGACGTTCGAGAGCAGATCGCCGCGTT
>Ga0316209_1003061_pt1 | contig 12023 bp, 7 predicted proteins | sample 6monopyrite_MG_FD_204945 | JGI IMG/M metagenome (GOLD analysis project Ga0316209, IMG submission 204945) | Microbial mat bacterial communities from mineral coupon in-situ incubated in ocean water Damariscotta River, Maine, United States -... | ecosystem: Environmental > Aquatic > Marine > Coastal...
TGCGGGAGAGATGATCTTTCCTGCTGAAACATTTGCGCTGACAATCAGCATTGAAATTATCAATGTATACTTATGCATAGTTACTTTATTCCTTTCTATTAATTTAAATATTAAATGTTTGTATTGGTAAAATATAAAAGCAAGATGACTAATTATTACCCTCTACTTAAATATCAGCATCTCGTCTTATATTAAAGTTACCCGACAGATTGATTAAATACGCTGGGTCATTGCAGTCGCTGCCATTTGCAATAGCATTTGAGGAATCACATAAAGTGGCTGAGAAGGTGCCTGTGACGAACTCTTCTACAGCCCCGTATCTTGTGATTTCAATATCCCCAGATGAGAATCCATTGATGAATGTCCAGGATTGATCAGCTGCGAGGGTATAGCCGGCAAAATTCCCACTTCCATCCATCGGGTAACTCCCCGCAGTATTACCACTAAAAACAACGCTCATTGCCTTAATAAAACTGGTGGGTGTAATATCAAATCGAACTTCAGCCAGTGTTATACCACCAGTGGTATCGAAACGAGATGTCATGAAGGGGTTATATAACAATGGGGATGTACTATCTTCTGTCAGGGCATATAGGGTCTTCTCTGCCCCATTGATTGATACACAAAAAACACTTATATCAGAGCTATCACAACTTGCATCTGTATTCTGGGTTTGATCATTACTAACCTGTGTTCCTGGTTCTGGAGATTGCTCACTTGAGCTTGAACATCCTGCAAGTGCAGCTATCAATACTGCACTCAATATCCTGTTAAAAAACATACTTCTTTCCTATTTATTCCATTTCACACGAAAAATTATATTTAGGCACTTTACAAATGCTCTGTGTACGGAGCAATTATGAACAATAAAAGTGACAAAATCAAGCTCTGTTATCAGAGCAGATTTGTATGAACATTATCGGCCCACAAGTACAGAATATTAGGGAATTGCAAGATTTAACGCAAGATCAAGTGGCAGCACGACTCAATCAGCTGGGTTGGGATATTAGCCGTGGCACCTACGCTAAAATTGAATGCCAATCTCGGCAAGTTTTGGATAAGGAAGTGTCTTTATTAGCCAAGGCCCTAAAAGTCAGTATTGATAAACTATTTGAGTAGTAGTTTTCAATTTAGTTAAAATAAATTACCAATTTTTAGGGAATATAGTCTGTTAAATTGCACGCTAAAAAGGGGTAAAGAATAATCTACATTATTCAGGTATGGCAAACACTACAAAATAGATTAAAGTCATGGGCATTTCAAACGAGACGTCCGTTTATATTTTAAAGCATCGTTTTTTCAGGTAATAGATCGAATACCTGCTCTCCATCAGCCCACTTTTCTTTTAAGCTATCATCTTCAAGAACAGCAAGCACACTCTTCCCAAGTTCAGATGGGTGCATAACACATGACTTAGACTTATATACATCGATACAATCATTCGAGAGTACCTTAGCTAGTATATTCAAATGCATATCCTCTGCAGCAATATTATCTGTATTACAGTGTGTAACACTCATAGACAAATAAGCCCTGCACTTATGTGGCCTAACACTATAAATATCACAGGATCCAGAAGATTTTAAGAATGGGCATGGGTGAATATATTCTTTAAAGGACTTACCTTTAGTTGAATACACATGTTCTCTTAGCTTATCAATGTAATAATCAACGGATTCCTTTGTCTTAGATTTTAAATAATCTGATATTACAAATGCTTCAGGAGGTAATACCTCAACTCTTAAATGGCAGCAAGCAGTACAACCTTTCTTGCAATCAAAATTTACAGCGCCAGAACGAATCCTGACATCAATAAGTTCATCAGTGTTTTTATAAAACTTCTTAATTGCATGAACAAATAAAGAAGAATTTCTGCCTAAACCAATTTTCTTTTTTAAATCTTTTTTATATTTTTTAAGAATTTGTTTTGTATTGCTTGAAAATTCCATCGTTGAAACCAGTTAATAAACTTGTAGATCATAGTAGCAATCAAATTTAACTTTTACTATATCAGGGGAGCAGACTTTTTAAGCATTTAATTTGAATAGCTGCTTTCCCCTAATCCAGAAATTAGCGTGATAATACTTAAGGACTGCTGCTGGAAAGCAGACCTTCCACGTAGTTCACTTTAGGTCGCCGTTCAATCAAAAGTAGACATTAGGATAATTGTGTTTTTATTGTTTCTGAATGCTCGGTATATGGTGGTCAGCGAACCACCTGAGACGCCATTTCACGTACATACAACAACTAGCGCTTATGATGAGATTGAGCTAAATGACTTAATTTAAAACCAAACCTTACTTCACTGTTATAACTTTTTCTACCAGTATAACGCCCTTGTGCTTGATGCGAAAAGTCCAATTACCTCGCTGCCAAGGCTCCTCACCTATCTGTATGTATAAAGCGTAATCTTGATGTAGTTCGTGACTGTAAAGATTGCCTTTTGTAATCACTCTTGTGTTCAAGGTTTTTATGCCTTTCGTTACTAGTTGACCATCAGGCGAGATGACCTCTTCTTCCAAATTAACATTAGTGCCTAGATGACGGTAATACTCATTCCCGCCCAAAGAATACATGATACCGAAATAACTGCCTGTGCTTCCTTCGATATTGTGGTTGCTTTCATCACTTTCTATATTTTTTCCAAGTATCGGATGTTCTACGTTGGCTAGACGTTCGTGCAGCTCACCAAATGCTTTAATCTTTGGTTCGGGATGTAAGCTGGTCAGGGTTTTCGTACGGTATGCATCACAATCCAAGTTGAGTACAGTTTTCTTTCTTGTACCATCAATCATCTCTATTACATGCTGCGGGAAGTCCGTATTACATTCTCTGATTGGAATAAATAACGTGTATTTACGTACCGAGTCGGGCAGCCTATGATCGCATGAAAGCAGATCATAACTTTTGGCTCTTCCCCTAGCTGGGTAATCTCCGAAGTATATTTTTTCTAGAAGTTTCGGCGGGCTTGTCGGGTTCTTCAACAAGTAGGGAAGTGTACGGAAGGATGGGAAATTTTCCACGATATCAAACATGATCGAATCTGGAGTATTTGGATCAGAAACGAAGTCATCCAATCTAGGCCTCATGCAATACACGTACTCCATATTATTGGTGTCTATGGTCTCCGGTTTGCTTGGATTTTTTTTGTCGAAACGGAACGTACTGATGTCTCTCCAAGTGCGTTTAAGTATCCGACCGGTATCATCATACTGCGGTTCAATTTGAGGTCGTGACTGAAGGAACAAAGCTTCTTCTACATCAGGCCAGCCTCTCAGTTTTGCGAGATCGATGATCGATTGTGTGTAACGCCCATCAAAAAAATCGTAGTCGATCATTTTTACTAGCAGCTCCTGAGTGAGCCGAGGCTCATCGCTTAACATTTGCATAGCATCATCAGAATTGATATAACCAACCGCTTGCAACATGCTGTTCACATCCACTTCAACAACTGGAGTTCCTAACCAGGTCATACTTTTTTGTGCCAAAATTTCCGTATTGGTATACCAGCCTTCTACACCTCTATCCATATGCCCACCACAGGTTTCTAAGTTCATGGCCAGTGCTTGCGATTTGTCCTGAGGTATATTGAAATTCTGTCTGTAAACGAGAAATATCGCCTTCTTTGTATCAGAGTCGTAGTTCTGTCTTAGGCTAACAAGGGCAGACTGTGACATTCCTTTTCTTGAAAACAGAAACAGCTTTCGTTTTATATCTCTGGCATTGTTAAAAACGATCTCATTGCGGAACTCGTGAACTTTATATTGGCCATTTTGTACCTTTGTAACTTCTGCTACGTTATACCCATCGCTAGCGGATACAATAAACATTGCATCGCGCCCTCGTATACCAAAACGCAACTTCACACCACTACCGCCTGAGCTAAAATGTTGAAATTTCTCCGAATATTGACCATTTATATGTTTAACATATTTACCCCCACGCTGGGCCTCGTCCTTGTTTGGGTAGACAATCAATGGATTCTCATGGCTAGACGACATTGCACGTGTTAACTCGTTAACACTAACATACGAGCCAATTTTCATTGATCTGTTAAGCGCTCTCACCAAAGAGCTTCTCTCTTTTGTCATGTAGAAGTAGAGGTAATCAGCTTCACCAATGTCGAATTCAAAATATCCGTCTTCATCGGTAGTAACGTACTCAGCTGATACATCGCCTGCACTAAGATATTGATTGAGTGTACGGTTAACTATCACCAATTCGTGACCAGCGATGGGTGTACAATCAGACTGTAGCAACCTACCAACACCGTTGCCCTTAACCCTTATACCGCAGGAACTAACCATTGCGACTGTCAGTAGCGTTATCAGCAGCCTGTGACTGAAGGGATTTAAGATAAATATTATATTCATGAATTAATCATCATTGATGAAGAAAAATGGATGGGCTTACACTTTACAACAAGCTGCTTTTATCCGCAGCTAAATTAAAACGACTACTTCTGCCTAACAGCAGTCGCAATATTTGCACCTTCTAAATGACCGTTATGTGGTGGATGTCGATGCACAATGACTAACCTGGCAACGTCTGCTGTACCCTTAGTCTCAATCCAATCAAAAGCGGGCATTCTAATTCTACTTACCTTGACCCGACATCTCATTTTTGAGCTCGTTTAGTTTTGCACATAACTCATCAATAAAATCACATACGCTGTCGGTCGCTTTTTCAACCTCTGTTCTATCTGACGATGCCCCTTTTGATGAGCGAAAATCCAATTCGTCTTCAGCCCAAGAAATCAAAAAATCATAAATCTTCTGCTCTTCATCAGGCAACACAGAGGGAGGCACCTTTTTATCTCTAACCGATTCTAGTGAAACAAATTCAATAAAATGTAATGCTCTGTATAAATCAACAAGCATTGAAAAGGTATCTGCTGCAAGTGATTCATATTTACCAAGCCTATTTCTCTCCCATACATTTGCCTCGGGAGATAGTATACTCAATGAGTCGATAATTCCTCTGAATCGGGCTAATGGGTAAGCATCCGCTTTTAAAGAGGTTCTGTGTTTCCATACTTTAAGAATTAGCTCGACAGCTTGCTGCTGGTACTCTTCTTTCCTTTCAGGGTTACTCTCCTGTTCAGCTCGATCCATCACTTCTGCCAAGTGATGGGACATCCATTTTCCGAGAGTGTCACAACTATCCGAGAAACCTAGCTCAGTCGCCAGATGGTGCCCAAGTACCAACACATCCTTCAGTGGTAAAGATTTCTCCAGTTCTTCTGAGAAGATAGAGTCTTGCGTACCGCGCTTCTTTTTTGGAGTCTTCGTTATACTCTGTAATTCCATCTTTACTTGCCCTCCGTGTTATTTCGACTTCAAGAATCAAATCTAAATCTACTTCGCTTAGGTATTTTTTAAGGTAACGTAATGATATCTTAAGGCGATGCCCATCGGTAATAACATCTTCACCATATATGTATTCCTTTTGTCTGGAATCGTCTCTGACGTCACCCCATGCTTCATAATCAAATACTGTATTCGCTCCACTGGAATCAACCCAGCTAACCGGATAACTAGTAGACCGGCGCAATCCTAGTATCTTAACGACCTCTTCAGAGGGCATACTTTCAATCATACGCACACCATGATTAAACGTATCTTTCTCATCCAATCGTGAATCACCAGAATGCTCACTGATCCAGCCACGCAATAGATATGGGTCATCGTCTATCTCAAACTCATTTTTCGCAGGTGGCAGGCGATAATCATGTGAGTCATCAGATGTTTGAAGAGCCCTAACCAAGGATAGGCCCGTATCGGGGTTAACTAGAGAAGATGATATTCTCACCGTAGAAAGATGCTTACTGGTACGTATATTGTAATAAGAATCAACAGTTAGACTTCTATCATCGGAGGATAATCCGAGCTCCAACTCAAAATCATCAGCCTTAATTTCGGCTATCCAGTTCTCTACCTCAATAGAAGGAGGTTTGTGAAAGCGGCTTTCCAGCGGAGTAGGACAACGAAGATCACTCGACCAGTGTGGAGGTTGAGTTAATCCCTCCCGCCTTAAAAAACCATTTAACGTTCCGTAATCGTCATCATCATATTTAGGTTCAGCCAGCGATTTTTTAACCATTAGAGAGCCGATGCTACACCACATAGCGTGCCACTCCAGGTAATAGCTGTGACGCTCTATCGTAGGCATGGAACCGTGACTGTGGCTATATAGGGTGTAGTTGGCTCTTTCAAACTTGTGTTTTCTGGGTTCGTTTTGCCATGCTGATAAATCCGACCCATTCTCCCATCGGTCAAGAATCCAGGCTTCCGCCTCATCAATAAACATCTCTTCGTCTACGTCGGCAAAGCATTCTATTGCGCTTGGATACACATACCTGAGGGTATCTAACGAATCAAAGCTAAATCTTCTCTCTTTACCACCTTCGTGAAATCCTCCCCGAGTAATTCTACGTTTCGATTTTTCAGCAGCTAATTCCGAAGTATTGATAGCATACACCGCAGCAACTTCCTGTTCATCAAATTCAATAGAGTCACTGGAAAGAAGCTTCATTAAACAGGATTTAGCAAAATGGCGTATCAATACATGAGGAAAATCTTGATCGGTAGCAATATTTAATAACCAACGTGCGACAGGTGCGATAGATTCTGGCACCTCGGATGCAATTCGATCAAATGCAACGATGAGCCAAAGACGTGCTGACAACCAATAAAAAGGTACGTTATCTTCACGATAGCCGGGCATAGACTTACGCTCATATAGAGCGGTCAACGCCACTATTGTATTAAAATCTCCCATTCTGGCAGATGCTCTAATACTATGCGCCGCTCGCCATCTCACCCTGGTATCCACATCACCTAAGAACGAGTAAAGCTGGCATGATAATGCTGATTCAACTGAACACTCTGTAACAATCGTTTCTGTTGGAAGTTTTAACCGTGTGGTTAGTCGCTGAATATAACGAGTCGTGACTTCTGCGATTTGTTCTTCGCTACAATAATCAGTCAACAGTCTGATCACAGAATATAGTGTGGGTAATGGCAAGGATTCGGCATTTTTTTCCAGACCATCTAGCAGCAAGCTAACCGTCTCTTCCTCATTTATATGAAGGCTATGAATTACACCTTGTAGCATCCCCTTATCGTAGCCAAAATTTTCATTGTAAGAAAATTCACCCAAGTGATTAGCAATTAAAATTGGTAGGTTTTCCTCCCTCCATGAAGATATAGCATGAGATGAGTCTACCCATAGGTTAATACATTCTGTTAACGTTTTAGCCCATGTATAGCCAACTTCATGGATTACTTGCTCATCAGCTAGGAAATTTAGGAAAGCAATGCGATCTTTTGGCTCCAAACGATTACTGACAACTTTCAGGATATCATCGCTTGCAATATAAAGCTTTTCACCCCTCGCTTCCTTCCGCTTGGCGTGTATAGAATTTATAAAATCAGCAGGTGATTCAAGGGAGATTTCCGCAAAACTTACGCCTTCAAGAAACTCTTTTTCCGTTGATTTCCTAGCTTTCGAATCAAGCTCATTGTTATCAGTATTGACCTTAGTGCTTTCTCCACTTTGTGATTTAAACTCAATCAACTGATATAACGCAGAATGCCAATATCTACTATTATCGTTATATGGAACAAGCTCATTTAGTGCTTTGCATACTTCAGAGCTACCGCTCCTATTAAACCGTAACAACTCTGCTCTTGCGACTTCCTCTATTAATTGAATGGCATCTTGAGTGCTTGTAATCGACACCAACTTGGTAAGAAAATCGCCATTCAGGTCATCACAGAAATTAAGCAAAGATACTGCCTGTGCAGGGCTTATAGTTCCCTCTGATACACCAGTTGACATCAATGCTGGAAGGGTTTCAGTGGCTGAAACTAAATCGCAATCTTCCCAGTACCCGATAAGACTGATTGCTTTAACCATATCTAATATGGCAACAGCAGTAATAGCATCACCCCATGGAAAGTGGTCATAACCATCAAGAAGGGTACTGTACTCCGTTATTATCGCCGCCATCTGATTCGCTGTTTGTTGCGAAAGTTCTGTAGAGAAGTGGTTTTTGGCGTTTTTGGACAACGCTGAAAAAAGAGATACATCATGCATAGCATCAACATCAACGTCACTAGCGATATCAACTGCGATTTTGAATACCTCTCTAGCTTCATCCTTATCCACAAAGAGCAATATTCTAGATAAATCCAGAAGAATTCTGATTTTTTCACTTGCTGCTGTTTTTAGATCTTTGACTTCAACTGATCGGTCGTAAATATCTTTAACAACTAACAATCTCAACTCAGGTATTTTTATTAGGTTTGAAATAACTCTTCGCTGACCAGAAGAATATACAGATGGCCACTCTTTAAAAGATGCCTTAGATAATGTTAGTACTGTATTAATATCGATATCTGGTATAACAGATAGCTCTGCTACAGATAAAGAAAGTCGACTACATATAGATTCAAAATAGTGCTCTCTAGACATTCTCCAGGAATTTGCAAACAAAGATCCTAGTGCAGACTTAACTTTATCTTCAGCATCTTTCGGCAAGATATTGGACAGCAATATGTCCGCTCGAACAGCATAAACAGACATTAAATTTGACAGGCTTTCCTTTATCTCCTTGTGTTTTTCCGATAGTTTTTGCTTCTTCCTATTTTTTTCAGACTCATCAATGTCTTCAGGTATGGCTGAATCAATCCAATAAGATTCTATTGTGACATCGAGACCACGATAACGCATCAACAAAGAGTAAGCCCTAAAAGCAACATCGTTTTTAAGAATGTCATGTATGTAGATGTTATTGACTAAACGCCATTTGTCTGGGCATAGGTATTCAAGGATTGGCTCAACAGGGGACAAATCCACTCCGTTGGCAGCCAAAATTTCACAGCCACTAAGTATCATTTCTGCGTAGCTGAGACCGACTGCATCTTCAGAGGTGTGCCGCTCCAACTCTTTTAGATCGCAATACTTCAATATATCCTTGTTACACAATGACTTTTTAAGAGCGACGCAATTAATATCATGGCCGACAAGTGCTAAAGGTATGCAGAAAAGTGATGACCAAGGTTCTGGGACGCAGCCACTACCCAAAAACTCTTGAATTGTAGCTGCCTTCCCTGATGACAATAGGCGATCCACCAATATTAGCGCGATCTTGTAATGAATACTTCTCGGCTTCCAGCCACATATAAAGTTATATGCAGCATGATAACCCTCCATATCTAGCACCGAATGAGCAATAGCAGCAATATCTTCAAGCTCTATTGGCCACGGCTCTGTATGTCGCTGCCAATGCTCGCTTTGCTCGGATTTTTGTCGCTCAATGTCCTCACTTCGTCGATTCATCCATTCACGAAGAATGCGTTTTTTTTCACGTGCAGCAATGAAGTCTTTGTCGGCTGCATCACGGGCGACAATATGTGACAAGAACCTACCATGACTTTCATATGTCTTTGACGAATAAAGTATATTTCGTCCTACCGTATCAGATGCAAAATGGACTGATAAATCCGGGTTTTCAGCGATAATTTTGTCTACGGCATCATCTGTTTTAATTGCCTCAGCACCAACCAACAAGGTAAATATCGCATCTGCTGGCTCGCCTGCTGAGCGACATACTTTCATTGCAAGTTGTAACCGCTTGCGCTGGACCTCTCGACGAATTATTTGGTCTTTTATGGATAATGGTGCTTCACTTGCCTGAATGATTTCTATGATTTTTTGCCCTTGCCCTGCTGAAAATAGCGCTGGAGCAAGATGCATAGCCGAATATTCATCGCTTTCATGATTAGCGTAGAAATGTGCAGCCGAACGCTGATACGCCTCTAGCAGTTTTGGTTGCGCCTTTTTCCTGACAAAAGATTCAACGTCCTCATCAAGAAATCCAACCGCATCTTCTAAAACACGCATCCCAGGAAGGTCAGAGACAATATCATTAATTCTCTCTATTGAGATGCCTACAACACTAGCCAAATGTCGTTTTGGAACTGGCGCGGGCAATGCAATTAACGATGAGCAAACAAGGGACAAGGCATCTGTTTCACCTTCTTTCAAAATTGCCTCTTCAAAGCGGGCTTCAAAAATTTGATCTAAATCCTTGCCATTTGGTCTTAAAAAATCGATAGCTTTACTTGGATCAGAATCTGCGTAGTCGAATGCGTAACTTTGTACCCGTGGATTCTTGTTAGACAAATTGTGAAAATCCTCTATCCACGTCTTCGTTGCGCTGGGGTATTGGCGAGACACATTGAGTGCAGTTTCCTCCAGTGAAAAGTTAGAAATTTCTACCGAGTTGTATTTAGCAGGAATAGATAAAGAATCTAAGCGCCCAGTTCTTGCAGAGATCATCAGCCTAACATTACTCGGTAGATTACCGATCTTAATTAGCTCATGCACAAAACTGGTTTCTTCTGGATTACACTGTTTGGCACCCGCTACAGTATTATCCGCTGCATCAATAACGAGGACCAACAATGCCTCGTCAGCTTGCGCCTTTAGAACTTTGCTTGCACTTTCGACTCTTAGAGAAAAGGCTTTGAGAAAATCAATGGAAGAACCCGGACTAATCAACAGTGGCAATCGCAACTGCGCTGAGGTTTCATTGATTATTTGCAAGTAGGCATCTTTCTGCCTATGTCGATAAGCCTCACTATCCATGTAAGTACCCGCACCATAACAGTCATAGGTAATCATGACTGAGCCGCCTGGCAATAGATTTTCAACCTGTTTTAGTACGGTCGTCTTACCGCTACCGCCCTCGCCATGCAGACAGATAAATTGATCTCCATTGACCATGGCAGCTTGTAACGCTACAGCAGCATTTCTATTGACTGGATTTTCTACTGGTTTAAGTCTTGGGGGACATGGGAATAGAGCAAGAGGGTCAGACACATTCATCCATGTCAGCACTGTTTCTCTAGTGATATAACTTCCTGTAGCCTCCGGTAGCATCAGCTTGTGAACACGGTCTTTCAAATCCAGCACAAACCCTCGATCAGCACTATGTGTTAGATATAAAATTTCATTAATCGCGTTTTCTTCTTGCTCAAAGCGAGACCCCGTACCACAATCAGAAAAGTCGAAGAGCGTAATAAATTTCTTGAAATCTGTTTTATTGAGGCCACTGGCGACTCTCAGAGTTTCATATTTCTTGTTGCCGGCATCGGAAAGTGATTTCTCAAGGTCTGAACCAATAGGTCGATTACTGACTAGCTTGATGGTTAAAGCATCAGCACCGATCAAATCTGGCCTGGTTTTTAATATGGCACTAAATGAATCGGCAAGTCCTTTGATAATACTGTTATTTGAAGACTTCGACTTGGAGCTTGTTAGTTCTGAAACTGTCCAATTTTTTTTTGGCGTTGACGAGGAATACTTTAATTGTTCAATGACAATTTTTTTAGCTCGCTCTACCGTATGGCCACCATAAAATAAGCCACAATCAACGGAATCCCATTCTGTTAACTCTTGCTGATTTTTATTATCGAGATTCACACCCTCAACCGTCACGGCAGCCAAAGATGTATCTGAAACTAGCAATTGTAATGCTAAACGAAGAGCCCACCACTCATGAAAATCATCACCAGTATTGGAGCCTCTGGCACCTAGATATTCTGCTTTCATGTCCTAGTCATAGATTTATACTTAATGTCTTTGGGTCGATTTTACTCTCTGCCAATTATTTGGCTAACGAATTCAATTTCAGTTTTCTCCAAAACTCTTAAAACAACGACAGTCGGCAATGGGTCGTTTTCAGAAGTCTAACATATAGTCTGCGCAGTCATATTTCTGTTAATGCATGAAACTATATTAGCAATTACTAAACGACGGCTTTGCGGTGGATGCCGATGCACAATGTCTAACCTGGCAATGTCTGCTGTTGCCTTTAGTCTCAATCCAATCAGAAGCGGACGCTCAAGGTGTTAATACTTATTGCAGCTAACACTACATTGCAGACTGTTAGTGTTTATTAATGATAACGATTGTTGTTCGTCACCGCACCTTTTAATTATAATAGTTTTTCC
>Ga0316209_1003065_pt1 | contig 12004 bp, 12 predicted proteins | sample 6monopyrite_MG_FD_204945 | JGI IMG/M metagenome (GOLD analysis project Ga0316209, IMG submission 204945) | Microbial mat bacterial communities from mineral coupon in-situ incubated in ocean water Damariscotta River, Maine, United States -... | ecosystem: Environmental > Aquatic > Marine >...
TCGCATCGCTCGGCTTTGATCCCGAAACAATAAACAGCATCGCGTTGATCGAAGATGGCCGAGTCATGTTGCGGTCCCAAGCAGCACTCCGGCTCGCCGGTTATCTCCGTCCGCCGTGGTGTTGGGCGCGCATCTTCGGCGTGTTGCCTCGGTCCATGCTCGATGCGATGTATCGCTTCATCGCCGCGAACCGATACAAGATTCTCGGGAAAGCCGACCGGTGTGAGGCCGACAGCCGGATCGCGGCGCGCACAATCTGAGCGATCCGTGTGACCGAATCGGTGCACAAAAAAACCCCGGCTCGCACCGGGGCTCGTGGATGATTCAATTCTCGATCCCGGGCGGCTCCTGTTTCGGCTCTTGCTCTGGCTCGGGCAAGAGCGATGGATTGGGATACCCACACTCGGGGCAGATGCTCGCGGCCCGGGCCGAGGGCGGCGGGATCGGGTAGCCGCAGCACGCGCACCGGGGATCGGTCGAATACCCCCCGGCCCGCATCGCCCGGCGAGCCGGGATCACGACAGAGCAGAACCCGGAGATAAACACGGCCGACAGGATCGGGATCCCGTCTGCGAGTGTGAACCAGCCACGTCCGATTGGACTGGGCATGCCGGGTATGGGCACCAGGAATTGTAATTTGTTTTTAAGGCCGTTCCCCTGTGGGACAATTTTATATACCTTTGAAAATGGAAGGTTGTAGTAATGCGTAGTCCGCGCAGAGTATATTTGCCAATCGATAAGAACACCGATCCCCGCTCCGATCGAACCGATCAATACGCCCGTAAGCAATACGGTTTTCCATGAAAATCGCCGCCTTTGGCGCTTGGCGTGTAACCAAAGCCCCCGCTCGAACTTTCGGCGAGAACCCGATTTACCGGCGAAGACAAAGTCGAAAAATGCAGGGGATACTCTGCCCGCGATCAACCCCAGTAGAGCTGCGGTCGTAACCGTCAAAAATAGTACTGCCGGATCGAGTTCTATCGGGTACACCCACCAATCGGTATTGATGTATCGATAACGGAAAAAAAGTGTTTCAGAAATATAATCCGAGAGGCCGTATGTTCCGCCGGGAGTAGTATGTGACTGGTAAATTTTATCTAAAATAATTACATATAAATACGATATAATTAAGTACGCGGTCGATATGGTAAAGGATAAACCGGCTATAAACCCGCAATGGCGAATGAATGTGCGCGATCTATTATAAAATTGAAATTGTACCATGGCCCAATAAAAACGGGTTGTTGAATTGCATCCAGCACTCGGACCTTGTGGTGGGCCATTGGCGGGGCACTGGGCATTGGTTTCTGAACACGTTTCTACCTCTCGGATACGGCACCATTTTGTGCGCGGGTATAGGCCGGGATAAGTTGCCAATCGCCGATATCGATCGTCGAATCAGATACAAAATAGGCGGGGTCAGCGTGCACTACCCCCCCGAATACACACACGGCCGCGATTCCCATCGTCAATGCGGTTCTCATGCTTGATTCCTTTCAATAAAAGTGAGAGAGCCTGTCTACCAAGTCAAAAAAGTACCATGCCCCGCGTGCTGACGCAAGTATGAAAAAAAGACCGGGATGTGCAACCACGCTCAGAATCTGATGTAAAGAAGGCTCACGCGTGGGCCGGCGTGCCCTTGCCCGACATCATCTCTTCAGCATTGATCCCGAGTTTGCTCGCGACCATCTTGCCGTACTCCTCGTCGGCCCGGAAGAAATGGCACAACTGCCGCATCTGCACATCCTTGCGGGCCTGGCAAAGTGCCCCGGCGATCGCGTCGGTCGTCCGGTCCTTCTCGCCCGCATCAAACAGCCGCCACAGATTTCCCGCCTGCGTGAAATCATCATGATCCGCTCGGCTGTCGTGCCGCGCAACGACGGCCTGACCAAGATCCCACGCGGGGTCGGCAAATTCGGGCTTGGGCGCGGGGTTGCCGGTACGGGTGTTAGGCCAGTAATTGGCGGTCTGCTGTGAATAGTCGGCCGCGGTTGCCATCGAGCCGTCGCGCTGTGTGTTCATCACGGGGCATCGCGGTTTATTGACAGGGAGCTGCTGATAGTTGGTGCCCACGCGGTATCGGTGCGCATCGGCGTAGCTCATCAGCCTTGCCTGGAGCATTTTGTCGGGGCTCGGGCCGATGCCGGGAACGAACGCGCTTGGGCTGAACGCGGCCTGCTCGATCTCTGCATGATAGTTCGCCGGGTTGCGGTTCAGTTCCATCGTGCCCACTTCGATCAGCGGGAAGTCCGCGTGCGGCCAGACCTTGGTCAGATCAAACGGGTTCCAGCCCGTGCTCTTTTCAAACGCATCGGCCTGCGTCTGCGTCATCACCTGGATCTTCATCGTCCAGCACGGGAAATCACCCTTCTCGATCGACTCAAACAGATCCTGCTGATGCGTCTCGCGGTTCTGACCGATCCGCTCGGCCGACTCCGCGTCGGTCATCGTCTTGTGCCCTTGCTGGGTCTTGAAGTGGAACTTGACCCACACCCGTTCGCCCTCGGTGTTGATGAACGAATAGGTATGCGAGCCGTACCCGTTCATGTGCCGGTACGACCAAGGCAGCCCGCGGTCGGACATTAGAATCGTCACCTGGTGCAGCGATTCGGGGCACAAACTCCAGAAGTCCCATTGCATATCCATGTTGCGAATATTGGTTTTTGGGTCACGCTTCTGGGTGTGAATAAACTGAGCAAACTTAAGTGGGTCGCGCACAAAGAAAACCGGCGTGTTATTACCAACCATGTCCCAGTTGCCCTGCTCGGTAAAGAACCGCAGCGCAAACCCGCGCACGTCCCGTTCCGCGTCCGCCGCCCCGCGCTCGCCCGCGACGGTGCTGAACCGAGCCAGCATCTCGGTCTTCTGGCCGACCTTGCCCAGAAACTCGGCCTTGGTGTACTTAGTGACATCGTTGGTCACGGTGAACGTGCCGAACGCGCCCGAGCCCTTCGCGTGGACAACCCGCTCGGGGATCCGCTCCCGGTTGAAGTGCTGCATCTGTTCGAGCAATTGAACATCTTGCATCAACAGGGGCCCGCGAGGCCCGGCCGTGATCGAGTTTTCATTGTCCGCGATCGGACACCCGTCCGCGGTGGTCATCGTCGGGCGGTCGCTGGGATCGATAAACGGATTGGGGTTGCCGGTCGCGTCGCTCATGGTGGCTTCCTTCGGTGGTGTTATTCACGCCGAGGGCCGGGTTCCTAGCCCACGGCGATTGCCAGAAACACTTAGAATGATTCCAAACAATAGGCCCTATAACGGGCTCAAAGTAGATCACCGATCTGCCGATTTTGAGTTTTTGTGCGCACCAATATGGCACTAGCCGTGTCAGAACGGGGATTTTATAGTGCGTCGCCGATGCGCGAGCCCCATCCCGCCGAGCAGCACCGCAATAGCCGCCTGCCCGGGGATGAAAACCCGGTCTGAGATGAGGTTCAGATCGGTGTATTGGTCATCGAGAAGCAGGATCGCGTTGCTCGCAAACACGCTCGCAAGGCCGCTAGCGGTGTACGACAGCGTTTCGCCGTCCCCGTCCAACGCGTCTTCGCTCGGCGTGAATTCAAATGCGAAGATCGGGAGGGGATTGCTCGGGTCATCCGTGCCCAAGAGCACCGAATGGAAGATATTGATAGCCGTCACGCCCCCACCATCCGCGACCGGTTCAACCCCGCGTTAGCCATCAGGTTGGTCAGATTGCTGACAGCCCCGATCCCGGCTGCGCTCGGATCAAACCGCCCCACAAACCCGCCGAAGTACGCACTCGGATCGTCGTAGCCGGTGAAGCTCGCATACACCGTCCAGGTATTTGCATCCCCGGCATAGATCGTGTCGCTCACCGTGAACGGGTCGCCGTCGAGATCAAAGTGCAACGTGACAGATTGCCCGGCAGTTTCTCCGATCACAAGCCCCGCGATCACGGCGGCGGTAATTCTGGTCAGCACGTCGAACCCTCCTCAATAACAACCGGCTTGGAAATCAAAATGCCGGCCGGGCGTAAACATAATCTCGGCATCATCAACGCCCGGCTCCAGTCACCCGGATCGCGTAATCTCCTTCCATGCTCTCCCTCGCGGCACAATCCGACCCCGGCATGATGATGGGCCTCTTTGTTGTTCTGGCTCTCGCTGGTGTGACCGCCCTCATCATGGGGCGTGCCGGCATCGCCGCCATCCCCGCGTTCATCATCGCCGGCGCGATCGCCGGGCCCCACGCCGTCGGGCTCGTCGCGTCGGACGAGCAACTCGGCGGTATCAGCGAACTAGCAATCATCCTCCTGCTCTTCGGGATCGGGCTCCACATCGAGCCCAAAGATCTCGGCCGGGGTTCAATCAAACTTGTTCTCGTCGGCATCGTCTCGGTCTTCGGTTCCGTGCTCCTGCTCTGGCCCGCCGCGATGCTCTTCGGGCTCGGCTGGGCACCCGCGCTCGCAGTCGCGATGGCGTTGAGTGTTTCATCGACCGCCGTGGTCCTCCGCCGGCTGATGCAGCGACGGGAACTCCGCCACCCAACGGGCCGGCTCGTGCTCGCGATCCTCATCGTTCAAGACCTCGCCGTCCCCGTGCTGCTCATCGCGATCGACACCATCGGCCGGCTCCACGCGGGCACCGAAACATCCGCATCCCCGCTGCGGATCATCTCGGTCGCCGCCGCCAGCATCGGCTCTGTCGCGGTGCTGCTCATCGGGGGCAGGCTGATCCTGCCGCGTTTGCTCCGCCAGGCGTCAATCGTCGGGTCCGATGAAGTCATGCTCTCACTCGGAGTCGCGGCCGCGATCGGGGCGGCGCTCGCCACCAACGCGCTGGGCTTCAGCTACGAACTCGGGGCCTTCCTTGCAGGGCTCCTGCTCGGCTCGACCCCCTTCCGACATCAGGTCGGGGCTCTCATGGGCCCCGCGCGAGATTTCTTCCTCGCCGTCTTTTTCACCTCGCTCGGAATGGCCGTGGATCCGGCCCCGCTCGTCGATGTCTGGCCCGCGGTACTCATCGGCGGGACGGCAATGATCCTTATCAAAGCATTCGCGATCGGGCTGTCGTCTTGGGCGCTCTGGGGCACCGGGCTCATCGCGGTCACGGCCGGCGTCACCCTGGCACAAGCCGGCGAGTTCAGCCTCATTCTCCTCGACGCCGCAGGAGGGGCCGGGCTGATCGATGAAACCGTCAGCACGGCCGCGGTCGCAATCGTCGTGCTCTCGCTCATCTTGACCCCGTTGCCCATCGCCGTCGGCCGGCTGCTGAGCCCTTGGATCGAGCGCATCGGGCTACCGTTCTGGCGCACGGCCGAGGCCATCAGCTTCAATACCGAATCCAACAACGAAAACATGCGAGTCATCATCGGAGGCTTCGGGCCCATCGGCCGCGCCGCCGCCGACCAACTCGAACGCGACGGCATCAACGCAACCATCATCGAACTCAACGAAAAAACCGTGCGCACAAACTCGGCACTCGGACGCTCCATAATCTACGGCGACATGTCCAAGGCCGACGTGCTCGAATCCGCCGGCGTGCGCACCGCAAAGGCCCTCATCCTGACCTCGCCAGATGAATCAGCAAACCTCCGCGCCTGCCAGATCGGCCGATCCATGAACCCCGATATGTGCATCGTCACAAGAATGAACCACCTCGGCATGGGCCTGCAAGCCAAAAGCCTCGGGGCCGACGCGGTCGTCGTCGAAGAACAAGCCGCCGCCCAGGCAATGGAACGCATCGTCGCCGAACGGTTCGGCTTGAAAGCCGAGACAAAAAGCGACGGATAAAACGAGCCAGAAAAATCAAAGAATTACGGGGTCACCGGGCCGTTCCCGATCGGGATCACCGGCTCCCACTTCAGCCAATCGCTATCGACCTCGGGCGCGACCTCGAACGTGTGGCCCGCCCCCACCCGCAGCCCCGGCTTCTTGGGAGTCGTAAACGCGACCGCACCCTGAATCAGTGAGTCAAGCGAGTCAGCCCTGATCGAGAGCCCGCTAAATAATCCCCAATCCAGGCCCACGCCCGAAGCGACCCAGAAGCGCGAGTTTGCGCGCACAAGCGGTGCGTACTTCGGATCAATCACCGCCGAGATTTCGACATGCGTCGCGTCGTCGGCCAGCACCACAGTGCGCACAAACCCGACCGGGATATCCCGGTACAGCACCGGCGAGCCCGGCGTCAGCGAACCCTTCTGCCGGACACTCAGCGAGATCATCAGCGCATCAGAATCGGTCGCGTCAACCAGCATCGGGGGCGAATCGAGCCCGACAAACGAAAACGTGCGCACCGATGAAGACCCCTCCGCCGGCTGAACGGCGATGTACCTCGGCCCGAGCAATGTCTCCAAACCGGCAACGCGCGAGAGACTCACCTCGGGGCGGACAACCCAAAAGCGGGTGCCCGAACGCGCGAGCCTAGCCGCGTCGGGTCGCAACTCGGCCTTGACTCGCACGGCATCAAGAGATTCAGTAAGCGTCGCTGTGCGCACAACACCGATCGTGATACCCCGGTGCCGCAACTCATCGCCGGGCCGTAAACCCTCGGCTTGGGTGAAGGTGATCGTGATCTCGGGGCCGCGCATATGGTTGGTCTGGTAGTAAATGACCGCGCCCAGACCGAGCACGGCCAGGACCGGCAGGAACCACACAAACGAAAATCGGCGGCGTGAAATCCGGGCGAGCGGGGGCTGGGTCATACAGGTTCTCCGTCCGGCTCGGGTTTCCAGATCTGATGCGGATCGAACGCGGCCGACGCGAGGATGCTCAGAATCACGACCGCTGCGAACGCGGCGACGCCGATGCCGGGCGTGACCTCGACAAGATCGCCGAGTTTCAAGGCCGCGACGAGTATCGCCACGAGCAAAACATCGACCATGCCCCATCGGCCGATCCACTCGACAAACCGGTACGTGCGCGCGCGGTGCCCGGCGCGCATAGAAACGCCCGTTGTGAGGATGAAGATCGCAATGAGTTTGCCTACCGGGGCGATGATCGAAAAACACAACACCGCGAGCCCGACGACGAGATGCCCCTGGGCCAGCAGCGAAACCATGCCGTTCCAGATCGAGGCCTGGGCCGTGTGCCCGAATTGTTCGATCGTCATAACGGGCGAGAACAGCGCGGCGGGGTAGATGATGAGAGCCGTGGCGGCGAGGGCGGCGGCGCGTGCGGCGCTGCGCGGGTGAGGATCGGTCGGGATAGCGCTGTCACAGCGGGTACACCGCGCGGCCGATCGCTTGGGCAAGGCCGGGATGCGGTGAACCAGGCCGCAGCAATGACAGGCGGCGAGTGGGGTCATCACAGCATGGTACGGAAACAGGGGGGTTCGGTTTTGGAAACGGATGTGGGTGATCAAAAAGTACTGTGGATTTTAGATCAAGGGGCTTGCGTTACGGTGGGGGGGGAGTAGTTTGGAGTATCCGTATGGTTGAATATTGATACGCAAGGAGAAACTGCAATGAAGCATAGTTTGCTGAGAACGTTTTTTTGATGTCATTGATCGCAGTTTTCCCGGCGTTTTCACAAGTTTCGGTTGATACTTCGGAATTTCAACCAGTCGACAACCAGCCTTGGCCCGGCGATCCGGGTGTTCAGTTTGTGCTCGATAGCCAGAGGGCGGTGTGGGATCACATCCTCGGCGTAGGGAGTTGGACGGAATCAGACTTCCGGATATCGCTCGATGGTCCTCCGATTGAGGGTGGGAATGGCTCGCTTCTAGCCGTCTATTCGGCCGGCGGAGGGCCGTTGGTTTTTCAGTATGATGTTTCGACCGATATGGAGTTTGATGATCCGGATAATCTCGATATCCCACAAGATTTCCATGATTGGGTGATTGCCAATCAGTACGAGTCATCCATTGTTGTTGGTCGCGCCACCGGCCCTGCCGGTGGTTATTTCAACCCGATCGGGTTTGCGGGGTACGCGTTTCAAGTGATGGGCGATTCGGGCTCGTTGGAGTGGTATCTTGTTATCACGGCCGTGCTGGATCTCGCGGCTGTTGATGCGAATGTTGAGGCAGAGTATTTGTATCAGCAATCTGTTGCGACGGTTGGCGATCTGTCGGGGGTGGTGTTTCCAGAGCCGTTCGAGGTTGCGTTTGCTCAGATTTGTACGAGTGTGGAGCACGATGCTGCGTATACATCTTGTATGACACAGGCTCATGCAGACATGCAATGTAGGTATAGAAAAATAGAAAGTCGCTTTAAGCACACCACCGGAGCGGGCATAGCCTTGCTTGGACCGTGTATTCTTTTTCCTCCGACATGTATACCGAGTGCGGCATTTTTGGGGGTCACAACGCTTTGCTTGCTAAATGCTAAAGCGGATATTCCTCTGGATTTTCAGACCGCAAGAGATTGCTGCTGCAACGCATTGATTTGCCGTGACGGCGGCGGCGGTGGCGCGTGTCAATCGAATTCGTCGTGTAATTCAGTGGGTTGCAGTGTACCGATATGCGGCGGATAATACGCAAGGTAATTTCGAGGTGTACACATGGGTTTACTAGAATTTATCATCATGGGAATATGGCCGGCGGCTATAGCTGGCATCTATTTATGCCTGAAATACACACCTAAAGGAAAGGGTTTTTTTACGCTTCGGCGCTTTACACCGCCTGCGATTATGGTTGCTGGTATAGTTTCAACCTATTTGCTATTTAGTTATAGTATGGATTCAGACAAGGCGGAAATTGAAGCAATGGACCAGGGTGCAGAACAACTCCGCGGCGAACCGGCTACGGGTAAAGAGACTGAATAATCGCTCAAGTACCGTATCGTGTTTCCCTGAGGGCTCATTTATGTCACTGCATTTATTGGCTGTGGGGATTGAATTGGCTGGTCAGGCGATGCGATCTCGCGTCTCGGCTATGCTCTTGCGATGCCGGTTTCCATATTTATCCAGACGCTCAATGAAGAGAAGAACCTGCCCGGGTTGCTCGAATCGGTTTCGTTCGCCGATGATGTTGTGGTGCTCGATTCTTTGAGCAGCGACAAGACGCGCGAAGTGGCCGAGGGTGCGGGGGCGCGGTGGTTCGAGCGTGCGTTTGATGGTCGCGGGCCGCACCAGAATTGGGCGATGGAGCACATCGAATTCAAGCACCGGTGGGTGTTTTATCTGGACGCGGATGAGCGCATGACGCAGGCTCTCCGTAGCGAGATCGAACGGATTGCTGACGCGTGGGAATCGGGCGAGATGACCAAAGAGGGCGGCGACCCGGTCGCGTATTACTGTGGTCGCAAGAACTATTTTCGCGGGACATGGCTCAAACACGCGATGCCGCCGGGCAACATCATGCGGTTTTTTCAGCCGCCGCACATCCGGTTTGCGAGGCTGGCAAACCCGGCCCCCACGGTGGCCGGCTCGATCGGCTATCTGCGTGAGCACTTCATCCATTACAACTTCAGCAAAGGGCTGCGAGAATGGATCGAACGGCACAACCGCTACAGCACATACGAGGCCCAAGAGACGATCAAAGCGCTCGCAGAAAACCCGGTTCGGCTCGGGAATCTGTTCAGCGGTGATCGCAATACACGCCGGCTAGAACTGAAAAACATCAGTTTCCGCATGCCGTTTCGCCCGGCGCTCAAGTTTGTCTATATGTACCTGATCGGGCTTGGAATCCTCGATGGTCGGGCCGGGTTTACCTACTGCCGGCTCCAGGCGATGTACGAATACATGATCGTGCTGAAGGTCAAAGAGATGCAGCGCGAGGCGAAGGGCCAGGCGGGAAGTTGAACAGAACGCCCGGGCCGGATCATGCTCGGGATCGTGCGCGTTCGTGCGCATGCCGGACGGCGGCTTCGAGCCCATCGACCATTTTCGGAACGTTGAATCGCTCGACGACAGTCTGGCGGGCGGCCTCGGAATACGCCCGCTGTTTCTCGGTGTCGCCGGTGAGTGAACGGATCGCGTTCGCCATAGATTCGATGTCGCCGTCTTTGTAGAGCACTGCGTTTGAGCCGTCTTCGACGGCCTCGATCTCGGGGTTGTGCCCGGCGATGTTGTCGCTGGTCACGATAGGAACGCCGTAGCCCAGCGCGTGCATCGCGCTGAGCCCGATATTGACCGGGTAGACAAAGACGTGCGAAGAAACGTACCACGGCGCGATGGAGTCCTCGCCGTAGATGGCGCCCGGGAAACGGACACGATCTTCGATGCCGAGTTTGGTCGTGATCGACTTGAGACGGTCGGCGTCGGGGCCCTTACCGATGATGACTGCGGTGAGATTCTCGATCATTGAGGTCGCTTCTAGGAGCATTTCTGCGCGGTTTTCTTCGAGCAGTCTGCTGACGAAGATCGCGACCGGACCGGCGTCGAGCCCGTGCTCGGCTTTGAAGGCTTTGAGATCGCTTTGTCTGCTAAGCCAATCCGTGCGCGCGCGCTGGATCTCGGTCTGATCGAGGCTGTTGATTGCGACAAAGACGCCCGCGTGTCCTGGGTTGCGCGCACGGAATGCGTCGGCGGCGGTGTTGTTATAAAACACGACCGAGTCGGCCTTGTTGGCTACGGCGTCTCGGAGCGCGAGGCGTTTGGGGCTCTCGCGTTTGGAAAAGCCGTGCCCCCAGACGACGGTGCCGACGCCGCGGCGGCGTGCGCGAGCGAGGGCGGGGCTGTTCAGCACCCAGCGTGTGTTCCAGGGCATCGCGAGCACGTCGCAGTTTTTGCGGGTCGCGAGTTGCCAGACCGTGGGCACAAACACGATGCTCTGCCCTTTGATCCGTAGGGTCCGGGCACGAATCTGGGTTGACTTGTAGCCCTCAGCTTCGGCGTTGCCGAGGTGCTTCTGGCTGGCGTAGTGCAGTTGGAGATCGATCCCGTCGCGTGCGGCGAGCGTCCGAAAAACCGGGATGCGATACGCCGGCATTGCGGGCTGCACGATCGAAGCTCGAATGGTCACACTGAGGTCCTCTTGGGTAATCGCGGGTCCCGCCCATCGGTACCTGGCCGATGCGGTGACGTCACGATGATAGTATCGTCGATATGCGAATCCTCCACATCTCCGAATCGCTCAATCCGGCCCACGGGGGGACACCGCAGGTCGCCAAGGCGTTGGCATCCGCACAGGGGGACCTCGGGGGCGAGGTCACGATCCTGACCCGTGACGAGCCCGAGCACGCCGACGCGATCCGAGAGTCGATGGCGGATATGCCCGGAGCCGAGCGGGTCACGATCGCGTGTGTTCCACGCGGAGAGCGTTTCGATCGATTCCTGAGCCGCCCCGCCGCGGCGTGGGTCCGAGATCACGCGGGCGAGTTCGATTTCGGGCATCTCCATTCGATGTGGTCTCCCATCCCGCACGGGGCGGCCCGAGGGCTTGCGTCCTTGGGGGTGCCCTACACGCTCTGCCCGCACGGCATGCTCGACGGCTGGTCGATGGGGCAGAGCCGGCTCCGTAAGGCCTTGCATCTCAGGCTGTTGAGCGGGCAAACGATGCGTCGGTGCGCGTTCATCCACGCTCTGAATGATCACGAAAAAGGTTGCGTCGGTTCGTTCAACTTCGGATCCCCGGTTGAAGTCTTGAGCAACGGTGTTTTTCGCAGGACACTCGACACGCCGCGATCACCGGATGTCTTCCGTGCCGAACGCCCGGCGATCGGACAGAATCCCTACGTGATATTCCTCGGCCGGCTGCATTACAAAAAAGGACTCGATCTGCTAGCCGATGCTTTCTCGCAGGTGGCCGAACGCGTGCCGGAGGCGCATCTCGTGCTCGTCGGTCCTGACGGCGGCGCTGGCGAACCGACGCTCGCGACGCTGCGGGACCGGGGCCTCGCCGATCGGGTCCATGCGCTCGGACCAATCTACGGTGGGCAAAAATACGACGCCCTCGCCGGGGCGGTGGGCTTCTGTCTTCCGAGCCGACAAGAGGGCTTCAGTGTCGCGGTGTGCGAGGCACTCGCGTGCGGCACGCCGGCGATCATCAGCGAGGACACGCATTTCCCGGAACTCGCCGAGGCCGGGGCGGGTGTCGTGTGCCCGCTCGATGCCCGACGGTTCGCCGTTGCACTCGCTGGAATCTTCGAGGATCGCGAGCGC
>Ga0316209_1003066_pt1 | contig 11995 bp, 12 predicted proteins | sample 6monopyrite_MG_FD_204945 | JGI IMG/M metagenome (GOLD analysis project Ga0316209, IMG submission 204945) | Microbial mat bacterial communities from mineral coupon in-situ incubated in ocean water Damariscotta River, Maine, United States -... | ecosystem: Environmental > Aquatic > Marine >...
TCATTTTTAGTTCAATTTTCTCTTTTCTTCTTTTCCTTTCAGGTGAATTACTGATTTTAAATGATTCATTTACCTTAATATATGCCGAACTAGACAAATCTCATTATCAAGAGTTAATTAAATTTGCCAAAGAAGAGGTGTGGCTATTGTTTCCTGCGATTGGTTTAATGTACTTTATGACCGATAAAATGTTTTTTTACATGCCACGCAGATTTTTAAAAGTCAAAGCCAAAAACTACGCGCTAAAAAATTTAATAGCTAATATTATAATTTTATTTTTAATTGCAGGGGGTAAATTTATTTTTGATACTTTTCAAGTACCCGATTTAATAGTAATTATCGGAATTGTTATTACTAAGTTAGTTTTTGATGTCTATATCAAAAAAAAGAAATTGAATATTCAGTATTAAATCCAAATTTTACTACCTTCAGAACAATTACTGCAAATGTCAATCGATTTTCTGTTATTTAATACCTTTTTTCTAAAATCAGAATAAATTCCAGATTTCCAAATGACACTAAATTCTGTTTTACTTAAATTTCCCATTTGATATTGGGCGTCTTTGTCAAAACAACAAGGTACAATACTACCGTCCCAAGTAAATACACAGGTACTCCATAATCTCCAGCAATGATTACTCATTTTATTTTTGAGCTTAAACTTTCCATTTTTACCTTGTTTATAACGAGAATATTTATCGTCTGTTGGTAATAATGTATTCCCATTTTCATAATCGTAAACTTGTATGGTTTTTAAGGTTAGGCTATCAGCTTTATACTTGTTTTTTATTGCTTCAATTTCTGCTAATTGATGCTCGTTTTGTTTTGTGACTAAAAATTGTAATGTCACGATTGGGAAATTACTATTTTGTTTTTCTTTAGCTGTTGTTATATTGTTTAACCCCTCTAACACTTTTTTAAGTTCTCCTTCAATTCTATAACTAGAATATGTGTCTTGGGTGGTACCGTCAATTGAAATGATAAGCTCACTTAAGCCAGATTCAATAATCTTAATAGCTGTTTTTTCAGAAATAAAATGAGCATTTGTAGATGTTAAAACGTAAATATTTTTTAATCTAGCTGCTTTTACAAAGTCTAAAAAGTCGGGGTTAATAAAAGGTTCTCCTTGAAAATAATAGTTAATATATTGTAGATTTTTACCTAAGCTATTTAAAATATTTTGATTGATTTCTTTTTTTAAGTTTCCTGTTGGACGTGTGAACTTCCTTAGTCCACTTGGGCACTCAGGACATTTTAAGTTACATGCTGTTGTTGGTTCTATCGAAATGGCTACTGGAGTTCCCCAATGAATCGCTTTTTTAGTCAATCGCGATATAAAAAACGACAATTTAAGTAGAATAAAGTTCCATATTCTACCAATTGTTAATGTTTTTAAAATTTCAGTATTCCGATTTGCCATTAAGGATTTTTAACTCCCTAAAAGTAAGCATTAATTTGAATGTTGACCAATTATTGAAAGTAAATCTCGTTCTTGTACCACACCAGATTGACGCCATACTTGACTCCCATTTTTATATAATATTAGTGTAGGCACACCTCTTACGCCAAGTGTGTTTGCAAGGGATTGATTTTTATCAACGTCAATTTTAACGATTCTTACAGATTTTCCTGCTTTTTTAGCAACACGTTCAATGATAGGGCTTAACATTTTACAAGGTCCACACCATGTAGCATGAAAATCAACTAATACCATTGCGTTACTATTTAATAAATCTCCAAATTTACTCATTTGTTAAATATTTCTTTTTTTCCATAATTCGAAAACATATTCATCCAAACTAATCGACTCTTTCTAAATGATATTGGCATAAATCCTATAATACTTATAATTATAGCAAATATATATACATAGTATGGTGTTGTAGGAAATAAAACATATATCGCCATAAATATTGCGACTGATATTGCTACCGAAAAACCATAGCTAATATACATTGCACCATAATAAAATCCATTTTCAATTTCAAATTTATAGTCGCATTCAGAACATGTTTCTCTGTCTTTATGAAAGTTTTGTAAATCGTACGGATTTTTACCTACCCAATATTCTCCTTCATGGCAAATTGGACATTTATTTTTTGCAATACTATAAAGTTTAGATCCTTTTATCGTTTCAAACATGAAAAAATTATTTTATATGCAAATTTAATACAAATCGCTTTTGCTAACCGTGATTAATGTCACTTTTTGATACAAAAAAAGAGGAGATGTAAATCCCCTCTCTTAATTTCTATAACTAATAATTTTATTTTAATCAGCCAATAAACTTCTTGAAATTACAATTTTTTGAATTTCAGATGTACCTTCATAAATTTGAGTGATTTTTGCATCTCTCATCATTCTTTCAACGTGATATTCTCTAACATAACCATATCCACCATGAATTTGAACCGCTTCTGAAGTTACTTCTTGTGCGATTTTTGATGCGTATAATTTAGCCATTGATGCGGCTTGTGCAAAATCCTTTCCTTCATCTTTTAAAGTTGCTGCTTTTAAACATAAAAGTCTAGCCGCTTCAACTTTAGTCGCCATGTCTGCTAATTTAAAAGCAATGGCTTGGTGTCTGTGAATTTCTTTTCCAAATGTTTTTCTTTCTTTAGAGTATGCTATTGCCAAATCTAAAGCTCCGCTTGCAATACCCATGGCTTGTGAAGCAATCCCTATACGTCCACCTCCTAATGTCGACATTGCAAATTTAAACCCAAACCCTTCTTCTCCTATTCTGTTTTCTTTTGGGATTTTAACGTCATTAAAAATTAATGTATGAGTATCAGAGCCTCTAATTCCCATTTTATCTTCTTTTTCACCAACAATAAAACCGTCTAGTCCAGCTTCAACAATTAAAGCGTTTATTCCTCTGTGACCTTTTTCTCTATCTGTTTGAGCAATCACAATGTAAACACCTGCAGTTCCACCATTTGTTATCCAATTTTTTGTTCCGTTTAATAAATAATGATCTCCCTTATCGATAGCCATAGTTTGTTGTGACGTAGCATCTGAACCTGCCTCTGGTTCTGATAAACAAAATGCTCCCGTCATTTGTCCACTAGCTAAAGGAACTAAATATTTCTGTTTTTGTTCTTCTGTTCCGTATGTTTCAAGTCCCCATGCAACTAATGAATTACATACAGACATAATTACAGATACTGATGCATCAACCTTAGATATTTCTTCCATTGCAAGTACGTAAGATACAGAATCCATTCCGCCTCCTCCATATTTTGGATCAGTCATCATACCAAAAAAACCTAATTCACCTAATTGTTTTACTTCCTCTTTTGGGAATCTTGCTTCCTTGTCTCTTTCTCTTACCTCTGGTAATAATACGTTTTTTGCAAAGTCTCTAGCAGCATCTTTAACTGCTAATTGCTCTTCTGTCAATTTAAATTCCATGCGTTTGGTTTATTTTGAGGTACAAAAGTAAGATTTTTATTTATATTTACTAAGTTTGTGATTAGTGATTTTTGTCAAACTTTTTGTTAAAAGTTACATATTGTAGGGTGCTTATAGGGTACAATGACTTATGCGTGCCTAATAAAATATTGAAAAATGATTAAACATACAGTTATAGGTTTAATGTCAGGTACGTCTTTAGATGGTTTGGATATATCTGCCGTAGAATTTATTAAAAAAGGTCATTCTTGGAGTTTTAACCTTTTAAAAAGTAAAACGATTAATTATCCTAAGGATTTATTTTTGAAATTGAAAAAGGTAACGCATTTAGATGGTTTACAATTGAGTTTGTTAAATATAGAGTTGGGAGCATTTTTTGGGCAAACAACTAAATCTTTTATTGCAGATTCTAATCTAAAAATCGACTATATAGCTTCTCATGGACATACAGTTTTTCATCAACCCAATAATAAATTAACCTTACAAATTGGTTGTGGTCAAGAAATTGCAAATGCTACAAACCTACCAGTTGTTTTTGACTTTAGGTCTAAAGATGTATCATTAGGTGGGCATGGCGCGCCATTAGTTCCTGTTGGTGATAAGTTTTTGTTTTCTAAATATCATGCGTGCCTAAATTTTGGTGGAATCGCTAACGTTTCTTATGATAATAATCAAAAACAAAGAGTAGCGTTTGATATTTGTCCTTTTAATATACCTTTAAATTATTTGGCTAATCAATTAGAGTTAAAATATGATGAGTCAGGTAATATTGCAAAATCAGGAAAAGTAAATCAACAATTATTAAATCAATTAAATTCAATTGAGTTTTATAATACGCATGGTCCAAAATCTTTAGGGATTGAATGGTTTGATGCTGTTTTATTACCGATTTTGAATGATTTTAATGCAAGTCTTGAAGATGAATTATGCACTGTATCACACCATATTGCAATTCAAGTTTCAAATATAATCAATCAAATAAATGGGGATGACATTCTTATTTCTGGTGGTGGAGCTTACAACAAATTTGTTATCGATTTAATAAAGACATTAACAAATAAAAATATTGTGATTCCTGATAAAGAAATTATTGAGTTTAAAGAGGCTTTGATTTTTGGTTTTTTAGGAGTTTTAAGAATGGGAAATGAAATTAATGTTCTTAGTTCAGTCACTGGCGCTTCTAAAAATTCTTCTTCTGGATTGATTGCTTATCCATAAATTTGATTTGATTTTTTTGTTTTATTTATTATGCATTTTGCTTGTTTCCCAATAAGTAAAATGATGTCTTTAATTGTTGATTTGTAAGGTGTAACATCATTTGTGAATTCAATTTCGCTATAAAAAGATACATTTCTTGATATTTAGTTTTTCTTTGTGCACAGTTACGTAAAACCTTGCGAACCTTGCGGTTAAGTGATAATTAAATTAAGTTTATGGGAAAGTAAAGGATAAGTATATTATACCAATTTGTTTTTGAAATGCGCTAAAAAATAATCCGATAATTTTTTTATTAATTTACCTTATTCAAACAATACTATACCGAGTATACTTTGAAGTGATTTTTGATTGAAATGAAAAAAAGCGCATTTCAATGTTAATTGGGTATTACATATTTCTCTGTAAGGTTTGGCTTTATTAGTAGGCAATAAAAGTTTTAATGTATAAAACGGCTTAAAACACACTTGTAATATCAAAATTCTTATTAATTTAGCACGTTTTAAAATCAATTAACATGATTAAACTTCTTGATAAATTTGAAAATAAACAACCAGAAATTGTGTTTGAATGGAAAGATCCTGAAACAGAAGCGATTGGATGGGTTGTGATTAACTCTTTAAGAGGAGGAGCTGCCGGTGGTGGAACAAGAATGAGGACAGGTTTAGATAAAAGAGAAGTTGAATCATTGGCAAAAACAATGGAGGTTAAGTTTACTGTTGCTGGACCTCAAATTGGTGGTGCTAAATCAGGGATTAATTTTGATCCAAAAGATCCACGTAAAGAGGGTGTTTTAAGAAGGTGGTATGCTGCCGTAACTCCATTACTAAAACATTACTATGGTACTGGTGGAGATTTAAATGTAGATGAAATTCATGAAGTGATCCCAATGACTGAAGATTGTGGTGTTTGGCATCCGCAAGAAGGGGTGTTTAATGGACATTTTCAACCACGTGAAGCTCAAAAAATAAATAGAATAGGGCAACTTAGACAAGGAGTGTTAAAAGTAATTGAAGACACTAATTTTTCTCCTGATATAAATAGAAAGTACGTTGTTGCTGACATGATTACAGGTTATGGTGTAGCACAGTCTGTTTTACATTACTATGATATCTGGGGTGGTGACATTAAAAATAAAAAAGTCGTTGTTCAAGGCTGGGGTAATGTTGGCTCTGCAGCTGCTTTTTATTTAGCACAATATGGTGCTAAAATTGTTGGTATTATTGACAGAGTCGGTGGCGTTATTAATGAAATTGGATTTTCTTATGAAGAGATTACTGATTTATTTTTAAATAAAAATGGAAACGAATTGAATGCGCCTAATATGATGTCATTTGATGAAGTAAACGATAAAGTGTGGGATATTCAAGCTGACGTCTTTTTACCATGTGCCGCTTCAAGGTTAATTACTAAAAATCAAATTGATCGCATGATAAAATCTGGTTTAGAGGTTGTTTCGGCTGGCGCAAATGTGCCTTTTGCTGATAAAGAAATTTTCTTTGGACCTATTGCTGATTTTACTGACGAACATATTGCCGTTATCCCTGATTTTATTTCAAATTGTGGAATGGCTAGAGTATTTGCCTACCTCATGAGTAATGATTTAAAAGAACTGACAGATAAAGGGATTTTTGACGATACTTCTAATATAATAAAGGAAGCTATGGTTGTAGCACATGCTAAAAACCCTACTAAAACAAATATTGCAAAAACTGCATTTGAAATAGCGTTAAATAAATTAGTAAAATAAATAAATAAATAGTAAAAATGAGTATAGAAGCTTTAATTGTAATTGTATTTGTTCTTGGTTATTTAGCCATAACAACTGAACATGCATTAAAAATAGATAAATTAGTGCCGGCACTTTTAATGATGGCAATAGCCTGGGCACTAGTCTCATTCGGTCTTGACGGATTTCAAAACTGGTTTGATTCAAGTAACCATGAAATGTTTGACGACTTTGGTTCTTGGGATTATAAAATGAAAGAACACGAGTTAGAACGAACCTTATTGCATCATTTTGGTAAAACTTGTGAAATATTGATTTTTCTTATTGGCGCAATGACTATCGTTGAAATTATTGATCATTTTGAAGGATTTACAACCATTAAAAGATACATTAAATCAAATAAAAAAAGAACATTATTGTGGATTGTAGCTATTTTGGCTTTCGTTTTATCAGCAATTATTGATAACTTAACAGCAACTATTGTTTTGATAACAATTCTACGAAAGTTATTAGCCGAAAATAAAGAAAGAGTGTGGTACGCTGGTATGATAATCATTGCGGCAAATGCCGGAGGAGCTTGGTCACCTATAGGTGATGTGACAACAACTATGTTGTGGATGGGCGAAAAAGTAACAGCTGTAAAGTTAGTTGAATACTTAATAATCCCATCATTAATTTGTATGGTAATACCTACCTTAATAGCAAGTTTTTTACCAGCTTTTAAAGGCGAATTCGAGTCGCCAAAAGAAGACAAAGAGACCAACCCAAAAGGACCTTTAATGTTGTATTTAGGATTAGGGATGATTGTTTTTGTTCCCGTTTTTAAAACACTAACTCATTTACCGCCTTATTTAGGAATGATGTTGTCATTAGGTATTGTAGCTATGGTTGCAGAGCTCATTAGTCAACGCCAATTTAGTTTCTCTGGTGTAGAGGAACACGCTAAACAAGCTGATGATGGTCACCATAGTCCTACTTTTAAAGCATTAGCTAAAATTGAAATGCCTTCTATTTTATTCTTTTTAGGGATTTTAATGACAGTTGCAGCGCTCGAATCTTTAGGTATTATTTTCAATTTCGGTCAAGATGTACAAGCATCTATGGATTCAAATCTGTTTATTATGTTGCTTGGTGCAGGTTCTGCTGTAATTGACAATGTACCATTAGTAGCTGCAAGTATGGGTATGTATGACGTAAATGCTGTTGATGAAGCAGGAAAATTATTATATGGTACAGATTCTTCAATTTGGCATTTTATTGCTTATTCTGCTGGTACAGGTGGTTCTATGTTAATCATAGGGTCGGCTGCTGGTGTGGTAGCAATGGGAATGGAAAAAATTTCATTCTTCTGGTATTTAAAAAATATTGCTTGGTTAGCATTAATTGGGTTCCTTTCTGGAGCTGCTGTATTTTTGATGTTTTTCTCTTAATATCGTAACAAATTATAAATTAAACCGTTAATTAATATAAACAAACGTAAATATGAGTGCATTGACATTATTACAAGAAGGAATTACTTTAGCAGCAGATTATACGGCAATCGGAATGACAGATTTAACGAAAGAAGTCAGTGTTTGGGATCTAGTAATTGGTAGAGATTCTCAAACAGGTGAAATAAGTATATCTAACTTAATCGTGATGATAACGCTTTTTGCTTTGTCTATCATGACTGTTTTTATTTTTGTTCAAAGATTTTTAATCATTAATAAATCGTCTAAAGATAGTAATGATTTTATGCCAAGAGTAAAAGATTATTTATTGGATGGTAAAATTGATAATGCTATTGATTTATGTAATCAAACCGATAATCCTGCAGCTAGAATGGTAGCTAAAGGTATTTCAAGAATCGGTAAGTCGCAACAAGATATCATGTCGTCAATCGAAAATGTTGGTAACCAAGAAATTTATAAACTTGAAAAACGATTAGATTTTTTAAGAACTGCTTCTGGCATTGCACCAATGATTGGTTTCTTAGGAACAACTTTAGGTATGGTCAGAGTGTTTCATGCTATGAAATTTGAAACATCTGTTGAATTATCAACAATTTCAGGTGGTATTATGGAAGCTATGATGACCACTATTGCAGGTCTTGTTGTTGGTATTATGGCTAAAGTTGCTTTCAATTATTTAGATGCAAAAGTGTCTGAGGTAATACATGATATGGAAGGTGCTTCTATCGAATTTTTAGATTTATTGAACGAACCTGGTAAATAGTTGTACTAAATCATAACAAGATGAATTTGAACAGAAGAAGAAATAAAGGAGGAGACAATGAAGACGGAATGTCATCTATGACTGATTTAGTATTTTTAATGTTGATTTTTTTCATCATTATGAGTACAATGGCAAACGATTCTTTACCTGTTAATTTACCTACAGGCAAAAGTTTACCACCTGGTATCGAAAACCCACCTGTTGAAGTTGCTGTTGATGCAAATGATTTATATTTTATTGACGCCAGTCAAACTGCTTATTATACAATTGATGAAATTGTACCCATTCTAGAATCAAAAATAGCTGAACAATCAACGCCGACAATTAAAATATCAGGTGATAAAGAAGCTTCTTATGAGGCTGTGTTTAGTTTAATTGCTGTTGCTAAACAAAAAGATTGGAAACCGGTTTTAACTTATAAAAGATAAAACAAAATATAGAAAGGAGAGAGATTATGGCGTTTATTGGATCATTAAAAGAAAAAGACAATAGAAAGGCAACGTATGCAGCATTAATTTTTATGATGCTCATGTTACTATTTTTCTTATTAGTGAGTATGGATGAACCTGACCCTCCTTTACAAGAAAAAATAATCGAAATTGAAATGGAATTTGGTTCTCCCCCAATGGGTGGAAGTGCTGCCAATAATCAATCTTCTGAACAAGTTGTGAATTCTGTCCAAGAATCAGCACAAGAAATAGATACGCAGGATGAATCACCAGTTGTCGTTTCAAGTGGACAAGGTGAAAGTAACTCTACTAATAACACAACTGAAGAAACACCTAAAGTAGATGATGCCTTTACTTTTGGAGGAAATGGAGGAAACACATCAGGAAATGGAGATGGACCCGGTTTTGGGAACGGTAATGGTGTAGGTGATGATGGTCAAGGAAATTCTCCTGGTAGTGGATTTGAAACCACTAACTTAAAACGTAAAATTGTTGACAAAGGCGGTATAAGTGCTCAATCACAAGAAGAAGGTAAAGTTGCAATAGACATTTGGGTAAATGACAAAGGAGAAGTTGTGAAAACAAGATTTAATCCAAATAAATCTAACTCTCCAAGTAGTTATTTAATTGGACTAGCTACAAAATGGGCAAAAACTATGCAATATGAAAAATTACTTGGGGCGCCTACTCAATATGTCGGTACACAAGTATTTAATTTCACAAAACAATAGTGGAATACATAGAGGCCGTTAATTTTTTATTTAATCAATTAGCTAACTATCAAAAAGTAGGCGAGTCGGCTTATAAACCAGGATTAAAAAATGTAGAGAATTTATTATCTGCTTTAAATAATCCACATCATGATTTAAAAACAATTCACATTGCTGGAACAAACGGTAAAGGTTCTGTTTCCCATATTTTAGCATCTATTTTAATCGAAAATGGGTATAAGGTTGGCTTATACACTAGTCCGCACATTAAAGATTTTAGAGAACGAATAAAAATTAATGGCAAATTAATTTCTAAACAAGAGGTGACTACGTTTGTGATTCAAAACAAATCGCATTTTGAAAACTTAAATCCCTCTTTTTTTGAAATTACAACTGCAATGGCCTTTTCAATTTTTAAAAAACATAAATGCGATATTTCAATTATCGAAACAGGATTAGGTGGTCGCTTAGATTCTACAAATGTTATTCTACCAGAAGTCTCAGTAATAACCAATATTGGAATTGATCATACTAATTTTTTAGGTACAACCCTAAAACAAATCGCAACAGAAAAAGCTGGTATCATTAAACCTAATACCCCTGTTGTAATTGGTGAATTTAATCCCATTACTTTTGACGTGTTTAAGCAAAAGTCTAAAGAAACACACTCTCAACTAACATTAATGAGTAGTGCAAATAAATTTAATACAGATTTATTGGGAATGTTTCAACAAAAAAACATCAATTTAGCAATTCAAACCATTCAAACTTTACAACAAAAAGGTTGGTATATTGATAGTCAAAAAACTAATAACGCTTTATTGAGGATTAAAAAAAATACAAATTTCATTGGCCGATTGGATCAAATTTCTGTTAACCCTAGAATAATTGTTGATGCTTCACACAATGTTGATGGGATTAAAAATTTTTTTGCCGAAATAAAACAATTAAAATTTAATAAATTACATTGCATATACGCTACTTCATCTGATAAGGATGTAGCAGAAATTATGAAATTATTTCCAAAATCAGCGCATTACTATTTTACAACTTTTAATTCAGAAAGAAGTCTAAATACTGAAGATTTAAAAACAGATGCAATTAAAAATAACTTAAAGCAAATGACATTTGCTAATCCAAACTTAGCTTTAAATACTGCAAAAGAGAATTATAGGCATAATGATTTAATCGTTGTTTTTGGTTCTTTCTTTTTACTTGAAAAAATTATTTGATATTTTTCATTTTTTCCCTTGTCAAAATAAATAAATGAGTTATATTTGCACCCGCAACAAATGAGTTGTGAAAATAAAATTTATCGGGCAATTAGCTCAGTTGGTTCAGAGCACCTCGTTTACACCGAGGGGGTCGGGGGTTCGAGTCCCTCATTGCCCACCGATATAAACCTCAAATCTAATCGATTTGAGGTTTTTTTTATGTTATTGAGTTGGTAGTTTGTTAGGAATGCCCACTTCAATGTCAGAAGTAAATAAAACAGATAATAAAACCTTTGTTTTATAATAAGGGTGGTCATAATCCTTGTCAGAGAGAATCGTTTGATAAGCTTGATAAACGTCTTCAATCTTTGTTCTATGTTGATGAGTATAATAATCTAATGTTGCCACATTGAGTTGGTAGTATTTTGATTTTTTAATGATGGAAGCGTCTATTTCTGATATACATTCATTATAATCAAAACTTGAAATATCCACTGTGAAAAAAATGTCATATTTTTGAGGAATGACTAAATCAAAATTATGCGCTATCATATCGTCAAATAATTTATGATAATCTTCTCCCGATTTAGACTTTAAAATCTTTTTTTCGAGTAATAATTTTTCAAACTCAACTAATTCAGCGTCCAAATCAATATTGTGATTAAAATAATAATTCACAGTACATTCATGCAGCTTATCTTCTACAATATATTCTTTTTGTGTACAACCAAAAATGAAGAAAAGTAGAGTTAAAGTAGGATAAAATTTCATTTTATTTAGCATTTCAATGTCAAATATAATCAATTAACAACCACTCATGTATAAATCAATTTAGATTGCGAATCAATATTGTATATTTGATAAAAATTATTACAACATGATAAAAATATTTTTCATAGCATTTATATTCGTTTCTACAACTGAAGACCGTTGCAAAAGGAATCATTTTATATTAATCTCATTGTGATGTTCTAAAAATTGTGATTTATCACTTTTTAGGTTGTCTTTTTTGTTTTTTTGATACAAAACAGAGCATTCTTTACTGTTTTT
>Ga0316209_1003067_pt1 | contig 11993 bp, 12 predicted proteins | sample 6monopyrite_MG_FD_204945 | JGI IMG/M metagenome (GOLD analysis project Ga0316209, IMG submission 204945) | Microbial mat bacterial communities from mineral coupon in-situ incubated in ocean water Damariscotta River, Maine, United States -... | ecosystem: Environmental > Aquatic > Marine >...
AACGTAACCGCCGTGTTGAGTTGTATTTGATTCAAAAGCAAAAGGCACTGTAAGCCGCCTAACTGGGCGGGCGCCCCTGAGTTCACTTTTCCATCTACCAATTTAAACTTATTATCAAATATCTTTAAACGAGTCTTCACTCCAGTGATGCTATTCAGCTGCCGAGCAACGAGATCAGTGGGATTTGTTATCAACCTGTATTTCTATGCGGTAGTTATGCATTAGGCAATCTCTGATTAATCGCCTTATCTATCATGGCGAGCAAAGCGTAATTTAATAGCAGCCAAAATCCTCCAGAGCGACAATCCCGACGCTATATACTTTGTAGGACAGGCGCGTATTTAGTTATTTAAAAAAGCAACTTTTTTGTATCACTCAGCCAACCAGGCCATGGCTAATCCCAGTAACACAAAAAAAGTAATTCTGACTCCCCATTCATTCCTCAAAGCTCTCGGTTTTTGCCTGCCAACGATCTGTTGACAGCGACTTGTGCTCTTCAACCATGAAGTGTGCAAATGGGACTGAATTCCGGACAGCCGCTCCTTAATCCATTGCTGAATCGTAGCTATGCAGCGTACAGTCCATTGTGTCACCACATCGGTTCGCTGCGGCACCACGACAGGGAGCTTTGTGTCCGAGGTTCCGCCGACGAGGTAAGCCAGCGTTGCCAGTAAAATAGCTAGCAAGGCGATGAAGGGATAGGCAAAAAATTCGTACTGCTGCCATAGCGCCGGATGGGCCAGACCACCCCCCAGCGCCACAACAAACAAGCCGGTGGCTGCGACGGCGGCCCAGGCCGGCAAACTTTCTCCGGATGCCCTGGTGAAAATTTTTAACACTGCATAGAGCACGGCTACCACCCCAAGCCCTTGAACAATTAACGCCGAAACACCAAAGTCCTGCTCCCCGATCGGCAGCCAACGCACGGCCCCGAGCAGTGCCATCGCCACCGGTACGCCGCCCAGTAACAGGGCTGTTGAACGCCCGGCCGAGCTGAATGCCACCGTCAACCACAGGTGCGCAGGCCAGACACCCGCCTTGAGCGCGAAGCTGATGAACACCATCCAAAGATAAAACTGTGCGGACGATGCCCCTGCCATGGCCTCATGCACCACCGCAAAACGCAGATCATCTGTTACAAATGCAGCCAGCAGCAGCGCTTCGAACAGCAATAGATCCGCCACTATCAGAAAGATGAGGTAGAACCGTCCGGCCCGTCGCGCCGCTTCATCGACATTCTGAATCAATAGCCCGTAAAAGCCGTAACCCATTAATGTCGCAAAACAGAAGAAACCCACCAGGTCGCTTGTCAACACCGCGCCCAGACTACCTGCCATGGTCAGTAGAAAGAATGTGGTGGTGCGTTGATCTACAAAATCGTATTTTGAAGGCCTCATGATGGCTGCCGCCGCGAACCAGATGGCCACGGACATTGCCAGAATCCAGCGGCTTTCACCTTCCATGGCAAAGCCTGTTCCGAACAGCAACCAGGGCAGTTCTAACGAGACTTCGCCAGGCAGCATCGTCAGCAAGGCAGCGGGAATGATGGCCAGGTAACGGGGCCATGGCAGGCGGAAATGCAGCGCCGGAATAGCCAGCAACAGCGGCCAGGCCACAACCATCAAAAGCAACACCGCGTAGGTCTCTGTATTCATGGCTGATAGAACTCCCGCGCTGAGATCAGCTTTGCCCACTCCAGCGGGCTGAAAGGCAGCATTACCAGTAGCCCTGCTGCCAGAGCCATGGCAGCTGTCAGCAACGGCGGCAACAATAGCATCCAGGCCGTCTCCTTACGTCCAAAGTCACGTTCTTCGGGCCAGACGCCTGATGGCTCGCGGAACCAGGCACGGTGCAAAATCGGCAGAAAATAGGCCGCATTAAGCAGGCTGCTACCCGCCAGTACTAAGACCACCCATGCCTGCCCCGCCTCCAGCGCTCCCAACCCCAGGTACCATTTGGTCACGAACCCCGCCACCGGCGGCGCACCGATCATGCCGAAAGCGCCAATAGTGAAGGCCGCCATGGTCCAGGGCATGCGTCGGCCCACGCCGTTCATCTCACTGACCTTGTGGATACCCAGAGTTTCCGCCAGATTGCCCGCGCAGAAAAACAGGGTGATTTTCATCAGGCCCTGGTGCACCAGATGCACCACGCCACCGATGGTCGCGATAGGCCCAGCGATAGCAACGCCCAGGGCAATGTAGGAGACTTGGCTCACCGTGGAGAAGGCCAACCGACGTTTCAGATCATCCTGAAACAGGGCACGCAACGAGCCATAGATAATCGTCACCGCCGCCAGCCAGGCCAGCGGGCCGAGGACACCCAGGCCAGCGGCAAACTCCACGCCGAACACATCATAGACTACCCGTACGATGCCAAACGCACCGGCCTTCACCACCGCCACCGCATGCAGCAGTGCGCTCACCGGCGCAGGGGCGACCATCGCCTGTGGCAGCCAGCCGTGAAACGGCACCAGTGCCGCCTTAACGCCAAACCCGGCAATCAACAGCGCAAAGATGATGACCAGTGCGGGACGATGCTCATCTCCCAGCCCATCAAGAAATCCTCCCTGCGGCGCAAACTCAAGGGTGCCGGTCAAGGTATAGAGCCATACCGTACCCAACAGCAATAAAGCGCCACCAAAGACGGTATACGTAAGATAGGTGCGCCCGGCGTGACGCGCCGCCTCAGTCCCCCGATGCACCACCAGCGGATAAGTGGCCAGGGTCAACAGTTCGTAAAACAACAGGAAGGTAATCAGGTTACCGGACAAGGCTACCCCCACCGTGGCGGTAACACACAGACTAAAGAAGCCGAAGAAGCGGCTGCGATTCGGCGATTCTTCCAGGTAACCAATGGCATAAGCAGTCGTGACCAGCCAGAGCAGTGCAGAGAGGGTGACAAAAAACAGTGACAGCGGACCGGCTCGCAACACCAGTTCCAGCCCCGGTAGCAAGGCCAGCCGCATCTCATAATGAATGCCGTTATAAACACCCCATAGCATCCAGCCGACCAACCCGATTTTGGCAACCGCGCCCAGCAGGTTGAGCATAATACGCAGACGCACCCGCTTCTCTGCCAGGCCGAAGATAATCAAACCCGGCAGCAAAGAGCTTAGAATCACCAACAGGGGAAGCCAGCTATTCCAGTTCATGGCCCGACCCCGCTGACGCCGAACGGCTCACCGATACCCACCAGCGACAACACCGGCACCGCCAGAAACCCCAGCAGCACCGCACCAAGGGCGAGCAACAACGCTGCCCACTCCATACTTACGGGCACAGCTCTTGACTCGTGCGTGACATCCGCCTGGGTGAAGGCATACCCCAGAACCTTGAAGATATACGCCGCTGCCAGCAAACCGCCAGCAATCATCACCGCCACAAGATCCCAGCGCTCCTGCCCCAGTGCCGCCTCAAGCATCAGCCACTTGCCGATAAATCCGCCACTCGGCGGCAGTCCCATAATGCTCACCCCGGCCAACGCAAAGGCAGCGGCAGTCAGCGGTAAGCGTTGCACCACCCGGTCCAGGCCCGCAATGCGATCATGACCGCCAAAGTGCAACAGATTGCCCGCAGCCAGAAACATCGCCGCCTTGGCCAGGGCATGGGAAAGCGCCAGATAGAGAGCCGCGTACCAGGCCGTCGCACCAGCGGCAGCCGCCAGCGGAAACGCCAAAAACAGATAGCCAATCTGAGCAACGGTGGAGTAAGCAATCAGCAGTTTCAAACGGCTCTGACGCAAGGCCTGAACAGAACCCCAGAGCACTGCCATGGCACCCAGCAGACCCAACAGCGTAGAAACAGCATCACTGCCAACAAGGGGTTCGAATACCTCCAGCCACAAACGCAGCAGAATATAAAACGAGGCCTTTACCACCAGCGCCGACAGCAGCGCGCTCACCGGCGCTGGGGCGCTAGCATGGGCGGGCGGCAACCAGAAGTGCAACGGGAACACTGCGGTCTTGAGCAACAGACCGGCCCCCATTAAGCCCAACGCCGCCCATGCGACGGGAGAAGCGTCCACCCGGTCGGCAAGCAGTGCGATGTCCACCGTGCCAAAGCCGTGATATAGCAGCGCGATGCCAAGCAGATAGGCCAGCGACCCCAGCAGCGCTGCCAGCAGATAACGCATCGCCCCGCCGAGTGCATTCTGCCCACCCGCCAGCGCGACCAACGCCACCGCCGCCAGCCCCATCAACTCGAAGGTGACGTAGACGTTGAAAATATCGCCCGATAAAAACAGCGCATTCAGCGCCGCCAGTAAAAACAGCCACAGTGGCCAGAACCGGGTCCCATCCTCGCGCCCGAAATAGGCCGCCGAATAGACACTCACCCCAAGTCCCACCAGAGCGCTTGCCGCAAGCATCAACAGACTCAGTCCATCGGCATATAGATCGATACCCAGTGGCGCACCCCAGCCGCCCACCGCGTGACGATAGATACCAGTATCGAGCATCTGCCAGGCCACTCCCACAACTGACAGGGCAACGGCAAACACAGTAACCAGGCCCAATGTACGCCCCCTGCGTGGCCACAGTAAACAGATCATGCCGCCCACCAACGGCAGCAATATTAGCATCACACCCCAGGGAAACTCCGTGAACACAACGTCCATCAGCGTTACTCTCTCCCCTCATCGGGCAATTCAGCGCGCCCGGTTTCCGCGGCTAATTTCAACATTAAGGTAAGTGCCAGCGCCGTGGCCGAGACCGCCACTACGATGCCAGTAATCACCATCGCGTGCGGCACCGCATCTGGCGGCGCCTCGCCGGTGCGTCCGGCCAGCGCAACCAGCACCAGAAAAATGCCACTGCCCATGATGTTGAGCGCCAGAATCTTGCGCAACAGGTGGCTGTGTACGATCAGGCCATACAAGCTGAGAGAGAACAGCCCGATGCCGACCAGGGCGTAAAGGAGTGAGGTGCTCATGTGTGCTCCTTGTCGCTTTGGGGGCGGCCACCCAGAAACAGCGCGGCCAGGGTCACACCAATCGAGACCGTCGCTGCCGTTTCAAGCATCAAAATCAGCATGCCCGCCTGAGCCGGAGGAAATGCCAGCAATCGCCCTTCGACCATGTAGAGAAGTGCAGCCATCACCACAAAAGCGGCGGGGCCAGCCACTAGCATCAAGCGCAGCGGCCATCCCATCAGGCCAGCGCGAGGCCGCCAGTCCGCCAGCAACAGCAATACCCCCGCCGCACCCAGTACCGCTCCCGCCTGAAAAGCGCCACCGGGAGCGTGGGCACCGACCCACAGCAGATAAGCGGCCACCATGATCAGCAGCGGCACCAACACCCGCGCCATCATATCCAGCACCGGGCCCGGCGCGCTCCCACGCCCTATCGCCGGGCCACCAAGCGACCAGACACCCAGCAAGGCCACCAGCAACACCACCATCTCCAGCAGGGTGTCGTAACCCCGAAAGTTAAGTAGTACCGCGGTCACCGGATGGGACACACCGCTGGTTTGCAGATTCGCGGCAACCTCGACACTCAGCCCCGCAGCATACGGTGGCAGCGATAAAATCACGTAGCCAAGCCCGGCTGCCACCAGCAGTGCCACAGCCGCTATCCAGTAAAGTTGGTGACTGTAAATCCTTGCGCTATCCGCCTGCTTCTCATCCCCGCTGGCGGTTATTGAGCTCAGTTTAGCGAATGCAGCTAGCAATAACGCGCCAGTCAGCCCCGCACCAATGGCTGCTTCGGCCAAGGCCACATCAGGCGCCTCCAGGCGCACCCAGGCCAGCGCCATCAGCAGACCAAAGGCAATGAACAGCACAATCGCCCTGAACAGGTCCGGGCTGGTCAACGCCCGCCAGGCCACCCACAACAATCCCAATCCCAGCAGGCCATCGAACATCCATCCCAATAGGGTCAGCGCTTCCACACCCGAATCCCCCTTTTCAGTGCCCCGCTGGCGATCAGGTGGGCGACACCGGCCCCTGCGAGCAGCACCAGCAACCAGATCAGCAACAACTTGCCTGCCACTGCCCATGATTCCGCCTGCATGACCAGCCCGGCAGTCATCAGGCCCAGCCCTACATTGTCGGCCTTAGTGAGGGCGTGCAGGCGCATATAGACATCAGAAAAGCGCAGCAGGCCAACAGTGCCTGCCAGAAAAAAAACAGCGCCGGCGATTAGCAGTACCGCAGAAAGGTAGTCAATCAACATCATTATTCGTCTCCGGCCAGGCACGGCGTACAAAGGCCACCGCTGTCACGGCGGCCAGCAGGGCAAATAGCAGCGCCACATCGAGTAGCGCCGTGCTCTCCATTGCCTGTCCCAGCAGCACCAGCACAGCCACCGCAGTGGTGCCAAATAATTGCGCAGCCAGCATACGGTCGGCGGCGCTCGGACCGCGTAGCACACGCCACATCCCGGCGCCGAGGTTCAGCAGTAGAAACACTGCCAATGCGAGATAGAGGGTCTGCACGCGCGGTTAATCCTCCAGGGTGACGGGTGTGATGAAGCCGGGTGGCTTGATCGCGAGCACCGAGCAATCGAGCTGGTTCAGGATTGTCTCCGCAGTATTGCCCATAATGAACCCAGGAATGCCGGTACGCGCCACCGTACCCATCACCACCAGGTCGGCCTCGATATGTTTCGCCAACGAGGGAATCTCTTTGCGGGCAAAACCCTTCACCAGATGCGTCTGGGGTTTGAGGTATTTCACCGCATCCGCTCCCAGATGGTCGCTTACCTCATGCACCAGTGCCTCCAGATTGGCCCCATGCTGCTCTCTTACCTGCTCGACGTAGGCAACAACCTGCTCCTCAGGTGCTCGCATTAGTGCGCCACGCATCGAGCCCTCACCCGCCGCCTCCCATGCATGCACAATGTGTAGTTCGGCAAAGTCAGCCAGCGCCAGGGCAGCGGCGATTTCAATCACCTGTTGACTCAGTACACCTCGGGATTCCAGCTCGGCTGGTGGATAGCCATCACCCACGTCAACCGCCGCCAGGATGCGCCGATAAGACTTCGGCGCCTGGGGTTTGATCAGCCAGACCGGGCAGGGGCACTTGCGCAACAGGTGCATGTCGTCACTGCCAAATAAGCGATCCATCCAATCCTGTGTTTCGGGGCTTTTGATAACCAGATCATACCCACTGCGCAACACTTCACGGATGGTTTCCAGAAAAGGCGTGCCGCTTAACACTTTGGTTTGAATCTTGATCCGCGTGCGATAGGGATCGACCAGAGCCTCCAGGTCCTGCGCATGGGCGCTCACCATCGCATCCTGCAAATCAGCAAAGGTAGGCCCCTTCCCTGGCATTTCAAGGCCAGTAATCACACACTCAGCCACCTCAAGCACTGTCAGGCCAGCCTGGTTGTTCTCCGCCAACGCAACAGCCCGTTCCAGAGCAGATTTGCCAGCCTCCCCTGCTCCCACTACACAAAGTATCTCATTGAACCTTTTCATTTCGCTTACCTTTTACTGGATTATTCAGAGATAGATCAAGCATCAGGGCCACGCGTTGTTCCACCATCTGGAGTTCCGCTAAAAAGCCGGTCTCTCTGTCCAGCACATGCACCGTTAGTACATTACGGTCGAGCGCGGCAGATAATGTGCCCGGCAACAGACTGACGATATTAGCCATAAACACCTGCGGCAGGCCCGATGGCAGGCGTAGTGGATATTCAACCAGATCTGGATCAATGGGCATCCGGGGCTGAAAGACGCGCTGGGCCACATCCACCCCGCCCAGCAGGGAGTGCCGTAGAAAAAGAGGCACAAATTTAAGTACCTCAAACCAGGCCACCGGCATAGGGGGAAGCAATGAGACACTGGCTGCCACCGCAAGCAATACTGCCGGCACCCCGATCAACCAGGACGCGAGCACGCCATCGCTGAGAACCCACCAGAGCAGAGAGAACAGCAGTACCCGTACCACGATGGTAGACCCTCGTATTTTTTTCTTCAGTGGCTTCATTTATTCAGCTCCATAAAACAGAATCAGCAGCGCTACGCAGGTGAGACCGAAGGTCTCCAATCATCTCGTCCCCGTCAGGCCTGCGATTTATCGCAGCCTTTCAGCAGCCTCCAGTGCGGCATCCGCATGCTCAAAAAAAAAGAAAGAGCTCGGTAGTTTTTCATTAACAAACCACTCCCAAACAATACTATTTCCGGCACGATGAACTCTCTGGTTTTGTCAGTTTTTCCTGTTCGGTAATAGACGAACAATCGCCCCTTCATCCGCGTCGGTCAATAGATAGAGAAAACCATCCGGGCCGTTGCGGACATCACGAATGCGACCGAGCTGTCGTTCGAGCAGCCGCTGCTCGTTGACGACCTTGTTGCCATCCAGTTCAAGCCTGACCAGCAGCTGGAATTTCAATGCACCGACAAATAGATTCCCTCGCCATTCCTTGAACGCATCACCGGTGTAAAAGGCCATGCCAGAAGGGGCGATAGAGGGTGTCCATTGGTAGAGCGGCTGTTCCATGCCGGGTTTGTGTGTCCCTTCGCCGATCCTGGTACCGGTGACATAATTTTCACCATAGGTAATCACTGGCCAGCCGTAGTTGCGGCCGGGAAGAATGCGATTGATCTCGTCGCCACCCTGCGGGCCGTGCTCGTGCAGCCACACCTCTCCCGTTGTAGGGTGCAGCGCCATCCCCTGCGGATTGCGGTGGCCATAGGAGTAGATCTCCGCGTGCGCACCCTCTGTTTTTACAAACGGATTGTCTGCGGGAATACGACCGTCGTCATGTAAGCGGATGACTGAACCTGCATGATCGCCCAGATCCTGCGCCCGTTCACGTTCACCACGATCCCCTGTTGTGATGTACAAAAAGTTGTCGCGATCAAAGATCAATCTGGAGCCGAAGTGACGGCCACCACCCGACTTTTTGTTCATCGAAAAAATCACCTGCAACTCTTTTAAGCGGTTTCCGTCCAGCTTTGCCCTCGCCACTGCGGTGCCATAGTCGGTAGTAAAAAAACCTTCAGCAGGCTCGGCATAAGAGAAATAGAGCCAGCCGTTATTTTGATAGTCAGGGTGCAGCACAATATCGAGCAGGCCACCCTGGCCAATGGGTTCAATCGTTGGCAAACCTGAAACAGGGCTGGCAAGTAATTTCCCCCGCTCGACGATACGCAGGCGTCCGGCGCGTTCTGTGACTAAAATACGGCCGTCGGGCAGAAACGCCATGCCCCACGGGTGTTCAAGGCCGGAGACGACGGTTTCTACTTTGGTTTCTACTTTGAATGGTGATGCCAAAACAGGATGAATAAAACATGGCGAGATGAGTAGCGTAAAGGCGATTGCGCGGGCGAGCATCTGCATTTTTTCATCCATCCATTGATATAAAGGTGTACTGCTTATTGTACCCGCTTTGCTCCCGCTGTCATCTCGGCCGTAGGTAGATACCTTAAGGAACCTCTGATTAATCACATTGTATGTCATTGCGAGCGCGCCCAAAGGAAGTGCCCTTGGGGTAAAGCGCGGCAATCTCGACCCTATAAGAATCATCGAGTGATGAGATTGCTTCGTCGCTCCGCTTCTCGTACCACGGGGCACTTCCTTCGGTCGCCTGACAATTAATCAGAGGTTCCTTAACTCACAGTGGCTTCGGTTAGTGATCGGCACAAGATTTTTATCTGCGCTCCGCTCAAAAAGAAAAATCAGGAAAAATGGAACGGAAGGATTATTTTTTGATCAAATCTCGGCAAGCACCATGACTGAATTACGCTTCCGTTTGAGGCACCTCGATTAAACGCTGCTCCATCTTCGCTTTCAGCGCAGCATTCATAGCATTAAACCCTCGCCGAGATAATGGCGATAGCACTGGCCAGGCCAGCTTAAGCATTGCCCCACTAAACTCTTCATATTGCACAAACCTGACCTTGTCAGGCGACAGCTCATGAATTTCAAAATAATGGCAACCATCCAGTAGACCTGGCGTGATGGTCTGCCCCTGCCAGCGCATGCCACGGCCTTCACTGATCCTGTCTACCTTGAGGCGGAAATTAAGGGGAATACCCAATAGAGAGATGGTAGTAACGCTTAACTCGCCACCATCAACCAGCTCACCAGAGATACAACTAATAAACGGATTCCACTCGGAATAACGCGCAAAATCTGTCAACACTTGCCATACGCTGGAAGCGGAAGCGGCTATCTCGATCTCAGTTCTGACTTCCCTCATTTGACCTCCAAAACGGATCAATATAAATCTGCGATTTCTTAATATCGTTGTGCGGTTTATTGTAACGCATATTAACGAAGTGCAATGAATCTACAGTTCATAGAGAAAAGAGACGGGGGATTATTTTCTGATCAAGCCAACGATTGACTACTATTTAATCCTGCCGCCCCTTTTTCCTTTTTCTCGTGCCTTCAAGCTCTTTCAATTGGCCTAGATTGAATAGGTAAAGATAATTTATCATTCTCTCTATGGCGTATTTTTTCTTCCCGATGCATAGCAAGGGATAGATACACCAAAGCCTCTCTAGCCATCGACATTATTCGCATAGTTTTTAATTGTAAATCATCAATAGTTATGTATGAATGTGTATCTGTATGTTTAACAGGGGCTGCATGCTCTTGAATACTTAAGAATCTATGCTCAGCACGATTTCTAAGTCCCGCCAACTCTTTTGCCTCAGGCAAGGCCACGTCAACAAAATCGTCATCGAATAGATCTTTTGATAGGTAATAGAGTCCCCTCAAAGGCCAATTTTTGCTTCCCTCAAAACAAGGATAAAGCTCAAATTTTTTCTTTTTAGTTTGCCCCCAAATTTTCCTAAAATTTACAGCGCTAGGTTTCAAGCCAACTTCATAATATTCATTTAAAAAAAGTGCGATTTTATCAAACAATGAATATACTAAGCGGTAAGCGGTTTTAAGCTGCTCACTTCTGTACCCAAACTGAACACCATCAAAACCATCCATAAGCAGAACATCTTGATCAGGTATATGTTCATTCTCATTACAGCTAGATTCGAACAACATAAAACGCGCAGCAACATACTCCTGCTTTAATATATTATAATAATTTTGGAACCGGGGCTCTTCATTAATTTTATAGGTGTGGCTGGGGAGATGAAGAACATCTCGTGCAGAAACAGATTTTCCGCACACATCATTCAATGGTGACAGAAACAGACAATGCCTCAAGCACCAAGTACGATATGCCACTTCTTTTTTATTCCCCCCAATTGGCCATTGATCAAGGTCGAACTCAAAATCATATTCAATTTTTTCAAGATGGTTTTCAGCGTCATTGTAATTCAATCTAAAATACTCATCGGCGTCAGGGTGTAATCCACTATCCCATAGCGCGTCTCCAGAAATAGAGCCCTGTAAATCAACTTTAGCGTGAGCAACTAATACCCCTGCATGTCCATAGTCATAAAGACTTTGAGCATAATGGGTAAGTCCAACACCTTTATTCCCTAGAGCCATAGCAAAATTAGGCACTAGAGCTAACGCAGAATCCCACGCTTGTATTGCCTCTATAAATCGACCGAATTGATCAAGACTATTTCCAAGATTGGTTAGTATCTTACATTGAAAAATTGGATCTAATTTAGAAAATTCAAGCTCAGACACAGCTCTTCGCAAACTTAGTATTTCTAGAACTTTATCGTTTTGCTGCCAGCTCCACATATAGCCTGGATCACCAGATTGTATGCTTGCCAGAGCGCTGTAACAATTTGCTTTAAAAAAATGAATAATGGCTCCATTTTCAAAGTCTGCGCTTTTTAATTCTTTGTTGCATCTAACTATTAAAGCGTTCAATGCAGAAGCATCGCTTTCCTCGGTAGCAGCATCTATCTCTGCACCTAGATTACTTAATTGATTGTTCATCTAAGCCTTACTCATTCCGTCTGATTTCACCAGTTATAATCATTCTCAACTACTTGCTGCAAGCCGTAACAGTTACTTATACAGACGCCTGTATTAGACAAAAGCCTGCCTAACCCCCAATTCCTGACTTAAACAGAAAATAATAGCCCCACTATATCAGGCATAACACTGTTTGCATGC
>Ga0316209_1003068_pt1 | contig 11992 bp, 14 predicted proteins | sample 6monopyrite_MG_FD_204945 | JGI IMG/M metagenome (GOLD analysis project Ga0316209, IMG submission 204945) | Microbial mat bacterial communities from mineral coupon in-situ incubated in ocean water Damariscotta River, Maine, United States -... | ecosystem: Environmental > Aquatic > Marine >...
TACGTTGAAGATCTTTCAAAAAAATTGTCTCTATAAATATTAAAAAATGACTAGAATACTAATGGTTTGTTTGGGCAATATTTGTCGATCGCCATTAGCCGAAGGCATTTTAAAACATAAACTACCCAAACATAATTTTGTTGTTGACTCTGCCGAGGTCACAGACTAAGCTTATAATTGATTGTTTTTCAATCAATTATAAGCTTTTTTATTTTAACTGAGCCACAAGTGTGTCTATAAATTTTCTAGTACCAATATAAATAATTAAATTGATTTAATTATGCAATTACTTAATTATGAATAGTCTAAGTCTAATGAATTTAAATGATTTTGAAAATAACCCATCAGCTTTTTTTTTAAAATTTTACAAAAGTATTCCTAAAGAATTCAGTAAAACACAAATCGAGTTTATTAGAACAAATAGAGGCAAGGCCGTAAGTCCTTCATACTATAAATACTATATAGATGACTTTAATGAAATACTATTATCTAGATTAGATAACTTGAATAAAAACAAGTATTTTGAAACATTAAAAAGCATTACAAACTCTATTGATTTACTGTATAAAAATATCTCAAGCATTTATGTTTTTTGCTATAATCGTAATCTTAATAGTTTTACAAACTCTGTTACTAATTATTTCAATCATACAGAAATAATTAATCAATTTAACTCTAGACTTTGTATTGACAAATATTCCTCAAATAAAATTGATTTTAATGAAACAAATATATTCATCTTACAATCTTTAAAATATCTTAAAATCTCATTAAATAAAAATTTGTTTATAGAAATGGATAAAACTCCTCTTTCTAATTCCTTCAACAAGTTATTATACTCTTTCGAAAAAAATATTGATTCTAGCCTTAAAAGAAAAAATAGAAATAAAAAGGCAAGATTAGAAATGAATGATTTTTTACATAAAATTGAAGATAAAGATACATTTATGAAAGATTTGTCTAGTGAATTTGTAAACGAAGAAGGAGTTGACTTTTTTATGCTTATTAATGAATTGGTAAATATTAAACTTCTGATTATTCCTGCACGTAGGAAAAAAGATTTATTTATTGCTCTTGAGAAAACTTTCGAAAGAAAAATAGGAATAGACAAAGGTTTTTATGACAAAGTATATTATAACTTTGAAAAAGAAAGTGATCAAAACTCATATAAAAAAGATATAACACTTAATAGTGTTAGACATAACAATATAGTTGCTAAACTAAAGAACGTTTTAGATAACCACAACCTATCCTATTTAGCTACTGTAACTGTTTAAGCTTTACTTCAAATAGATTGTTATAGAAATTCTAGATCGTTCTATATACATCTCTTTATTTACATTGTAGATATACTTAATCTTGCAGAGTAAATCAGTATTATGGAATCCATTAGAAAAATTTTTTTTAGAAGAAAGGAAGTTGCAGCCATGTTAGGAGTTTCGGTAAAAACTATTGACAGATACATAATTTCTGGGAGGATAAAAGCTTCAAAACAAGCTCATATAGTTCTAATTCATGCCGAAAGTGTAACAAAAGAAAATATCCTTTCAGTTAAGCCAAAATTCAAGAATCAAATTTAAATATTAACAACATAAAAATAAAAAAATGGAAAATTTCAGAAATACATTAAGAATCTGTCCTTATAGTGGAGAAGAGTTCTACCCAAAGAGGAACAATCAAAAATTTGCACAACTCAAATACAGGATTGCATATCATAATGAAATAAATAACAAGGAAAGAAGGGCTAGAGCATTTATCGAAAAAAAACTACATAGAAATTTCAAAATACTTTTAGAGTTAATGAAGGAAAAAACTAAAGGCTCTTTTAGCAAAGAGTTTTTGAAAGGTAAGGGGTTTTCTTTTGATGTTTTGACTAACTATGAAATGTATGAAGGAATTAATAGGCATGCAATCTATAATTTTATCATATCTCCAAGTAAAAACAATAAAGATTATGTAACTGTAATAAAAAATTAAAAAATGATTGATATTACAACAATTAATCCAAATGTAGTTCCTCCTGAAATTGAGGTTTTAGAAAATGAAAAATCACACCTAATAAAACATAATGAGGAGCTTACTCAATTTTCAAATATCATTACTGTCATATTATTCGCCATTATGAGTGGAGGGGCAATAGCATTCAGTTTAAAAATTAAAGAGCAAAAAAAGAAAGTGAAGAATAGAAATTAATATCTTTGTAATAACATATAAAATATTAGCGTAAGCTATTATCTGAAAGAGAAAACTGGCAGTTTAACTTAACACAAGATAATAAGTCTACGTTCTCGTCACGGCGTGGGCTGTTCTTATTGTGTGTGGGTATGCCAGTACCTCTCTTTCGGTAAGCTTCAGACCCACGCTATTTTATTAAATAATCTTCATTTTGGGTTTGAATGATATTAATAACTAATATTATGAAAAACCGAATTTTTAAATTGATAACATTGTCAATTTTAGCTACAGGCTACATTGGTTGTTCTTCAGATTCAAGTTCTGATAGCTGCGAAATTATAGCATGTCAAAACGGAGGAACATTTATTGATTGTAATTGCAATTGTCTTCAAGGTTATTGAGACAACGATTGCTCTGTTCAAATTACTCCGAAAAGTATTAAAATTACAAAAGTGACCATTAGACTCTTTCCTGCTTTAGATGAAAACAATGAAACATGGGATACTCCATTACCAACAACAGAGGATGTTCAACCAGACTTATATTTTCAATTCATTAAATCTCCCTCAAACATCATTTACGATAGTCCTACCTATTTCGAAAATGCAAATGTTGCTAACAATCATGTGTTTACATTACAAACACCTATAATAGTGACTGATTTGTCAAATCCATATATTATAAAGTTTATGGGATTACGATTCAGCAAGTGATGATGATTTAATGGCTGCTCAATCATTCTTTATTTATGAAAACGATAATGATTTCCTACAACAATTACAGTTTACGACCCTAATCAACCAATCGCTGTTGATTTAGATTTGAGTTATGAATGATAAAAAACTAAATAAAATGCGAGGTAATTACCTCACATTTTAAACTTCGAAATAAGGGTTGCTCCTCGACTTTTAATTATTTGGTGTTCATTGTTTGTATTAAAATGAGGGTTTCAACCTTACAATTAGTAATATTTTTAGCTTATAAACTGTAAGTTAAATAATTACTAGGGATTGAAAGGTTTTCGTCAATTTTGACTTCAAAACATATTCATGATTAAAACTCCTGTAAGACAATCTTGGGATACTTCCATAAAACATTTGGCCAGACATAGTTTATTGGACAGTGTTTTAACTCCCCATCAAATCTCAAAAATTCCAAGTTCCAACCTATCAAGGTGGAAATATGAAGATGATAATAAGTATATATACTCTGATATCAATAAACTAATCAAACAAGAAATTGAACTTATCAAACGACTCAATCAATCATCCAATATCAAAAGAATCAACGAAAGTTATTTTAAACTGATTGACACGTTCCATTTTGTAATTTCCAATGTAAAAGGGATCAAAGCACTAATCAAACATCAAAAGGAACTGGTTGTGGATACTATTGAATCTGTAAAAGAGAATATCCCTATTGATAGGGCCTTGAAGGTCTTTGATATTTCAAGGACTACCTATCAGCATTACAAAACAATTATAATTCATAAATGTGAAGCTTCTTATTTTAGATGGTGTACTAAACGGTTTCCTAATCAGTTGCTCCCAAAAGAGGTCTTGACCATTAAAACATATATGGGGCATGACACATATAGATATTGGTCAAAAGCTTCTATTTATTTGAGAGCAGTCAGAGACAATAATTTACGCTGTTATTTGTCTACTTTTTATAAATACTGTCACTTACTTGGATTTGTTAAGGGTTTTAGAACCAAACAATCTAATAACAACAAGCCTTTAAGAACAATAAAACCAAATGAGGTTTGGTGCGCTGATGTTACAGTTTTTAAAATCAATGACAACAAGAAGCACTATATCCATGTACTCATGGATCATTATTCCAGAAAAATACTAGGTTACTCTATTGAAAACAATAATTCTGGTAAGGCCATTAGAAAACTATTACAAGATGCTTACCTAAAACACAAACCTGTTAAAACATTATTTCTAACAGATGGTGGTTGCGAAAACACAAACACTAATGTAGCCTCTTTAATAGATTCGCTACCTAATTCAATAATCCATAAAATTGCACAGAGAGATGTGGTGTTCTCCAATTCAATGATCGAAGCTTTCAATAAAACTTTAAAATATGAATTCCTCTACCCAATGAACATAAATACAAAATGTGGATTGTTCAAGGTTATGGGGCAAGCTATTCCAACATATAACAACTTAAGACCTCAGTGGGTCTTAAATGGCAGTACGCCTTCTGAAACTTTCTTTGGAAAACCTATAAACCTTATCAAGTACAGTTCTTCTTTTATGAAACAAAAAGCGATCCGATTGGCCCAAAACAAAAAGAACAGTTGTAGAAAATGCTATTAAAGCATAAAAAGAGAAGTAATAAAAAAACACCTCGTTAAAGGTGGTTTGCTATCTTTATGTCTATTGCTTTTAATCTATATCTTTTGTAGGTTTTCCATTCATAAATAAAAAATCCTGAAAAACATATCTATTACTTTTTTTTTCATTTAGATTAATATCATAAATAACTTCTTCAGTTCTAACTCCTGAATGACCTGATATTTCTCCGAGTTTCTTTAAGTATTCAATTTTTCCATTTCTAAAATTATCTATTACAAATTTATAATAGTTATCATTTGGATATTGATAAACATCACTTACGATTAATTTGCTCGGATGTTTTTTACTGTTTTCAAAATAATAGTATTTATTATTGTCAACGTCATAAACAACTCCTGAAAATTCTTTACTATCCCATTCAGCATTTGGAGCATAATGATAAATTATATGCTTACTGTTCTTCAATTTATCTTCAAGAGTTCTAAAAACTATTTTGTGTGGTTTTATTGATGATTTTAACAAATAATCATCTTTTTTCTCTTTAGGATAAGTAGATGTGATTTCAGTATAGAATTTTGGAGTTGTGCAACCCAAGCATACTAAAATTAAAAGCAAGTTTATTAATGATATTTTTGTTCTCATTCCTTTTTATTTTTAACCAACTCATTCCAGATTTTCAAAGTTGCTTCCGTTGGATTATAAACCTTACCAAAAGGATTTTTTGTTTTAGATTTCTTAATTAAACGAGACCTATCATCAGATGTGCCACCAATATAATGTGTTCTTAATTGCAAGCCTTGTGAAGCTCTCAAGAAATTTTCATACATAGAGGCAAAAACTTCAGATTTACTTATGCTTTTTTTACCGTCTGGAGTTTCTATATTTTCGAGCCACGGTGCTTTCAATGCACTCGACTTTATTAGGTTATTACCTAAACCGTGAGCTAATTCGTGACCTAATGTAATATGAAAATTCTCTGTTAATTTCTCATTACCACCTGTAGTTCTTATACTTCCTGATTGATTAAAAGACGTATAAATATCTGTTCCCTGTGTAACGTTCTTATCTTTATTCTTTCCTTTTTTGACAGGATTATTTCTTACATTAACATTAACATCATCATTTTCAAATAAGCCTAAAAATTGACTACCAAAAGAATTAGGGTCGCCTTCTGTAATATCACTTAATGCGCTTTGGATTTGAGCTACATAACTACCTTCTTGAGCACTATGTTTTATCCATTTACCTTTTTCATTCTGCTTTTGAACTTCTCCATTATTGTATCGGTATTGTGTTCCACCTTCCCAAATATAAATATAGTCTCCATTTACATCAATAAACTTAACTGGATTGTTTGCAGTATATTGATATGGATTTAAATCATAATAAGCTTCTGATAATCTATCAGTTGAAAAGTACCTACCAAGATAAGGGTCGTAGTTTCTTGCACCATAATCATACCAATTCAATCCTAATTCTTCTTGGATTTCCTTTCCGTTATATTTGTACTTATGTTCCGTGCCATTCACGACATTATTGTACCCTTTGTGAGAGCCACCAAAAGGATAGTAGTTTATGCGAATTTTTCAAGCCTGATGCCTTTTTCCAATCGGTCAGCTCCAAAATTTTATTTAAAAGAACGTTTTATTAAGGTACTAATATAGGCATTTGGTATATAAATCCACTAATCATTTACCTTACTTTTTGTAAGCATTTTGACTTAATTTTCCACGCAACGCCAACCCAATTATTTTTATCAAAACATCCTTTGTCTTGGCGTTGCTTCCTTTCCATTCTTGGGCTTCCGCTCTTAAAAGGTCTGCAACACTTTTTTGTATTTTAATATTGATTTTGATGGGTAAAAAAGAGTTGACAAAAAGACCAGAGCAAAAGCCCTTTCCCAAGCTATGTTACATAATGTGCTCTTATGTCAGCATTCATTTGGTTTCTGTAACATAAGCACACTATGTAAAATATCCGCTTTAGCCGTTGCGCTCGGTTCGGAACTTCGATTGATGTTCTGGGATTTGATTGTAAGAGATTATGAATACTAACGCCTTTCAGTTGTTCCATTCCAATAACAGTTGAAAACCCAACGCTTCGCCAACCTCTTTTTCAACTGTTATCGGAACGTTTTCATCAGCTGTAAAACGTTTTAAAAAGGCGAAGATTTCCGAGCCTTTGACTTGGGATTTAAAAACGACCTTAATCAATCTTCGGCTTTTTAAAATGAGACAAACGATAGTGCGTTCAGCTTTATGGTTCTGAAGTTTCTTGTTTAGTTCCGATGTTTGTTTTCAGTTCGGATTTGAGCGTCGGATTAGCGGACATTTTACATAATAGCAGTTATAACTACGAGATAAATTAACACAGCGATAGCGTACCATTGAAAGGCATCTTGCTATTATAACTTCTATTATGTAACTTGGCTTTGGGTAAGTTTTGGTGTGGGCGTTGGCAACAGCTCTTTACTTTTTTAAGATTTCTACTTTCTTTAAACAACTAAATTTTCTTAAAAAAGTAATGTGCTGTGTGTGGGTTTTTTCGGCAACCAAAAATTACATTTAGCATTGGCGAGCGGAACAAAACAAAATACAAAGGTTTTTGAAGTATGATAAAGTTGGATTTTGTTTTGTGGGGATTATTTTCTATCAGCTTTATAACCTATTTCTTTTCGAGGTTTTTCTTCTGGTTTAGATAACAAACGTTGAAGTACTTCATAAATCTCACTAAACTGCTCATTAGTTTGTGATTCCATTTGTTGTATTTTATCCATCAATCCTTCGTAATTATTAGCGATTCTTCTTAATTGAACAAAAGTCTTTATAATTTGGATATTCATTTGTACAGCTTTTTCACTACTTAAAATGCTTGATAACATTAAAATTCCGTGTTCTGTAAAAACAAAAGGAACAATTCTAATTCCCATAACATCACGATTAGTTGATGCATATTCTGTTCTCCATTCTTCTAATTCTTCTTTGGTAAGTTCAAACATAAATTCTTCAGGAAAACGACTTATATTTCGTCTAACTTGCTCTTTTAATCTTCTTGTTTGAACATCATAAAGTTCTGCTAAATCTCTATCTAACATTACCTTTTGTCCTCGAATAACATATATTTTATTAATGATTACTTCGTCTGGAATTGTAATTTTTTTACTCATTTTTTAATTAGTATTTCGATGTAAAATTAACACTTTTAAAATTGGGTGTCGCAATTTGCGACACCCAATTTTATCTTGTTGTCGCATTTTGCGACTACCTCTTTTAACTGATTGGATGGAAGTTGTTTACTATTTCGTGCAGGTTTTCCAAGTCGTCTTGTAAATATCTTTCGGTTGAACTTATGTAACGATGTCCTGCTAAATACTGAACCTTTCGTAAGTTGTATTGTCCTAACCAATTGGTTATTACTGACGCTCTAATCTGTTTTATATTCTCTGCTTTTTGATTGTATTTCTTTAGCTTTTTAAAGATTTGATAGACGATTGCATTAAAACGAGCATTGGTATTAAAAAGCTGTTCGCTGTGGTTTACAATCTTATTTTGGATTATTGGCCGAACTTCGTTCGCATATTCCATAAATTCCATTATTTGCCAAGGTTTTAATTCTAATTCCCTGGCATTACTTCGTTTGGTACTTGGAATATAGATTTTACCTTTTGAGAGTTGTAGATGTTCTATTTTTAAGTTGCCTAAATCTGTTGTATTTAAACCTTGATAGACTACTAAACCTATAATTACTTTGGCTCTTTTTAATGTGTATTTGTGATATTCTTCTTGATATTTATCTGTTTCAAAACTATAATATAAATCTTCCAGTTCTTCGGCTTCCAGTAAGTTGTAATTGACGTTTCTTTTTACGCCTTTTATGGTTGTATTTTCTATTGGATTATCTGTTCTACAAGCTTCATCGATTAAGTAATCAAAATAGATTTTAACGCTCCGTAATCTGTGATTAATGGTCTTTTTTGTTGTGCCTTTTCGAGTAAGATATTTAATGTATTTCAAGCATTTTTTATAATCTATTTCGATTGCTGTTGTACTATTTCGGTTGCACCATTTTATGAAGTTCTGTGTTTCTTTAGTATGTAAATTTACTGTGGATTCACTATAATTCTGTTCTTCTAAATAGTCTTTAAATGGTTTCATTCTCTAATGTTTTAAGTAAGTGTGTGTAGATTTGAGTAGATTCTAAACTGCTGTGTCCTAAAAAGGTTTTGATACTTTCTAATGGTACTTCTTTCTGTAATAAATGTGTAGCTATTGAGTGCCTTAAGATGTGTAGTGTAATCTTCTTATCAATGATATTTTTATTCTCTGTGGCTTCAACAATCACTTTTAATCGGTTGGCAAAACTCATTCCTTGCATTCTCGTTCCGTGATGATTGATAAACAACGCTTCGCTTTCTTTGGCTTGGTAAAATTCTGGTCGAGCTTCGTAGATATAATCTTCCAGTATTTCTGCATTTCTGCGATTGATTGGTACAAATCGTTCTTTGTAGTTTTTCCCTTTTCTAACAAACACTCTTTCCTTATCAAAAAGGATGTCGCTAATATCAAGGTGTACCGCTTCGTTTCTGCGTAATCCACAACTGTACAGTATTGCTAAAATGGCTTTATCCCTTAATCTAAATCTACTTTCACTATGACTAAATTCTGTTGCTTTAAATAATTGTTTTGCTTCTTTTTGAGTGAGTATATTTAACTTTTCTTCTGTTGGATTGGTTTCGTTTTTTAAGTGAACATTGAAGTCTTTGTAGTTGTGGTTTTGTAAATATTCTTTGAACTTCTTTAATGCCTGTTGGTGCTTGTTGAGATAGCTTTTACTTAAACTTCCATTTCTTCTTTCGTTGGCTCTTTCTTTGAGTTCGTTATAATAATCCTTTATCGTTTTTGGTGTAATTTCTGTGAGCGTTTTTATGTGATGTTGCTCTGCATAATAAAAGAACTCTTGTAAATGATTTGGTAATTGGTAAACTGTACTTTCTGCATAACCGAGTATATCCAACCATTCTTTGTAATTGGCAACGAACATTTTAAATACGTCATTCTGTAGTTTTAATTTTTTCACTTCGGTATGTGTTTTTTAGACTTTTGTGGCGAGTTGCTGTAACTAACTGACTTTCTTATTTTTAACCTCGCCATTTTCTTGGTGGCGACTTTGTGGCGATATGGCGAGTTCTATTTGTATGATACAGCTCTGTAATGCTTCATTTATTTGTGCTTTCAGATTCATGTATTCGTCAATATCTACCACTTCAAAACAGTAACTTTTAGTCTTTGATTTCTTAACTCTTTGTATATAATTCTCTGCCAATAATTGAGCATTGTAACGTCTTAAAGTCGTTTCCTTTACTCGTAGGTTTCTTCTAATTTCAGCATTGGTAAAAGTCGTTTGATTGTTCTTTTTTAGATAGCCTTTCAAGTTTTCTAAATGGTTTCGTGTTGCTCCTGTAATCGTATCGCTTTTGCGTAGCAAAACATCAATGATAAGTTCGTTGGCTTCCTGTATATCTTCAATCGTGGTTTCTATATATTCTTCTCCTGTAGCTTCATCATATTTCTTTTCTCGTTGGTATTGTTTATAAAATGTAATGGCTTCAATAAATTGTAAATAATGGCTATTGGTTCTTCGTGGTTTAAAAACTGATTTTGGTAATTGTAAATATTCTGCAAAAGGATTGATAACCTTAATTGGTTTTAATAATCGTTGTACATTTTTTAGTAATTCTTTGGCTTTGTGTTCCTGTTCTTCATTTACTTTTCCTGCACTAATCAAGCGTTGATAATCCATTATTTTTTGGTCTTGTTCTGCACTTTCATCGATATATAAAAGGAAGCTTCTATTTGAGTTATCTTCATAAATACTTTCCTGTGTGGTGCAACCCGCAACGCTTACAGGTCCTTCAACTGTTAGATGTATAGTTCTTGTAGTTCCTTTGGTATCTTTATGTACAACCGTTTTAGTAATTCGTTTTTTAGTTTGTAATTCACGAAGTGGATAGAGTACAGATTCCGCTCCGTCTAAATCTTCTATCAAGATTAGTCTGTGTTGTAGTTCTGTGCGGTTGAAGTAATAAAAAGCGTTTGCAGATAAGACTGTGATTTCTACTTTATCTTCTTCTGGTATTAATTCTGATACTTTAGATTGTAGATGTGTCTTTCCTGTTCCGGAACTTCCCAAGCTGATGCAATGCAATGGATTATTTGTTTTGCGACTTGTAAAGATTAGATACATTGTTTGCCTGTTGTGTTCTTCTCCGATTACTCCAGCCTTTCCGATTAGGTCATTGGTTCGCTTTAATAGGTCGAGTTTCTTTAAAAATGTAATCGCTTGTTTTTCCTCTGTTCCTGTGAGCTCCTTTTTATATGGCATCATTGATGCCTCGTATTTTTCAATCAATAAAAAACGGTAATTCTCTAACTCTTTAGTAAGTTCCTGTAATGTTCTACGTGCTACGCTTGTTCCTATTTCCAAGCGTTCTGCAATCTTTCGGGTAAATTTTTCTACTTGATTATCGTTGTACAGGTCGATATTGTGCCTTAAAATATTATGCTGTTTGGGTTTTTGTATGCTTATCGTTACTCGTAAACTCTCTAATTTATTGGTCTTTAAGCCTCCTAAAATGTGGATTTCAAGATGTTTTGTGATGTAATTGTAGTTGTTTGGGTTGGTTGTATCTAACATTGTTGATAAATTTTAAAATGATAAACATATATGGCAAATGTATGAGATTCATTTCATTTAAACAACAAACAATACTAACTTATGATAAAAAACTATTACTATATTTGCCTAAATAAGTATTGAATACATCACTTTAGATAGATATGTTAGACATTGGAAGCAAAATAGCAGAGTTGCGTAAAGCAAAAAAATGGTCGCAAGAGGATTTAGCCAAAGAGGTTGGTTCTTCTCGTGTGATGATTGGTAACTACGAACGTAATTCCAATACACCTTCCATTGACATTATTTTGAAGATTGCCAAAGTGTTCGATGTTTCCGTAGATTATCTTGTAGGCGAGGGACAGCTCTCTACTTATGATAAGGAAGTCTTAAAGCGTATCGAGGATATTGAGCATTTGCCAGAGGAAGATAAAAACCATCTTTTCTATGTTATCGATAATCTTATTAAAGCTGTGAAGCTTAAATCTATTGCATAAAAAAACAGCAACCATAAATACTTGATTGCTGTTAATTGAGACTTTATTATTTAGTTTTTTTAATTATTAACTAATACTTTTCCTTATTGTTGTTCTTTAAATTGCTTTAAATCGGGATTATATTTGTTATCTAAATTTATCATAACTAATAAAATTATTGGCGCTCTATAAACAATTTTTTCAAAATTACCATCATCAGTAATATTTATTAGTTCTTTTAATAGAGGTTCATTACTATATCCTTGCGCCATTAATTTATTAAGAATCACTCCTTGTGAGTAAATTAACTTCCCTTCCCCGTCTTTATTATCCTTTGATGCTTTATATGGACATTGATTA
>Ga0316209_1003070_pt1 | contig 11989 bp, 9 predicted proteins | sample 6monopyrite_MG_FD_204945 | JGI IMG/M metagenome (GOLD analysis project Ga0316209, IMG submission 204945) | Microbial mat bacterial communities from mineral coupon in-situ incubated in ocean water Damariscotta River, Maine, United States -... | ecosystem: Environmental > Aquatic > Marine > Coastal...
CACATAACTTCGTTGTCCTGAGGTATTTAAATCTTGCAATAATGCTTTGTAAAAAGAGGACTCTAGTTTTTCTGCCCATACATCTTGACTAGAATAATAAAGTTCGTGCTGATCAACCTGCATAACTAGGCTGGTCTGACGCAAATAGTCGGCAACATTAAGTAACTGCAAGACCGCGATAGGTTTTGTTTTATCAGCAGTATTAGGTAAGTTATTTTCTGGGGTATGCAGTAAATAGTAGCGCACACTTAATGGTTTGGAAGTGCAACCTACCAACAATGTCATACATAAACAAATAGCCAATATTTTCATGCTAATTTGTAGCTCCTTCATTGTTTGTGACTTTAGCTTTGGGTATTAATTGTGGACGATTACCATTAGTAAAAATTAAGCTATTGGGTGTGTTGTGTAACTGCATGAGTAACGGTTGCAACTCATTTAATGTGTGTTGCAGCGACTCCATGGTGTGGTTGAGTTCTTTGTAAGTTTTTGACTCAGATGAAAAGTCTTTGCTTAGATTAGACAAGTTTTTTAGCGTATCGCTTAATGTACTACTGACATTGTCCTCATGCACTGAGGTTAGCAGATGATCAGCAGTGTTTGCCGTCGATTCCAATGATTTAGCGGCTTGCGCAATCTGTGACAACATATTGTTGGCATTGTCAGAAATCGCTTTCATTTTGATCTCGTTAATGTTGTCTAATATGGCAGTCACTTTGGACGTAATTTCTGAAAACTCACCGGTTATGGTCGGGATCACTTCATATCCTTTTAGAACTTGCGCTTGGAAAGCATCGGCGTCTGGGTAATGTTGCAAGTCTACAAACAAGGCGCCCGTTAAAAGATTCCCCGTTTTTAACGTCGCTCTTAGGCCCTTTTGGATCCAAAGGCTAGTTTGTTTGCGAATAAAAGCTAAGCCTATAGCATTGTCTGGTTGTTGCACACGACCGGGTTGGATGCTGATGATCACAGGTATGTCATAACCTTGCTCTAATAAGCCATCTTGGTTGTTATCTAAAGAATTAATTGCTAACACTTTGCCAACGACCAAACCTCTGTACTCAACTGGCGCACCTACCTGAAGGCCACGTATTGTATCTTTTACTAAGATCACATATTCAGCTCTTAATTTATATCGTTCCTCTGAAGCGGAAGTATAAGTTGGATGAATATCAAAAAAATCACGCTCTTGAATTTGTTCGCCCACTGGCATGCCTTCTGGAATACCAAAGGTGACGCCATTAGTGAGTAGAGTTTCTAAACTGCCTGTACTGACTTTTACACCGCTAGCACCTAACTCCATTTGCACACCACTGATATCCCAAAACTTGGTGTTGACAGTAATAAGCTTATGGTATGGGGCCTGGATAAAAGTATTGTAATACACAACCCGCTCGTCAAAGTTGAAATAGATATCTTCAAACTCACCTACTTTAATGCCTTTATAAACGACTGGATCGCCTTTTTTATAAGCGAATTCACTCTTACTGTTTAACGTCACATGCAGGCCAGGTGTACCTGCTGGCGTAACAGGTGGAGCCTCAAGGGCGACAAATTTTTCACTCATTTGTTGTTCACTACCAGGCGCCATATTAATGTAAGGGCCAGATAGTATGGTGCCTAAGCCTGATACACCACTAAGTGATATCCGCGGAGAAACAATCCAAAATTGATTGTCAGAATGAAGTAAAGGCGCAACATTTTTATCCATTCTGGCGGTGACTACAACACTACTTAAATCATCGGACAATTGTATATTTTTGACTATACCAATATCTACATCACGGGTTTTGATTTTAGTTTTACCCGCTTCTAAACCAGTCGCGGTTTTAAATTGTATGCTGATAAGTTGACCTTGATTGCTCCATTGGTAATACACCATCCACATGCCGATAAACAAGGCAATAATAGGTATCAGCCAAATTTTTGACACTGTCCTAACAGGTTTCACTAAGGCTTCTTCAGGTTGAGTCGGTTGCGGTTTCAGATCCTGGCTCATACTGGTTTTTCTCCACCTTTTAATTTTTCTTGTCGTGTTTCTGATTTATGCCATATAAGTCTTGAGTCAAAGGACATAGCCGCAAGCATAGTACAAATCACTAGGCCACAAAATGCCAGAGCTGCATGACCTGGCAATATACTCATGATATTACCTAATTGAATTAAGCTTACTAATACCGCCACCACAAACACATCAATCATCGACCAGCGACCAACAAATTCGGTGACACGGTACCAAAATATTCTTTCACTATTAGCATGTATTTGCTGGGATTGAACCGAATAATTCAACCAACACAAAATAACAATTTTTGCCACGGGAACAAACACACTAGCTATAAATATAATAACGGCAATGGGGTATGAGCCCATTTCCCAAAGTAAAATAACACCGCCCAAAATGGTGCTGGGTTGGTCACTGCCTAATACGTTTGTATGCATTATCGGTAAAATGTTAGCGGGAATATATAACAGTGCTGAAGTTAACAATAAAGCCCAAGTTGTCTGTATGCTATGAGAGCGACTAAGTGGAGGATGATCGTCGTCGATTATTTCACTGTTAAACAATTTTTTAAGCTGATATTTGTCTACATACAATAGGGTAATGGTCATGGATAGGGTAAAAAATAAATAAGCATAGAATGATAACCCTAATCCAATGTCAGCCATGGACACTATTTTAATTAAGCTCACCAACACCCTAATCAAAAATATTTCAGCCATGGTCCAAGGTAATAATTTAAATAGCGTTGCTATCACCCATTCAGCTTTTGCAGGACGCAAACCTAAGCTTAGGGGTACCAGCAAATATAATAAACTGATCAACACAAATGCAGGAAGTATTAGCACTGCAATTGCTTGAACGACTGCAAGTAGCGCATAGTCTTTTTCAACCAAAATCCATAAGCTACCCAATATATCAATAGACTGATATTGCCCACTCGCACTGAACGACAGAAATTCAAATGGCAGGGAAGCGAGTAAAAATATAAGTGAGGTGGTTGCTAAAGCAATAATTTTCTGGGATGCATTGTGATGATAAACAGTTAACTGTAAACCACATCGTGGACACACCGCCGCCTGCTTATGGGTCAATAAAGGCAAGGTAACTTGGTAGTGACATTCATGGCACTGCATAGTGTGTGGCTTTGACATCATGGTCTTAGTATTGTTTGTTTCACTGTGGATCACATTATTGCTGTCATAAATATTTACTGATCCATTAAACATCAATTCAGCGCAACATTCAGCAATAAGCTAGTTATGTTTTTAATGCCTGGCTACGTGCTTGAATAAATGTGTCTACTGCATGTTTTATATCTTGTTCGGTTGTCGCCCAAGAACACAGGCTAATACGTATGACACTTTTCTCCTGCCAGACTGAACCCCCACACCAACATTCACCCGATTGCTGCACTAACATTAAGGTTTGTTGAGTCAGTTGTTCGGTTTCACAGCTGATGATCACTTGATTAAAAACAACATCATTTAATACTGTAAAACCATGGTCAGTTAATAAACCAGCAAATAGCTGTGCGTGGCTATGTAGTTGTTCAACTAACTCAGCTATGCCCCAACGCCCCAAATACTTCATTGCGGCCCAAAGTTCGATGGCTCTGGCACGTTTTGACATTTCTGGGGTATACAATAAACCATCCCGCTGTTCACTGAGCTGAATATAACTGCCTTGTTGATGCAGGGCACTTGTTAACGCTTCGGCATCTTTGCACATGACAACACCACAATCATAAGGGGTGTTAAGTGTTTTATGGGCATCTACTGACCACGAATCGGCTAGCTCCATACCTTTGGTGTGTTTATCAAACACCTTTGACGCTTTAGCCCACAACCCAAATGCGCCGTCTATATGCACCCAAGCTTGAGCTTGTTGTGCCAGTTGGCACACGCGAGTAAAGTCATCGAAGGCGCCTGAATTGACGTTTCCTGCTTGTAACACCAAAATACAACTGGCATCTAAAAGAGGCAATTGATCAACTATCATCCGACCTTGGTCATCACAGTCAATCCATTCAATCGATGCTTGTCCAAAGCCCAATAAACTAATGGCCTTAGCGACTGTTCCGTGCGTTTGTTTTCCTAATATTAAGCGTAATTTAGGTGCTGAAAATAGCCCCTGTTGATTCACATCCCATCCCAATTTTTGCAACTGACGAAATCTAGCAGCAGCAAGACCAGATAAAGTCGCGATAGATGTACCGCTAACAAAACCAGCCACAGTTTGTTTTGGTAAGTGGAAAAGTTGATTAAGCCAAGTTTGGCAAATACTCTCCAATTTGGACGCTATGGGTGACATTACATACAATGCTGCATTTTGATCCCATACGTCTGACAACCATTTTGCGGCTAAAGTAACGGGTAGGGCATTACCATTTACAAATCCAAAATAACGCCCGCCAGTTTGCGCAACTGTATTAACTGAGCCTACAGTGTCGAGTAATTCCAACAATAAAGCAGGATCACAAGTTAGCTCGGGTAAAGACTCTTCAAATATAGAGAGCTTTTTAATACTGGCTTCATCAGGAAATACCCGCTGATTTGGCTGTTGGTCTATATACTCAAAAGCAGCTACCTGAGCCTGTTTAAGTAGCGCTTTACTTTTTTGTTGTGCAAACAATTGATCTTGCAGTTTGTTCATTTCTGCTCCTTTAATTCAGTACACATTATTATGTTTCCTAGTTGAGACTGACAGACACAGATCAGTTTTTCTCGAGCTATACAGTTTAACCCTTAAAAGTTAACACTACGAACCGTTGCCTTTGCATTTTCAAAAATGGAGCGGAAATTTATGTCAGTGATGGGGTCGTTAAGCAGCTAACTAAGGCATTTTGTGCTTTAGTTCAGCGTCATCATGATGCTTATTATCACACCTTTAAGGTGCAGTCTGAGGATTGGTTTTAATTAGTTGCTGAATGTCGTGGGGATATTTGCTTTGGGTTTAAAATAAGGGCGCATGATGCGCCCAAGATTTTTTACGCTTTGGTAGGAGTCACTAAGTACTTTTCACCGGTCTTTTTAGCATTGTATTTGAGAACAGTTTGAGGTTGCATGACCTCTTCTAGACTCAGCTCTTCTGTAAAAGTAGAAGCAAAAGTAGTATTGATCTCGTCTGCTACTCTTTTATGGAGTTGCCCCACTTGTTGTGGTTGCAATTTACCTAAGAAGCGCATTAACAACCATCCGCCTATGCCCCATGTCATACCGTATGCACGGTTAAGCACTGTTGGGGAAAAGTCTAAACCACCGTAGATATACACTTGTTTATTGGCTTCTGAGCCGTAAGTATTAAAGCCTACCGCATCTTTACTGCCTACAGCTTCCATAGCGGTTAAAATATCGCTGACTAACTCACCACCGCCAATCGCATCAAAGGCAAGGGTCGCACCTGTTTCTTCAATTGCCTTATACAAATCAGCTTTAAAAGTTGGACTAGACGAATCACAAATATGCGTAGCGCCAATCGCTGTTAAAATATCGGTCTGTTGTTGATTTCGTACCACATTCACTAAAGGTACGTTTTCAGCTAAGCATATTTTGTTAAGCATTTGACCCAGAGCCGAAGCTGCAGCGGTATGCACTAAACCAGAGTGTCCTTCCATACGCATGGTCTCAACCATACCCAAGGCTGTTAGCGGGTTCACAAATGATGATGCCGCTTCTTTAGCTGTGGTGCCTTCGTTATGCACAATACAAGCTTGCATAGCTACGCAACAATATTCGCTATATACAGCGCCTGACAGCACACCTACGGTTTTACCCATTAACGCCTTTGCCGCTGGGTGATCGCCAGTGGCAACCACAGTACCGGCACCTTCATTACCAATAGGTAATACTTGGTCCAAACGCGACTTAATACGTGGCAACAAACCTTTGTGAATGGGTGCCGTCATGACTTTTTTGTCAGCGTCATACGTTGCTTCAGCTAAATCCGCTGGACCAAACATGGGCCACATATCCGACGGATTGATGGGCGCTGCTTCGATACGCACAATGACTTCATGAGCTTTAGGTGTTGGCATATCCACTTCTTTTAAAGACATTTCAAGTTGCCCGTCAGACGTGATCAAGGTAAAAAGTTGTTTTGATGTTTTCACTGTTGTTAATTCTCCCATTAGTTAAAAATGATCAACAACTCAGCTCACTTTTCGTTTATGACTCAGTTGTTTATTCAGGTCGGTTTATATAGGTGCCTTATGCCTTGGGTTGCAAAGTTTAATATGGGTTCAACATTAACCCAAACCAAGAAGTTGCATCATTTTATTAATGAACATATCTGGATAATTGATATGTATACCCGTCTCCCTTGAAGCTGCAGCGTTGTTGGCTGCTCTCACTCACCCCAATCACTTAGTACGCCTAAGCTCATGGGGCTGAGTTCCTTTGCCGCCTAGCTGCAACTCCAATGGCTTTGGGTATATGTTAAGTCTACGGTTTTGACTTTTGTTCCCATATTTGCATATGGTATATTAGTAGGCCTATCTAACCTGATTAAAATTTTATTGAATTAAGTAACAATGCTCGAAACACTCTCATCAATCACTTCCAAAGTTCGCTGGTTAAGACCTATAGTTGTCGTTTTAGGCTTAGCTTGCCTCGCTATATTCAGCTCTTCTTTATTTAATATTGGATACTACACTGAAGAAGTGTATCTAATCCCCAGTTTGGTTGGTTTCGTTTGGAGTTTGTTATTTTTTATTATGTTAAATGCCTTTGTAAATATCCCTATTAAGTCTGATAACAAGGTTGCGTTTTTCACCAATATAAAATACTGGTTTGTGAGGTTGGGATACAGAATATTGACAATCATTTTTGTGTTGATGACAGTCGCGGGATTAATTTTAAGCTTTAGGTTATTCAGCGTTTGGTAAGCAAACTAAGGTGAATGACAAATACGAATCGGTTATAGATTGTTTGAATATATAAAAAAGCCACCTGAAGGTGGCTCCATAAAAATATACCGATTATTAGTTACTTAATAACTAGCATTACCCGGTGTTCTTGGGAACGCAATCACGTCACGGACATTCTGCATGCCGGTCACATAAGCGACTAAACGTTCGAAGCCTAAGCCAAAGCCAGAGTGGGGCACTGTACCGTATTTACGTAAGTCACGATACCAGCTGTAGTCTTCTTGGCTAAGGTTCATTTCTGCTAAACGACGGTCGAATACATCAAGGCGTTCTTCACGTTGTGAACCACCAATGATTTCACCTATGCCCGGCGCTAATACATCCATGGCCGCGACGGTTTTGCCATCGTCATTAATGCGCATATAAAACGCTTTAATGTCTTTAGGGTAGTTTTGCATGATGATAGGTGCGCCAATATGTTCTTCGGCTAAATAACGCTCATGCTCTGAGGATAAATCCACACCCCAACTAACAGGGAATTCAAACTCTTTACCGCAATTTTGCAAAATTTCGATGGCGTCGGTGTAATCCATCCGCACAAAATCTTGGTCTATGACTTTTTCTAATCGCGAGATGGCTTCTTTATTAATACGCTCGGCAAAAAACGCCATATCGTCAGGACGTTCTGCTAAAACTGCTTTGAATACATATTTAAGCAAGTCTTCGGACAACTGGGCGATATCGGCTAAGTCAGCAAAAGCGACTTCAGGTTCGATCATCCAAAACTCGGCCAAATGACGACTCGTATTGGAGTTTTCGGCTCTGAAAGTGGGGCCAAATGTATAAATTTTCGACATGGCCGTGGCATAGGTTTCGCCGTTTAACTGACCAGATACGGTTAAAAAGGTTTCTTTTCCAAAAAAATCTTGGCTGTAATCGACTTCGCCAGCTTCGGTTTTAGGAATATTCTGCATATCTAAAGTAGAGACTCTAAACATCTCTCCTGCGCCTTCGGTATCACTAGCGGTTAAGATTGGAGTACTTACCCAGCAATAACCTTGCTCATAGAAAAAACGATGAATGGCCTGAGATAAACAGTTGCGTACACGGGTAACCGCGCCACCCACATTAGTACGTGCCCGCAAATGTGCATGTTCACGCAGGTATTCCAGACTGTGGCGTTTTGGTGCCATAGGGAAAGTGTCTGGATTTTCTACCCAACCAATTATTTCCACTGCCTGAGCTTCAATTTCTAAAGATTGTCCTTTACCCTGAGATTCCTTCAATGAGCCAGTCACCACAAGTGAACAACTGGTGGTGAGTTTTTGGATATCGGAGTAATTTTCAATGGAATTAAGTGCAATCACCTGAATCGGGTCGAAACAGCTACCATCGTGTAACGCAATAAAAGACAAACCTGCTTTTGAATCACGGCGAGTACGTACCCACCCTTTAACTGTCACTTGATCACCAACTGAATATTTACCGGCAAAAATGTCTGCCACCGGGGCGTGCGCCATCTACTTCTCTCCAATTATTGGGATATCGATCCCGTCATCATTTAATATATATACTGTTTTCTAAAGCATAAGCAAAAGTACAATCTGTAACATCAAATATACTGAATTTTGCTGGAAGTCACATAAGGAGACAAAAAAATACTCTTGAAACTTTGAATACAGCCGAAAACAAGCACAAATTGACTGCATTTCTGTATGCAGTTTACTTGGCTAATCTCGCAAGGTGTGTAATCTTACTCAGGTAGCGCCTAGACTCAAGAAAAATCGACAATAAAGCTAGTATTATTAAGTATATGAAAAACATAGAGCAAACATCAAAAGCGGTTCCAAACCGAAGAAAATCACCCAGAGAAAATGATAGGTTTTTCCAATGCATGGTATTTATCAATGTTTTGGGTTGGTTTGTGTTTATTGGGGCGCTATTGGTGTTTCATGATGCCCGACCTGAATTTGTCTCTGGAGTGCAAGCATTCTGGGGCCTCGAGGGACGTCAAGAGTGGTCTAAAACACTGACTATGTATTTAGTCGGCTTGTTGTCGCTATGTGTGATCATCAGTGGAACGGTATTGGTAATGAAGCGTAGGCGCAATCGTCGTGACAAAGATCATTTTGGTATTAATGGTTATGTGTTGATGGTGACTGCTGTGGCGAGTTTAATTATTTTATATTTTGAATTTACCGCATCTTAAGTTTGTAACGTTTTTGTCATTTTAAAGTTAGTCAATATTTGCCCTCGAATAGGCACAGTTTGTTGTTTGACTACTTTAAAGCCCTTTATTTCAAAAAACGGCTTAGCGGTTACGCTGACGTCGGCCGATAGTTGCTTGATACGTTGTTGTTCAGCTAATGTATGAATATGTGCCATCAAAGCAGTGCCAACCCCACAACCTTGATACTGATGATGGCAGAATAAATGATCAATATAACCATTTTGTTGTAAATCGCTGTAACCGACTATTTTTTCCTCTTTAACGCAAACAAAAGAACTGAGTTTAGCGAGCTTGTCACGCCATAATGTTTCGTCGAATGGTTCCGGTGCCCATGCGTCTAATTGTTTTTGAGAATAATGCTCAGCATTAATATGATGGATAGTATCGTGGAAAAGTTGCCATATTTCTCGTTCTTCACCAAGATGATAAGCTCTTATTTTCATTGCTAATTCCTAATCACGTATTTCAAATAAGGTCGCAATGTGTTGAAAGGTTATCGCATCTCTGCTGATATCAAAGAAATGGATATCTATACCCGTCTCCCTTGAAGCTGCAGCGTTGTTGGCTGTTCTCACTCACCCCAATCACTTAGTACGCCTAAGCTCATGGGGCTGAGTTCCTTTGCCGCCTAGCTGCAACTCCAATGGCTTTGGGTATATGTTATTCACAATTTTATCTCCGTCAGTTATTGGGAGAAAGGAATTCAATAAACCTATTGAAATAGGCTATGGAAAATTCGCTGTGTTTCGCAATTTTTGTTTGAAAATTTTCCCACTGTCTTCACGGGGCAGTTTCTCGTGTATATCGAGCTTTCTAGGAAACTTGAAGCGGGCCAGTTTGCCATCTAAAAAGTTATGCATTTGCTCAAGGGTGACATTTCTGGTTGGCTGACATTGCACAGCAGCCACAACCATTTCGCCAAACTCAGGATCTGGTGCGCCAAAAATAGCACAGTCGACTATGTCATCCATTTGAATTAATACTGATTCTATTTCGAGGGGGAATATGTTCGCGCCGCCAGAAATAATCATGTCTTTTTGACGATCATTAATAAATAAATAACCATCTTCATCCAAAAATCCAATGTCACCTACTGAAATATAACTTTGATAGGTATACGCACTGCTATCGCCATCAAAGTTGGTGTAGTCAAATTCACCAAACATTGGCAGGTCTACATAAATTAAACCTGATTGTAGCTGGCCTAATTCTTGTCTGTTTTCATCCAGTATCTTGATTGCGCCCCCTGCGACTACTTTACCCACGGAACCAGGTTTTTGTATCGCCTCAGATGACGATATTAAAGTCATAAATCCAATTTCGCTGGCACCATATGATTCATAAAATATTGCTCCAAACCAATCAATCATGGCCTTTTTTATATCACTAGGGCAAGCAGAGCCGGTGGACAGTGCGTATTTTAATGAGCTCAAGTCATATTGCTCACGAATAGTTTGCGGCAGCTTCAACAACCTAATCATCATGGTTGGCACTATATAAATATGCGTAATTTTGTATTTATCTATGGCGGCCAGAAAGTGTTCAGGATCAAATTTAGTTGAGATATAAATATCGACGTCTGATGCAGCTAAAGTGCATAGGCCTAATGTATTGGGAGCACTATGGTAAATAGGCGCGGCGACATAAAATCGGTCGTTTGCGGTTAATTGCATTAAGGTGCGAGACAGCCCTTTGTATACTGCATATTTATCACCAGTGCTGTCATCTGCCTTACGCTTGATGCCTTTGGGTCTGCCAGTACTGCCAGAGGTGTAAGCGAACATGCCTCTAAAGGGTTTGAAGTCAGAATCAATTTGCTCGGCTTTTTGCAATGACAACTCAAGATCTAAGGCCTTATCCGCTGACTTGCTGCGTGCATTAACATCAAGTTGATAACTTTGGGCAACTTCAGTTGGTGTGGGAAAAACAGCAATCAATACTTGTGGCAGATTTTTCTCATCAAACTGGTGGACTAAGTCTGTATGTGCAATGAGTAGTTTCGCACCGGAATCTTGTACTATGTGATCAATTTCAGTCGCGACTGAATGCCAGTTTAAAGGTACAAAGTAGCTGCCTAAGTATCGACAAGCTTGAATAACCTCAAAATATCTAACGTCGTTGCGCATTAATACTGCAATAGTGTCGCCTTGTCCAATGCCTTGCTTTTGAAATATGTTGGCTAGCTTTTTTGATCTGCTTTCAAAGTCAGACCTAAGAGTTAGGTTACCGTCTAAGTACAAGTTTCCGAGCATGTTTCACTCCAAATGTAGGCTATCCAGCAGTGGGCAATTTTAGTATTAGCGAGTATCACTTAATACAAATAACCCCAAAAATAAAAATAAGCCTAACATATTTAATTCTGCAAATGCCAATCCTCAATATGTTCTGGTTGCCGTGACTTGAGCTTCGATCTTGCACTGCTAGGGTAATTGGTTTACGTTAGATGACTTGAAAATAGGAGTAACAATGGACCAAAAATTTCGGCGGTTGATCGAGCTCGGAGCTGGAGAGTTTGAACACGTAAATGGCTCACTCATTGCCCATCTTGAAGGTACTAGGTGTCTATTGAAAGAGTGGAACGCCTCAGAGGTATTGCAAGACGCAGGTTTGTATCATGCCGCTTATGGCACCTCTGCTTTTGTACAAAACATATTTGAGGTAGCACAAAGAGAAGAAGTAGCCGCTATTATTGGTAGCACCGCAGAAAATATAGTTTACCATTATTGTGCCTGCGATAGAGATGCTTTTTTTGCTCAGTTTGGACAGCTCGACAATCCTGTATTTTATGATCGCATAACAACTAAAAAATCGGTGATATCCTGTGAATTGTTGCAGCAATTGTGTGAACTTACTGCCGCTAACGAAACTGAAATTGCGATAAACAATCCAG
>Ga0316209_1003071_pt1 | contig 11986 bp, 13 predicted proteins | sample 6monopyrite_MG_FD_204945 | JGI IMG/M metagenome (GOLD analysis project Ga0316209, IMG submission 204945) | Microbial mat bacterial communities from mineral coupon in-situ incubated in ocean water Damariscotta River, Maine, United States -... | ecosystem: Environmental > Aquatic > Marine >...
TCCCAATGAGTCGTCGTGTAAAGTGGTTTGTGCAATACTTTAACGGTTATGGTGAAAGCCTTATAGATTATAATGCTAATGTTAATCGAATTGGACTTGGTATTGCATTTACAGATTGGTTATAAACATGAAAACAGCTTTCATTATTTTACTTACTTTAATCGTCGCTATGGTTATATTGCTTTACAGTATTCAAAAATTTTCAAAAGCAGAAGAGGTATCTGGTATAGTAGAAGGTAAACTTTCAAAATGTCCTGACAAACCTAATTGCGTATGCAGTGAGTATATTGAGGATACCAGTCACTACATTACCCCGATTATTATCCCTAAAAATATCAGAGTTGAAGTATTAACATTGTTAAAAAATATCATTAAAGAAATGGGCGGTACGATTCAAGTTGAAAGTAAAAATTACATTGCAGTTACATTCACTTCGGTTATATTTAAATTTGTGGATGATTTAGAAATTAGGATAGATTCAGTTCAAAAAATTATCCATATTCGTTCAGCGTCTAGAGTGGGGCATGGTGATATGGGCGTTAATAAGAAAAGAACGGAATTACTCAAAAAACTCTATAACGATAATATTTCTTAGAGTAACAGGTTAGTTTTTTATAAGTTCTAAACCAAATTCATAATTTAAAGGTTAAATTATAGTGTTGTAAATAGACACGTTGCTGTAAGTAAGCATCGAGAGTATTATGTTGTTAAAATAGTATAAATCATTGAAGTTCCCCTTTTATGTTAGACATGACCGGATAAAAAGAGATATGAAGAATGTTACAGATAATGTAGATGTTACAGAAATTGAAGAATCCATTCAGATGTTAAAGACATATGTTCCAGATGGGAGTATTAAACCTTTCATCGCAATTTTAGAAGCTATAAAACAAGACCCCGATAACGAATCATTATTAACACAACTTTATAATGAATTTCAGAACCTAGGCATAAACCAAGGTGCCGTTTTAACCTATGCCGCTTCTATTTATGATTTGATAGTTGATGACCCTTTTTGTGATTAAAAAAGACGAAAGAGTTTCTCTTTAAAACCAGCCACTTGACCAACTATTTTTCTGACTATTCGCTCTGGCCGAAACATTTTATTGAGTTGACAAAGAATTTAATAGCAATCGTCATTCCCGCGTAGCCGGAAATCTATTTTATGCCTGTAGTTAAATTTATATAAATAACAACAGAGTCTTTTAATGCATAGATTCTCGGCTGCGCGGAAATGACGGCGTATCAAACCTTTACATTAATTAACGTTTATACGAGTTCGTGCCGTACCAAGCATAATTCATTCGGGAATAAATACTCTGCAGAAGTCATCGACATAGCAGAATATTTAGACTAATTTATCCATGCCAGTTTATTTTTGTGATAATGCTTTCTTTTGTCAGAAAATTTGCTCGGTAAACCGGCTTTTAGTTCTTCTCTTATCCCTAGTTCAGGTTAACTAATCATCATCTCGTCGCTTATATTTATTTCCTTTAAACTTGTCACTTGATCTCCAAAGACGTTTTGCTTCATCTTCATCTGCACTACGATGACATTCCACACAGTTTTCATAGTCCAGGATGCCTTCTTCCCGATGTTCCTCACGAATTTTCGAGCGGGAATGCTCGTGACAACCGTAACAGGTGTAATTTGAGTAGTCATTATTGATATGACAGGTTTCACATTCAGTGTCATGATCCCTGTCAAAACGAAAATATTTTTCATGTTCAAAAGTTGCCGGTAACCAGGCTTTTTGAGTATGACACTGGGCACAACTGCCCTTTATCTTCAGATGCAAATTATCACCTGGTCTAGCATGACAACTGTCGCATTGTTTTTGCAAGATGGCATCGAGCAACTCGTGTGAGAACTGACTAATCGGGCGAAACGCTTTCACACCCTTGTGATCACTATGGCACGAAACACAATCTTCTTCGATTAGCTTTTGGTGAAAAGCAACATTTTTTTTCTCCTTTGCGATAAGCAAACCTTTAGTCGTTTTAATACCAATATCCTCTACTTTATGGCAGGCAATACATTTCTTGGCGGTGCTGCCAAGAAAAAGGCTATGACAGGCAAAACAATCAGTCGCAAGCTCGGCATGAGCGTCAATAGGCTTTCCAGGACTAATCATAAATTGGGGGTAAACTATTGCTAGCAGAACCAAAACAGCCAGATTAACTACAACTATGTAGATAATAATTTTATTTTTCATTTCCATTGCCAGAATAAAAAGATACTGAGAATATGACTGATGGCCAGCACCGCAAAGGCCAGGGAAATCGGCAGATGCACGATGCGCCATTTCTTCATCAAGTCAAAGGTTGTGGCATCCCAAAACAGTTTTTTTTCGATTGTCTGTTCAAGCAAACCTTGCTGCGAATAAAACTGTTTCTTTTTGGTCAGGTGGCGACGTGATCGATCCAACAGATACTTGCCAGTCATGCCACTAATGACATTCACTAACATCGCAATTAATGCGAGCCACGGCAGGATGGCATAAATATGAATGCCGGCATGCACCAAAATCATCAATGCTCCCATCCAGGTCAGCGTTTCATGCAGTAACAACAAGGTTTTGGGTTTACCAAAGGTGATCATTTTACGTTTGCGCATGGAATAGAAAAAAGACAACAAAATTAGCAGAGTGCCAGGAATACCAAGCCAGCGCCCAATCCAGACCAGTTCAAACTGGTGCAATAGTGCATCGGTGATGATCGTCGTCAATATCAATGCGCCGAACATCACCAAAAAGGGAAATATTTCTTTACGAATAAGTGATCGTTGCATAACTATTCTCTGTCTGTGATTTTTTATGCAGCCAATGTAATATCGCCTTTTGGTGTGGCGATACACAGTAAGCAATGTTTTAGTTCTATATCCGCATCCGGTTGTTGGTTGTATTCCACTTCACCTTTTTCCAGAACAGTCTGGCAAGTGCCACAACTACCTGCACGACAACCTGACGCAACATCAATTCCATTGGCCTCGGCAAACTCCAGTAAGGAATCTGCTGCTGGATCCCAACTGATGCTTTTACCGGACTGACTAAAAGTAACAGTGATAGCTTGTTTTGTTGCCGTATCCGCTTTTTTGTGTTTAACCAAGGTCGCCGGACCAAAGGACTCGTAATAAATATCGTTACTATCAACCCCCCACCTTTGCAAGCCAGGAACCAGACTTTCCATCATGGGTTTGGGTCCACAAACATAAAACTGATAACGCACCTTTTTTAATGTGCCACGCAATAATGGAATATCAATTCGGGATTTATGGTGGTAATCCACCCCCTGTACCTCAAAGTCTCGCGGTTTACTATAACAAAGCTGAAGATGAAAGTTTGTATAGCTGCTAACCAATGATTCAAGGTGTTTTTTCATTATCTGCTCAGCACCATTGCGTACACCATAAAAGAACCATAGCGGCCTTTGACTACCGGCCTCTAACAAGGTATTGAGAATACTCAACATTGGAGTGACACCGATACCGCCAGCAATTAAAACAATTGGCAAAGCTTCGTCGTCCATTAGATGAAAATGCCCGGATGGGGCTTTAAGTAATAATTTGCTACCCTGATACACCTGATCATGAAAAAAACCAGACGAAATACCTGACGGTAAGTGCGACTGCCCGACAGGTGCAAGCACCCGTTTGATTGTCACCCGATAGCAATCCGTCTGTGGCTGGTCTGAAAGGGAATAACAACGCACTACCGATTTTATTTCATGCGTGGCAGGATCTTCAATCTGCAATCTAAATGTTAGAAACTGGCCGGGTTTAAACTTTGGTAATAGTTTGCGATCGGTGGGTTCCAGATAGAAAGAACAAATAGAATGATTGTCATTTTCAAACTCGCGACGTTGTACGATAAATTCTTTAAAACCCTGCCAGGCAAGATCGACGATAAGCGACTCACTCGAAGTACTTACGGGTGTATTAAATTGTGAACGAATCTGTGGCGCATCGATTTTCAGATCCTGCTTTTGAGTTTGACGACGATAAAACCTGAGTAATACCAGAATCAAAATCTGTGCGAAAATCGCTGCTAGTATAATGAAAGCAAGTGTTCCGGTTGTCATATCAAATCCAATTTATTCCACATGTGTGATTCATAGGTATCGTCTCAATGCGCAATAATCTTGTCAGTAAATAAATAATTGTTTAACTCTTTATTAAAAGTTTTATCTATTCTGCGAATTCATTTCAGAATCATCAATAGATTCTTGATTCAGCATATTAGCATTACAAAGAAAATGGCTTCATTATGTATGATCCTCGTGTTTCATAATAATGTTTAGTACTTTACATCATACTCCTTATAACAATATAGCTAAAAACCTAATTACTTCTTTTATAGGGATAATCAATTATATTGGGATTAACAGAAGGTAAAGTTACTATTTAAACTGTAGTTATATTGGATCACTTAACTAAATCCACCTTTATCGATTTTCTCAAGATATTGAACTACAGCATTCGTTTTACCCTAGTTGACTAACGCCATTTTCATCAGTAATTTCTTGTAAAAAATGGCTCATTATTTTTTGCTCATTAATCAGGATTTCATAAGTGTGTTGTTAGATTTATTCGTAAATAGAGACTCTTCTTATAATGGTGCACTCAAAAAATTAATAAAACTAACATTCCGTTGTCGATCCTTTTCGATAAAATCTTAGCGTATTATTTCCTATCTCATCATAGAGTATTCAAAAGGGGAGGAAAACCCAGAAGATTCTCTAACCTTTCAAGTTTTTCATATTTAGGTTTAGAACAGAATAAAGTTTGGTCTGCCTGGTATTTAGTCTGTTCCCATTGTAATACAGGTGATCACGCACTTATATTTTAAAAAACATTGGGCGAGTTGAAATAGTTTCAGGCGTGTCCGAGTAATAGACGTGCTTCACTACCACCGCCATGACGTGAATGCAGTGTGATTTCCCAGCCCTGAGCTTCACAAAGTTGAAGCACGATTGCTAAACCGAGGCCACTGCCGCCGGTCATCAGGTTACGGGATCCTTCTAACCGATAGAAAGGGCGGAATGCCGCATCGCGTTCACTCTCAGGAATACCGGGACCTCGATCTGAAATTGTAATTAAGGGCGTGTTATCTTGCCGGGATAATTGAATAGTAACGGGTGTATTGTTGCCGTAACGTATGCTGTTTTCTATTAGATTGTGTAACACTCTTAATAGACTTTGTTCTGCTAGTGGCCAGAGCCAGCCAGTTTTTATATTGCTAGCGGCGTTCAATGTATCTTCAGCTAGAAATTTTATTCGAGATTCACTATCAGGGTGTTGAGCCTGCCATTCGGCATCAATCTGTGCAGCCAGAGTTGATAGCAGGGTAGCTAAATCACGTTCTTGTAAAGGCTCTTTCTTTTCGTCACCGCGAGCAAGGAGCAGTGCTTGCTCAAGGAGCTGCTCCATGTCGTCTAGGTCACTTTTAATACTTTCAAAAAGTGAAGCATTAAGCGTGTTGGCGTTAATTTCCAATGCAAGACGTATGCGGGTAAGAGGAGTGCGAAGGTCATGAGAAATTCCGGCAAGCAGTGTTGTTCGGTTCTCTAACAGAGCGGATACCTCTTTTGACATTTGGTTGAAGTTACATGCCAAGGTGATAATTTCATCGGGGCCTTTATCTTCTGGAACCAGTGACTTCTCGCCTTTTCCTACTGCTGTTGTAGCTGCTGAAAGTAATGCAAGGGGACGAGATAAGCGGCTAGCGATGATAAGTGTTGCACTGATCGCCAAGACAAAAATCGCGATCGCGATTGCCATGAGTACAATGGGAGGTCGAGCACCAATACGTTGCTCTGAAAAACCAAACCGTAGTAGTTGTTCGCGTATAAGAAGATCAATCCATATCCACTGCGGATGTTGTGCATCGGCACCAAATGTGATTTTGCTCGGCTCGCCTAGACGTTTCTCCAGCGCCTGGTGTAATAAGCGTTGATAAATATAAAATTTCTTACGAGCAGGTACATCGAGTGCGTGTTCAGCTTTGAGTAACTTGATACCGTGTGCGTTAATTAATTCTTGTTCAAAATCGGCGCGAGTCTCTGGAGGTAATTCCGTCCAAGTCTGTGCCGAGAGTACTAGCAGTGCAGCCAGATCATCGGCTGAGCGCTTACCGACGGGTATCAGAACAAAATAGGCTGTGCTTGCCAAAATAATGATCGATAACAACAACAAGCTGATAATTAAAGTTGATGCCGTTTTGAAAAAGAGTGTATTTGGAATATTCATCAATTAACCGTTATATACCTGAATCAGGGTTAAGGGTAAAACGATAGCCCTGTCCCCAGACAGTTCGAATGAAACGTGGTTTTGCGCTATTAATTTCTATCTTATGTCGTAAGCGGGTAATGCGAACATCAATGCTTCGGTCAAAAGGATCGTGATCGCCTGCACTACCGCCTGTACTGATCAGATCCATCAGTTGTTCGCGACTAAGTACACGATTTGGATGTTCTACCAGAGCAATCAGCAGTACCATCTCTCCGCTAGTCAAGGTTACTTCTTCCTCCTTTTTCAACAAAATTTGTGCTTCTATATCGAGTGTGAATTCTCCGAACCGGGAGATATGTTCTGACGTGACAGCTTGCGGAGAATTATTTATTACTGAATTTTCTACCACTGACTCTTCTATCAGTACAGTGGCTGTTTGATTACCTCGACGCAATACCGAACGAATGCGCGCCAATAATTCGCGGGGATTAAAAGGTTTAGCCAGATAATCATCGGCACCGACCTCAAGGCCGATAATCCTGTCCATGTCTTCACCTCGTGCTGAAAGGATAATGATTGGAATTATATCGGCATCCCGTTGGCGTATGCGTCGTGCCAGTGATAAGCCATCTTCACCCGGTAACATGAGATCAAGAATGATTAAGTCTGGGCGGTGTGTATCAAGCCAACTATCCATTGCTTCACCATTTCCCACTGCAAAAGTGGTATAGCCTTGTTCCTCAAGATATTCAGTCAAAAGCTGTTGCAGACGCAAATCGTCGTCAACTATCAGGAGCATTTCTTTTTGGTTTTCGTTACTCATTTCTATCCCGCAGCTTACAACAATTTCACTGAAACAATTTGATACAAATTAAGTTTTTATTGAAATTGTTGTGAAATAATTTGCCGGCATGATGGCTAGCGTGATGAGGTTCTTGTTATCTACTTCGTTGCATACTCATTAACGCAATTTCGAGAACGCTTGAACAAAAGGATAATTTAATGAAGGCAAATCAATTCATTACGGCATCGTTTATTTCGATGTTATTGATTAGCGGCTCAGCACTGGCCGATAATAAAAAAGTAAGACTGGCACCACTAACAGACAGAGACTTCCATGATAATGGCACACCTCCAAAAGGCAAAGTAGAGTTGGGTAGACTCCTTATGTTCGACAAGATTCTCAGTGGCAACAAGAATATTTCCTGCGCGAGCTGTCATCATCCGTTGGCCGGTACCGGTGATGGACTATCGCTGCCAATTGGAGAAGGTGGGCTGGGTTTGGGCGTAACCCGTGATACAGGTTCGGGCTCGGATGCCGTACATGAACGTGTGCCGCGTAACGCACCGCATGTGTGGAACGAAGGCGCTAAGGAATTTACAGCGATGTTCCATGATGGCCGAATTGAATTAGATAACGCTTACCCAAGTAGTTGTAAGACGCCAGTCGGAGAAAATTTGCCGGATAATTTAGAAAACATTGTAGCTTGTCAGGCAATGTTCCCGGTTACCTCGGCTACTGAAATGGCTGGACAAGCAGGTGAAAATTCCATTGCCAATGCAGCTGCTGTTGGCAACATTTCGGGAGTAGGTGGTGTATGGGATCAACTCGCCATGCGCTTGCAGGCAATTCCGGAATACGTGAAATTATTTATCACTTCTTTTGATGATGTTAAACAGGCTGAAGATATTACTTATGCACATGCTGCAAATGCTATCTCAGCTTTTGAACGCATTGCATGGCGAGCAGATAACAGTCCCTTCGACCGATATTTACGCGGAGATAAAAAGGCCATGAGTAATAATGCTAAAAAAGGAATGAAATTATTCTATAGCAAAAATCAGCGAGGAAGTTCATGTGCTGATTGTCATAGTGGTGTACTACAGACTGACCATTCCTTCCATTCAATTGCGATGCCTCAGATTGGAGCAGGGCGGGGAGATGGTTTCGATGGTCACGAAGACTTTGGTCGCGAGCAAGCAACCGGTGATCCAGCTGATCGCTACAAGTTCCGCACACCGTCACTGCGTAATGTCGCATTGAATGCGCCATATGGACATAGTGGGGCATATAATTCATTGCGTGCGATGGTTGATCATCATATCGATACAGTGAAAGGAATTAATAACTATATACATAGTCAGGCCAAGTTACCTTCACGTGCCGATCTGGATGCGCTGGACTTTATCGTAATGGATGATCCAGTCCGCGTTGCGGAGATCGCAGCACATACTGAATTACCTGGAATGGATTACAGTCCTAAACAAGTTGATCGGATTATTGATTTCTTGAACGCACTAACAGATCCAAGCAGTATCGACAATCGAGATGATGTACCGGCAAGAGTACCTAGTGGTTTGACTCTGTCTGAATAAGCTCAGCGTGTGTCGATCTTTTATGTAGTAAAGAGGGTAGCGATTTGTTGCCCTTTTTATTGCATATATTTTTTTATTTTTTATCATCTACTTCGTTGTAATAGTTTGTAACAATAATAATTATTACAGAAATTTTTATGAAACACCTTTGCTGCATGATTGAAATTGTAGTGAGGTTAGAGTCTGAACTGCCTCGGTGCATGATGACAGTTTTAAATTTAATAAATTCTAAATAAGAGGAAAATATTATGAACAAACAAATGACATTAATCGGAAGTTCACTTCTTTTGTTAACGAGCACTATAAGTTATGCAGAAGAGCCAGCCGAAGTGCAAACTAGAACAATACAACAAACCGAAACTCAAATTCAGTTGCAAAATCATATTCAAACTATGAGTGGGCAGGATCGTGCATTATATAAACAATTAAATAGTGACGGCGATGCCAGTAAGAATCGTAATCGAAATGGTGATGGTAGTGGTACGGGTAACAATAATCGTTATAGAAAAGAAGGTAGCAATAGCTCTGGTAGTATGAACCGTTCGCAAGGCAGCAACAGTGGTTATGGATCGGGATACAATTCACGCCAGGGTAGTAGTTTCGGCGGTGGTGGAGGAAAAGGCCGTGGTCATTAACAACTCGTATTCATTTTTTTAAAAATCATTGTGCTTACTAGCAGGGTATAGATTAATTTGAGATCTAGCTGTTGCAGCACTTCAAGATCACGATTCATAGTATCAAGAACTGGATCAATCAACATGGCTTGCCGGGTTTCCGGACAAGCCAATAGATAAGTATAAGTACTGGAATCAGGTTCAAATAACTGTCGGAAAATCATGATTCAATCTTAATCATTAATCAAATATTATTGCCTCTACCTATGTAGGTACAGGCGCTGGAACGGAAACACCATTGATCGTACCATCTTGATCTTTGGTTTTGCTATCTATTTCATTTTGTACATCTTCAGTATTTTTATGTAACAAACTTTCAGGCGAGGTTCCGGTATTTCTTGCGCCTGCTTTTAGCATGTATCTCAAACCGAACAGTAGCACAAGCCACCACGCAGCCAGGACGAATTTTTGCCCTGCAATGCTTTGAGGAAAAATGTACTCATACCATTTATACGTTTCAATCATTAAAGAAGATTCAAGAAAGGCCTTGTGTTGACTATAAGCCAATGTAAAAGGTAGGTAGCCGACAGCAAAGCCCATAAAACCTACCAAGGTATTCAAGTAACCCATGCCAAGTCGCATATAAGAACGAATTTCACAACCAATTAACATAACCGCACCGAGACCAAGTAATACTCCACCAATTAAGTTACCAGCGGTTGTTTGATATTTCAGGGCACCAGAAAATCCAGGGCCAACATCAAATAAAATCCAGGCGATTACGATAAAGCCGAGCATTACAACCCAATGAGCCATTAAACCGATGAGCGGTAAGTAGCTGCGCATTAAGGTTCGGGTGATACGTGGTACACCTAACTTAGCGTAAAACGAATCATGTTTTTTCATCATCTCGCTGGCTTCCCATGAAACCAGAGCGCACTCTGTTCCCATTCCACTTTTAGCTAAAGCAACGCCACCCACAATTCCTGCGATAAGGGTTAGAATGACGTAGTACAAACCCTTATGATCAATGGATTTACTGAAATCAGCTAACTCACCTTTTTTAAGATGTTGTAAACTTTCCGGGTTGAATAAACCGCCATAAACTGCAATAGACACAAAAGCGATTACAAATAATAATCCAAACCAGTATAAGGGGGAGCTAGTACCTTTTTTGCCTGTTGGACAGGTTGCAGACTCACCCGTATCATTACCACAAACATAAGAGCGAGTTTCCTGATGTTTGAAATAAGGTGCCATCCCTAATCGGCCTAGTATATAAAATCCGGCCGCTCCACCTATTGCCATAAAGAAAACAGTAATAAAAGAGTGAATGTTCATTAATGGAATACCGCCCATTAGATGGTTAAGTGTGCAGCCTCCGGCCAAGCGTGTGCCGTAACTAAAAATCATACCGCCAAAAAAGGAAATAAGTAAAACTTTTGGTGGATACCAAACCCAGGAACGACTTTCTTTTTCCATGGTGGCAACTAACCAACCACCTAGAATCATACCGACGATAGGCCAACCAATACCTGGAATAAAAGCACCACCGGTAGAAGCTACACCTTCAATGGCTTTGCCGTATAGTTGGAAATCAGGTAAATCAAACAGGCGATAAAATGTGACTTCCATACCTCGAAACATTTTCCCAAGATCGGTCGTTACAGTAATAGGCTTGAGTAACGCCGTTTTACCTGCCTGTGCGCTTTGTATCCATAGGCCAATCATATAAATAATTTGTGCAACACCGAAGGTGATGCCAGCCCAGAAAAACGACCATTGGACTTTGCTGTAACGTTTCATAAAGCTGCTGTTAGTAGTCATTATTGTCACCTGTTTTAATTTTTAGCTGTTTTTTTATAAACGAGAACTCCAACGAAAAAACAACATAATCTCGCGACTTTACTTCAGTATTACAATATGTGTTTATTAACTTTATTTATGCGCAATTGGTTTGTCTGTAAATAAATAATCTTTTAATTCTTTTTCAAAGGTCACATCCTTTCTGCGAATCCATTCCAGAATCATGGATGCATGCTCTTTTTCTTCATCTCGATTGTGAGCCAGTATTGCTCTTAAATCTGAATCTTTGCAAACATCAACGCGTTGGTTATACCAGTCTATAGCTTCCAGCTCTTCTTTTAGAGACTCAATGGCTCGATGCATATCTTTAACTTCGTCGGAAAGTTCATTGGCTGGTTCTTGATATAACATATTTACTTTCCCACCTTATATACTTGGTATCAATATGTAACGATACGTCATTGATATAGTCCTTGCCTTGATATAAGTCAGTTTAGATGAATCTAAATTACTTATACCAAGGTATAGGAAGAGGACTATCAATAATTACAATAATCCTTCACTTTCAGTAACAGGTGTCACCCAATAACGGCAACGTTTGGCTAGTCCAGCCTCAGGTTTACAAAGAACATTGCGTACTTTGCTTAAGGCTGATTCATCCAATAATATTTCGACTCTGATACGTGGCACGTAGCCCACTACTTTATCGCGCTCGGATAACAATGGATCCTGTTCTAGTTGATGACTATGTTCTTCAACATGCGTAAAAATAAAACGTTCGACTTCAGGCAGAGTACGCAGTGTATCTGCTAAAGATTGTTTAACGCTAACGTCGGCAAGTAAAGTTAAGTTAATCATACTTCCTCCTTCTTTCTATCTATGAGTCTTTGCTCCAACCATGCATATATGGTTGGTAATAGAATCAAGGTTAACAAGGTTGATGTTACCAAGCCGCCGATTAC
>Ga0316209_1003073_pt1 | contig 11974 bp, 7 predicted proteins | sample 6monopyrite_MG_FD_204945 | JGI IMG/M metagenome (GOLD analysis project Ga0316209, IMG submission 204945) | Microbial mat bacterial communities from mineral coupon in-situ incubated in ocean water Damariscotta River, Maine, United States -... | ecosystem: Environmental > Aquatic > Marine > Coastal...
TGCAGCAGTGTGTCTTCTACGACATTCTTACGGGTTTTTATACCTGGGGCGATATCGTCAATGAACCTGATCTGTGGACGATGTTACAAACCACCGCCAATCCGGCACGTTCGTTTCAATATCAAGATACCTCAGGCAGCAAGAGCATCCTTACCTGCCCGGCCGGTGCCGCTCTGCTCAATGCTGACTGGACCAATGAAATGACTCAGGCACAAGCGGTCTACGGTAGTCGCATGTTTCCTGGTGACCCGCTGGCACAGGCAAAGTTCATGGCCGCGCTTCCGGTCTCCTATGCCTATATGAGTAACATTAGCACTACAGCCGCAAACTCCATTCGTCAGAACATGATGGCCAATGCGGTGAAACGTTCATTAACACGATTTGCCGCTCGCGCTGATGCGGGCGCAGCGGCGCAAGATTTAGCATTGGCACAAGCCGAAGCACAACGTCGAACCAGTTACTCGGTACTTGGGGAGCTGGCCGGAGAAACCCTGCCCTTACTGCGCAATGTTTTTGAAGTACTCATCTACGGCATGTTTCCATTTTTCCTGATACTGATGTTCACCCCGGCGGCAGGAAAAGCGTTGATGTTTTATCTCAAGTCGCTTTTTTGGCTACAACTGTGGGCACCGCTCTATGCCCTGCTCAACCTCATCATGGTCAGCTACTCCGCCAACACAGGAACGGCGGTGGCAACATTGGCAACTGGTGGCCAAGAACTAACACTAGCCACGACGACGGCACTGGGAGCCGTCAATGCAGATATCGCATCCATCGCCAGCTACATGGCCTGGATGATTCCGTTGATCTCGTGGGGTGTGGTCAATGCAGGAGCTGGTATGTCGATGTCTATGTTGGCTTCGGGACTTGGAGCCATTACCCAGCAAGCCGGTGCCCGTGCGGCGGCGGATGTATCACAAGGTAATGTCAGCATGGGTAATATGGGGATGTATAACCAAAGTGCGTTTAAGAATGATTTTGCGCCAAGTTATGCGGGCGGTGGCACGATGGTGGACACCCAAGGCACGACCCATACCATGACACATGCTGGCGGAGATTTTGAAAACTACCAAAAACATTCACTAGGCGCTAGCTCTACTATCACCAGCGCCATGAAATCGGGAACACAAACACAAGCAGCGGAGATGGTGGCGGCAACCAGAAACGAGTTTTCTGAACACGGCAGTATGATTCAGGCGAGCAATCAAAAGATCGACAGTTTTATGTCGCAAGCCAATAGTAGCGTATCCACCAGCGACACCTGGCGGTCAGAAGAGATGGCATCAGCACAAAAAGAGTATTCCGAAGCTCAACGGTTACAAACACAATTTGGGGAAAGCCGTGGATACAATTCTAATCAGTCAGCAGCGATTCTGGGAATGGCCTCTCTTGCTGCCAGCCAGCCAGGTTTAATATCAGCTGTATCTCCCATTGATCTGAAAGGTCAATTGAATTTGGAAGGCAGAAGTAATGCACAGGTGGGGCAGGATTTCAGAGATGCAGTCCAATTCGTTAAAGACAACAACTATGGTGAACAATGGCGAGAAGCTGAGAGTGCTGTCAACAGCGCAGCGGCTCAGGTTTCCCAGGCGACAAACGACAGTAGCGCTAAAGGCGTGACAAGTGCTCTGAATGACCAAACAAGCCATGGGGATCGACTCCAAGCATCGCTGCAAGAATCACAGAGCTGGCAACAAGCCGCCTCCCGGATGAACGAAGAAGGGTTTAGTTTTTCTGCGGATACCAGCGGGGCAATGTTACAGTTTATGCGATCCAGGCATGATGACAACCATGTGTCAGAAATGATCGCCCAGCACAATCAAGGCGATATGCAAGGCACTCAATTTATCGCGGGAGAAGCCGCTGAATTCGCCAAAACATTCGGCGTTGAACTGGCGGGAGTAAAAGAATCGCCATCAGTAGACGGAGTAACTTCTACAGGTCAACGCTATATGAATGAAGTCGGCGATCAATCCAATGAGATAACAGATGTGGCAAGAGATAATGGCACTACTATTCGCCAAATGACTGCACGTTCAGGGATACAATCCGATGCGCAGATCAATTCAGATGTACTCAATCTCGCAGTTGAAACAGATCAGCAGTTCTTGGATGTTGGTGCAAGAATTGATAAGGGAGAAACAGGATCGACGACTGCGGGACAAGTGGTCAGAGATAAAACAGAATATAAAACAAACCCAGAAAACAGCTCACTTTTAGTTGATAGTATCAAGGATGGAGCTGAAAGAATATTACCGAGCGAACGTCAGATAGAGGATATCAAGGATAAAGGAAAGAAACTTTTTAACGACTTCTTTGATTAATTTACATTAATTCCAGCTTAGTCTGACACCTTTCTTGACAAGGATTTCACTTATTCAAACGGATTGCTAAATACTAAGGGTAGTCGTTGCCACTCATTGATCAACGGCAGCTCAATAGACAAAGCGGGCATCAGCCCCGCCGTGTTGTTCCTGCTCTGCACTGGCATTTCTAGGCGTGGGTTCTAAAGAGGTTGTTCACGCAGCGTTCAGAACCGGGCGCGGACGAAGGGGGATCGCTGGGTAGCTATACCACTCGTGACAAACCGTTCTATTGAGGCTTGGACACATCTAGAACGAACACATCAATTAGCCCTGTGAGTTCTGGCAGTAGCTTTTCTTTTATGCGGCTTTTTAGTTCCTGAGCGCTTCCTATGCCGTGTCGCTTTCGCCCCGCAACCGTTTCGTTTTCGCCAAACCAGATTACGAGGTAAATGCCTTGCTGCTCTGCATCTGGGTGGATAGAGTAGCGTTCATACAACTGAGCGGAAGCGGCGGTGTATAGCTCGTCATGCCACTGTCCTTTGACCTCAGCAACAAGCAGTCGTCTTCTACCGCCAATCATCTTGGTCGCCGTGAAATCACTCCTGTTTGCACTTTTTAGCTGATGTTCCGGCGTCACTGAGATACCTAGCGGTTCAAGCCTCAGGTTGAGGCGCTCAGCAATAATCTGAGTAGATCGTACTTCGCCCAGCCGCTCACCTTTCTCATAAAAGCGATCTGCGGAGTTGAACTCTCCACCATCTATGGCTTTCTGAAAATCTTGGAGCTCTTGAATCACGAGTTGACGTAGGCCTTCCACAGTAACCACTGCGTCGCAGTCCAGTCGATTTACGATTTCCTGGGGCGTCGGCGGTTCGAAATCTCTCAGTGCTTTCTTCCTGACTTGGCTGGCATGTATGCTCTTCAAGTCCTTGTGCAGGTTTTCAAAACGCGGATCGTCAAGGAGTCTATCGAGGACAGGAACAGCATCATCGGGATCATCTGAATTGATTGACCAAGTCACTTCGGTCAAGAAGCGGTATGCCTTCTCTTCTATAGGGTCGCTCGTCCCCCAGGAGCTCGGCAGGTCTACCTTAGGCCATTTGTCGATAAAGGACTCTAGAATGGCCCCTACCTTGTCTGATGTGAGCTTGGGCCAATAGGAATGATCACCATGGCTCATTCGCCCAGACCGCTCGTAAAGTATAAGCACTGTGTCTTTATCGGCTTTGAGCCAGTCCCAGCATGTCTTAGGTGCGTCGGTCAGAAAGTACCACGCGCGCACGAACCAGAATGTACGCCTTTCTTCTATATATTCACTACCAGTCGGAGTCGGACAGCAGGAAATAAATTCTACGCAGCGCCTTGCAATAATCTCTTTCAAATCATCCCGATTGCCATACTGAGCAGCGACCTCAAAAAGCGTATCCAGTGGCCCAAATGCCAAGTTAGGAAAACGTCTAAGCCATTCAATTGATAGTGCTGCACGTGAATATCTAAAGACCTCTTCGCCGCGTAGCAACCAAAGTTCAGGATGGATACACCCCGGCTGCACCAATTGTGGCTCAAGGTACTGCCGGAGAAAATTCTCTGCACTCGCGGCATCAGGGAAGATGAGGCGGTCAACTTCGGTCTTCAGTGCATCGCATTCTTCTTTTGAAACTGCGCTGTAGCCCACGTGAATGTTAGTACGCAGTGCTCGGAGTAGACGGAAATCAACGTCTTCTAGGTTGCCTTTAACACGCATAATCTCCAAGCAAGCTGCATAAAGAATCCACTCCGAGTGATGAGTCTTCAAGACACACTGTAGTTCAGCGAGTTTGAGCAGCTCGGGAACTTTTGGCGCTATGAAGTCCAGGCTGTTTCGGAGTGCGTTCCGAACGAGCGCTTCATCGCCAAACTCGTGCTCAATTTTGTCCGGGGACATAAGCATTAACTCGGCAAAGCGAACAAGGTAACCCCAATGACGACCACCTTCGACAAGCTCCCGGTTGTCTTGAACAAACTTGATGTTAGTTGCCCGGATGTCGTCTTGTCGCTTGTGACGACGCTTCATCCTTCGGGCATGCTTGAATCGCCGCATTTGGTTTGCTTGCTCGAATTGCTGTGCTGCAGCCCTATTGGACTTAACCCACTCTCGCATGAATGAGGGTTTCTCTAATGCTTGCTCACGCATATGATGTCGCAAACTATTTGGGCCTTGGTTATCCTTATTTCCATAGTACGGATGTCCAGCCATGAAACTCACCCACAAGTCCGGGTTGTCAGTCTTAAATGCCAGATCGACTACGAATTTATAATCATCTGTACGAAAATTAAGACCTGTGTGGAATTGCCAACCGAACATATCAAACCTGGCCTCGGAGATCTGATCGCGGTCAGTCAGGTTTTCGAACACATGAGAGATAATACCTTGGCGCAGGTCATTATCTTTTTGAAGCACTTGGACTGCCTTGCTTTGGTCTGTGCCTTTTTGTTCATGGAAATTCAAGTTTCCGACCCATTGCCAAACCTGTATCGGATCAAAGGGAGGCGTTGCCAATTCGAAGTAACGGTCCAGCATTGAACCTATAATCTTGCTCATGCCATTTCGACAATCACACTCGTAAGACTTCTTGCCGCATTTGCAGGCTAGGTCTTTGGTCAGTTCATCCAAAAGCCACTCGATAGTCGCCAAGTCTAGCCCGTCGATGAAACGCTTCACGAAGTAGCGCGCACCTATTGTGCGATCATGGTGCTCTTTGTGGCCTGGGTAGAGGTTTGCACAGCTCCGAAAGAAGTCTGCAAGATAAGCCCTCTCGAATGTTTCCGGGCCTAGGGCTTCAATGGTCTCCGCCGCAATATGGAGTGAAGTATTACTGGCCTCAGTAATAAGAACAGCCAAGTCAGCACGATGCTCATAGCCCACTATGTCGAGCAAATGCTGACTTGCCAAAAAACGAGTGTTCTCGCTTTCGTCTGGCGTCAAAACGAGTTGAAGCAACTCATCTCTCAACTGCTCGATTGCTGGTGACCCTGCCAAGAGCTCAAGGATCAGATCACGCAAGTGTCCATCACCGCCGGTCGCGAGAAGGGGTTTTATTTCATCCACTACGTCTTGAGTGAAGAAGCCTGCAACACTGAACCTGCGCCAGAAATCCCCCCTTCGAAAGTAAGGGTCTTTGGCCTCAATTTCTTTTAGCCGGTTTACAAGCAGGCGCTTTGACGAATATTCAAGCTGGGAAGGATCGCCATTCGCAAGCACTGCGTAAGGGTCAAGTTCAATTGCGGCTTCCTCTATAGGCTTGTTGCCTAGTGCTGCCATCCAGCCCAGCAGTCCCCGCAGCTCATCTCGCACTGTGGAGTTTGGGGCGATGATAGGTAGGCACTTGGGTAGCGTCAGAGGGTCCGTTGGGTCTGCTATTCGCTTGGTGAGATAGTCCGCTGCGCAGTATTCAGCGACGATCTTGTGAACCGGGCGATGCTGGTCCGGACTGTCGCCCGGTTTGAAAAGCCGAGTTGCTAGGATACGGTCAGCTGCTGTGTCGCTGTTAAACAGTGACGCCAGCAACGGATACATCCGATTTTCGGTGGCTTCGCTCGTGCCAATGCCTTCAGCACCAGACAACAAGAGCTTGGCGAAGACCTCCGACGCGAGTTCAACTTTTTGAGTGGTCGAAAGTGTCGGATTACTTCTAGCAACTTTGGGGTTTGCTTCTTTCGCCAGACGCTCAACCGCTTGAGTGAAAATTGACTGTTTGTCGGTGAAGTGTCTTTCGCTCTCTATATAGGCGTCAGCAAACAGTTTCAAAAACTGAGGGTTTGGGAGTAACGTTTCTAAATCAAATCGACCGACTTCGGTCTGGAACGCTACGAAGTCCTCTCCCTGCACATGATGATCAAAGATCGTCCGCTGTTCCGCTTCATCAAACTCACATAGCCTAACCACCAGAGGTGGGTGGCCGAGAAATTCTTCGAAAGTGTTTGTAGCAGCGTGGTCCCACTCACTGGATCGGCTCGAAATGATAATGTGCGTCGGCTTGGCTTTTTTAGCGTTAGCGAGAAGCGTGTGAATGCCAGTTTTATCGACCTTGGCCAATTCATCAAATGCATCAATCACGAGTGGACAACTCGCTGCATCGGCTCCCACGTGCCTGAAAACGTTTGCGGTTACTGAAGAAGTGCCCAACTGTTGAGCAAGGCTCCACATAAGCTCAGTTTTCCCGCCGCCGGGTTCGGCCAAGACAACAACGTAATTCGAAGCAGCTAGCAGCGCTGCTTCAGTGTATGTTTTGTCACTACTCGAGAGGCTGCGTGGAAGGTAGAAAGTTGAACTCATAGGCGCAAAATATAGTGTATTGAACCGCCCCATATATTCCGGAGACCATTTTGTTTGAGTCAGGCAGCTTCATCTGACTCCTCCTGTTAGCGATAGTACGCCATTTCTCGATCTGCTGGGGGCACATTTTCAATCGGTTCCTGCAGACTGCGATTATTGAACCAAGGCCGTAGGATGTGCTGAAGAATGAAGCACATCGTCCGATGTCTCAGCAAGTAGTCCGGATGAACGAATATCCGCTGCTAGCCGAATCCTGTCTAAATGAATTACTCACCGTAGGTCTGCAAACGCGACACACCTGCCGTTCGCGGTAGCAAAGGCAAGACAACAGCAGCCAGATGAAGCCTGACTTAGATAGCCCTAACTGTCAGGTTGAGTCTGAGCTACTATAATTAATCGAAGCGGTTGTAATCGTCTTCCCTCAAATATTCATATGCGCCATATCGGTGTAGACGCTGCATATCCCCCTCTTCGTCATCTCTTTTCCGCATCTTCTCTAATTTTTTCTGCCTAGCTGGAGAATTTATCGGAGCCAATGTCGCAGGTTTTGGAAAGAATATTCGAGTAAGACAATACGCCCCAATAGCCATACTTACCAACCAGTGAGTAAAAAATCCAACCACCACAGCCAAAAACAGGGCCATTAGTGAATCCATGATTTTTAGGGCTACTTTTCTCATTGTGTTGTTCTCCACACGCTCCCGATTAATAGCTGGATATACCGATTACACAGACCACTTTTTTAGGCCGTAGCCTAAGATTTAACATAATGGTTTGGTATGTTCCACTTTTCAGACCATGCCTACAATAAATCCACCATCTCTTCCAGTTGCGCGACCGTTCCTGCCAATCCCTGCTGCAACAGCGTATCAAGAAACTCCTGTGGTGACTTTGGAGGATTCTTAAGTGATTGCCGTTGTAACTTGGCGGCATGGCAAACCGCTCCAGGGTTCAAGTCCAGCAAGTGACCCACAAACTCATCGGGATGCTGTGCCTCTATGTCATATTTATCCAGGGTGTCGGCCGGAAAATCTTTTAAGTTGAAGGTGACAATCACCCCAGCATGACACCGAATTGCCGCTGCCAACACATGACGATCATTCGAATCTGGCAGTTCCAACCCATCAATAAACTCTTCGTACCCCGTAACCAAGCAATCAGGAACTGCTCTATTCATCAACTGCCGGGTACGATCTAGCTGCTCAGCCGACAAGTCTTTACGATTTTTCAGTACATTCCGTATCCACTCATCATGAATATCGTCAGTCCAGCGCGCCCGAAACCGCTCCGTCATCGCCAGCCTAAGCAAGAAATCACGCAGGGGCGCGGGATAGAGCACGCAGGCATCAAATAGTGCAGTGAAATTAGCCATCCATTTATCCTATTTTGGCTAGTTGTAACCCATACCAAGTTCTTGGGCCTGCTCGGCCAATTCATCCAATGCGCCTGCACGCTCAATCTGGGAGTTACTCTTATATTCCATCAAATCCTTAAATAGAACCCGTCGCCGGGTACCTACTTTATGGAAGGCGATCCCTCCCTCTTCCAGCAGTTTGACCAGATAGGGGCGAGAAACATTGAGAAAATCAGCGGCCTGCTGGGTGGTAAGTTCAGCGTGATGAGGCACCAAGGTAACGGCATCCCCTTGGGCCATGTGGGCGAGAATATCGACCAGCATCCGCATGGCTGAAACGGGAACGGTAATATCCTCCTCACCATCAACAAGCCGAATTCGCGCTGTTTCTCCCTTCCCCAAGCAAGCCGCCAGTAAGCGACTGCTTTCAATAGCAATTTCTGCCTCATGCTCCGAGGGCGTGACGATTTCATGCTGATTTCTTGCGGACATAGTGATAATCCTTCCTTCAATTAGCTCATATTGAGCCTAACTTCGATAATTAGCATTATAGCCTCTTTCGAATCATTCGCAACAAACGAAATAATCGAAACGCTATATAAGGATTATCGACCGCAACCACATAAAACCAAATGGCCACAGAAACGAAAAGGGGTCTTGATAATGGAAGGGGGCATTAATGGAAAGGCCCTATCCAAAAGGGCTGTGTCCAAAAAGGGAAGGGCTTGTCGAGTCCGTCACAATTCATCCTCCCTTAAACGCCCCTCTGCCATTTGAAGAACCTGATGATATTGCGCCTCTGGTAGCATTACCTGGGCGGTCTCCATAAAGGCTGTCGCCAGTTCATCAACTCTCGTTGCACCTGCATCATGTACTCGACCAGAGGTTGCTATATTCCGCTGCTTAATTGCCTCCTTGAGATCACCTAACTTGTTCCTAATCTCAGTCCGATAGGCCAATAGCTCTTCATCACGACGCTTCCATCGATTGATCTTTTTTCTATCGGCATTTCGGCGTTCTCGTTTGGCAGCTTCGCCTTCTGCGGTGATACGCTCTTTCAATACACAGCGTTCTTCGTCTGTACGTATTAACTCATCTTTGAGTAATCTTTGATGATCAACAAGATCAAGATCATCTTGATAGAGCAGTGAAATGCATTTTTTCTGTTCAACCTTATCGACTATTTCAGAGCGGACGATATTGAGACGCTTGTCTGCTTCAATGGAGATTTGAAACTGACCTTCTCCATCACCTTCCAGTAACGTGACAGTGATTGGAGTGCGAAACAAAACCTCCACAGGGAGCAGTGCTCGAACTTTTGCATCTGGCCGAATCATGAACGACTCGTTAAAGCGGCGGGTAATCACTAACCGGCCATTTTGAACCATCGATTCCATTGAAAATCCTTGGGTTTTATTATCTCAAAAAATAACAGCGAATGGAGTGAGCAAGGCTAACTAGAGACACTATTTCAATCAACAAACAATAGACCGCCACTGAAAAAGATTAATCGTAGTCAGCGTAAAGAGCGAAGTGCTACAACTGATTGCCATGACGACAAATCACTTGCCATCAACGTACCAACAGCTACTGACCTCTAGCCTTGCTCGCTGGATACCGGCACTCATGCGCCTGCTACAGCACTACGAAGGTATCGAACGCGCCCTGGAGCCGGAAGAGCAACCACTCGACTACCTCGCTGAAAAACTACCGAATATCACCGATGCCCCGTCCACTTATCGTGAGCAACACCTCATTGATGCCATCGCAGCAATGCCGCTATTTTACTACCGCGCAGCCGGAAACCAAACACTCTGGATTCCTGGAAATGAGACTTTTCAACAATTCGAGAGCAGGATCGGTTCAGTTGCAATCTGGCAGGCGTGGACACCGCAGCTATCCAAGAATGAGGTGACAAGCTGGCTCTATGCCAATCTACCGGAATCCAGCCATGTTCGGCATACGGCGTAAGCAGAATCCACCTCACCCGGACTGTTTGCAGGTGCTGCTGCCACTGGATCTCCTGGGGCAACGTGCAAAGCAAATCAAAACGATTCAACAATTGGCTGGCGTACCTAAAGCACATTGGCGCACCTTGTATATGGATGCACTACTGGCGTTCGCTGGCTACGTTCAGCAGCTCCCCGCCTCGGAGGCACACCACCATTCTGGTGCAGGTGGATTGTTAGACCACACGCTGGAAGTGGTCACACATGCATTGCGCATTCGTCGTGGCCACTTGTTACCCCATGGCGCTGACGCAGAAGAGATCACTGCCAAAAAAGATGTCTGGACGTATGCTGTTTTCAGTTCAGCGCTGCTTCATGATGTAGGTAAACCCCTCATGGATCAGGTGGTGACGCTTTACGATAAACAAGGCCAAGAGCTGGGGTGCTGGGATGCACTAACAACACCGATGATTAGCGATGGCTGGTATCGCATTCGATACCGAAAAGATCGCCAATACCGCCTCCACGAACGGACGGCATTGCTGTTATCAAGATTAATTCTACCCGTCCCTGCACTTAACTGGTTGGCGAGTGACCGCTCTGTGCTGGCAGCGTGGATGGCAACTGTCAGCGGTATATACGAAGATGCCGGGGTCATTGGTGAGATTTCTCAACAAGCCGATGGATTGTCGGTGGCGGAAAGTCTGGGAGCCACTGACACAGCAACTCAGCTACCTGGCGCACGGACTCCGTTACACGAACGTCTGTTAACCGGCCTTCGTTTCCTGCTGAAAGAGAACCAGATTCCCCTCAACCGCAACGGCGCAGCCGCCTGGTTTGATGGCGAACACCTGTGGTTGGTCAGCAAGCGAGGCATCGATGCGTTACGGGAACACCTCACGCAAGAGGGTCATGCAGGTATCCCCACTCGCAACGATAGAATCTTCGATGAATTGCAGCAGAACGGAATTCTTGTGCCTAATGGGGATCGTTCGATCTGGAAAGCCACCGTTGCGGGTGATGATTGGTCTCATACACTGACCTGCTTGTGTTTTCCTGCCTCTCGTATTTGGCCTGCTCCTAATTCTCGTCCTGAAACATTTTCAGGTACTGTCACGCCAGCGGAAGCGGGTGCAGTGATCGAAAGTGAAGAAACAGAAGAAACAGAAGAAACAAGAAATGTTGGATCAAGAGAACCAACGACTACTCAACCAATCAATGAAACAGAAAACACACCGACTACAGGCTTTGACCCTGTCGCTTTTTTCTCTGGCTCACAAGCTGAAACGCCTCCATCTGAAACTGGTCACGTTGTTAGCGAAGATCAATCAACAATACCGAACTCTTCCACGCTTGCCGAAGAACTCAGTGATAACGAAGACCCTGGCAAGTTATTCCACACTTGGTTGCATGATGGCTTGCTTAAAAACAAGTTTGAAACCAATTCGGTCAATGCTCGCATTCATCGTGTCGAAGAAGGCTTGTTGTTAGTCAGTCCTGGAATTTTCAAAGATTTTGATAGAGAGAACTGGCAAAAAGCACAGAAACGTTTTCAAAAGTTGAAACTACATCGCAAGACGACCCAAGGCACCAACATCTACACCTATCAGGTCACTGGCAAACGAAGCCGGAGTCGCATCAAAGGTTTTTTGATCGAAGAACCAAAAAAAACATTTGAAGGCGTTGCTTTCCCACTACCAAACCCGTTCCTCAAATTGGCGGAGCAGTAATTTATGTCCAACGCCTTTGATAATCGATTGCGTCCCGTCGTTGAGTTTTTACCTGCTGCTGTGTTTATCACGAGCGCGGCACACTTGGCGTTTCAACCCGAAACCTTTTTTCCTATGTTACCCAGCATAGCTACCGTCACCGCTATCGCCTTTTTTTGTCTGGGTTGCTGGCGATTGTGGCAAGCCGGAAGTGTTTGTCGTTATCAGGCTCACTTGCGAGCACTGCCACGATATACGTTGGATGCCGATGACATTCCTCTCTCATTTCACAAACTATTTTTGGGGCGTGGATTCAAGTGGGATCAGCGTCATACCCAACG
>Ga0316209_1003074_pt1 | contig 11970 bp, 10 predicted proteins | sample 6monopyrite_MG_FD_204945 | JGI IMG/M metagenome (GOLD analysis project Ga0316209, IMG submission 204945) | Microbial mat bacterial communities from mineral coupon in-situ incubated in ocean water Damariscotta River, Maine, United States -... | ecosystem: Environmental > Aquatic > Marine >...
ACCCTGTCTTTGATGGAGAAAAATACATGGAAGAGTTGCTAGTGAAATATCGCAACAACATTAGGGAAGTTAATTTGATTCGGGTGAAACCAGCAAAAATTATTGAGCATGAAATTGTCGGATTTCATCTTCCGAATGAGATTCGAGAATCTATCATAGAAGTCAAATTACTCGAAGGTGAAGGACTTCAGAATATTGAGCAACTTAATGTAGTTAGCTCCTCCTGCAAGGAAAACCACGATGACGCCAAAGAACAGCTGTCTAATTTGGATATTAATTTAATCAGTCAGTTTATTGAAGAACCCGGCCCGTCACTTGAGAGTTATACCAATATGGATGCCTATTTACCCAGCAAAAGCTTAAACGTCATTGTTGATATTATTTCCGGAGGTGGGCGATGAAAGAGCAATGTTATGCGATTGGACAAACTCCTCGCTTAATTGGTGTTTATACTTTTGCAGATTGCGAAAATGCGAACCTGTCATCCAAGGAAAAGCCAACTGTTTTGTTGCTTAACTCTGGACTAATAAATCGAACGGGACCGTTTCGCCATTATGTCCGATTAGCTCGTGCTTTCGCCAAACAAGGTTTTAATACCTTTCGTTTTGACCTTTCGGGAATTGGTGATAGCGAGAGACGTACGGACAATCGTTCGCACGACGAACACGCGATTGATGACGTTAGTGATGTGATGAGCTTTTTGGAGCTCCAACACGGCGATAAAGAATTCATCGTTATGGGAATATGCACCGGCGCAGACAATGCACATAAAGCAATGGTTAATCATAAAAATGTGGTCGGAGCGGTATCGATTGATGGGTACTCCTACCCTACGCTAAAGTATTATTTGAAATTATATGGTAAAAAATTATTTCGACTTGCTTCTTGGTTGACTATGATTCGTTTAGCCTTGAAAAATTTTGTCGATTTACTTAAACCTAAAGAAGAAGAAAATATATTCGAATCTTTTGATTTCGAATGGTTATTACCTAATAAAGCGAAAACAGAACTAGATTATCAAAATTTTATTAATCGTGATGCTCATTTATTAAGTATTTTCACAGCGTCATGGCCTTATAACTACGAGCAACAGTTGGCGGATTCTTTGCCAAATATCGAATTCGGAGAAAATATTCAAATGGTCTATTTGGAAAATGCCGAACATACTTTTCCATTAGTCGATGATCGAGTTCAATTAACTGAGACGATAATCAACTGGCTTAATCGGAGTTTCGCGTAGTCGTTCGTCAAATGAACTAGCGAGACTTTAAAGAAATAACTGGATTCTTGTGCTATGCTTAGTAAAACATGATGCCTTTTTGCTCACGTTTTAATTTGTTCATATATTAATTTGCTCATATAATAAAATAAATACGAATCTAACTATTCGGCATCATTAGAAATATAATAAACTACTTGGATTTATTTAGAACGGTTCGTTAATAAGGGAGCTTGTATGCCATTAAACCATACAATCATTATAATCGCTTTCTCTTTGGCATTTTCCTCAAGCGGCACTTTCGCTGCAAAACAATCATCCAATTCTGGCCCGCAAACAATCCAAAACACTACCAATGATTGCCATCTAAAGGTTGGTTGGTCGAACTGGCCACCTTATCAATATCTGTCGCCAGCAGGAAAGCCTATCGGTCTACAAATAGACCTTTATCGACAGATTGCCGACCAAGAAAATTGCCATTTAACTTTCATACTACAAACATTTTCTAAAAATATTGACGATATAAGATCGGGACGAATAGATATGATGGGTGATATCACCGTTACTAAAGAACGAGGAATATTCGCACATTTTTCGAAAACTTATCGCCACGAAATACAAATTCTTTACGTTAAAAAAAACAATTTGATGTTGTGCAAAGGAAAAAGCTTGTTAAAAATTATGTCAGAAGGGTTTCGGTTGGGACTAGCTGAAAAAAATATGTATGGTAAAGACGTTGAATCGATAAGACACAATAAGCGGTTTATAAAAAACGTGGTCTATCTCAACCAAAATACGGAAGGGCTAGGTGCATTAACAAAAGGAACCATCGACGGTTATTTTGAAGATCCAGCTGTTTTTTCGTATCTAAAAGAAAAAGAGCATCTTGGCCAACAGATCAAGTCTTGTTGTATTGAGGTATATGCAGGAGAGGTCTCATTAATGTTTAGTAAGAAATCGATCGATGAAACAATTCTAAAACGATTTAATCAGGCTATTACAAAAGTTATGCAAACAGACGCCTACAAAAAAAGATGGGAGTGGTAACTCGCGAGCTATATTTTTTATCTTCAGTTAAAGCCAAGGTTAAAAATTATCTTTTCGGATTTGGAAAATCGAGAATTTTGTCGGTTTTGTACCTTTTTTCGCATTGCTCTGGTGCGTGTTTTACAATTCGATTAAAAAAAGCGTCATCTATTCTTTGCCACTTTTCTATCAATAAATCACTCGCATTAGATTCTTCGAACGCCTCATCAAGCATCACTTGGCGGGCTTCAAATAGTTCGTGAGTAATATACATATGCTTGTGGGCGGCAGGCGGAGTTTGTCCACAGTAAAGATTTTCGCCGCCTAAGGCCGCCTGCATAAATGCGACTTGCTGCCTTTCAATGTGTTCTTGCGGAACATCCACAAAATAGAGTTTTAGCCAATCATCCTCATAGATTTTGTCGTAAAATATTTTGCTAATTTTTTCTAACATGGCGGTGCCGCCCATTGCTTCGAACTCTACTCTTTTCGCAGATGCCATTTGTTTTACTCAATTTAATTCTTGTTGAAACGGTTTTTTCAATTGCCTTCTTTGAGTGTAGTCTGCTTTTATCTTTATTTCGCAAGAATTAGCTAGATTGTCTCGAGCTTTAGCAAGCATCGGGCAAATCTCGAAGTAAATATGTCCCAAATGTGAACAAAAATGACCAAATGGGGTAGTTGCGAGTTAGCATATTTTATTAAATCGAATGCAGTGATAGAGTCGAATCATCACTAAAAAGGTTATTTAGCCTTTTTTCATTTCCAAAGACGTCGGAGTCGCAAATGGACAAATTCGAAGTAGCAGGCGGGAGTTCTCTCGATGGATGTATCAAAATTTCAGGTGCTAAAAACGCAGCATTACCGATTTTAATGGCGACTTTATTGGCAGACGGCGTCAGCGAACTTGAAAACGTACCTCATTTGAACGACGTGACCACCACTTTAGAACTGATTAGCCAACTAGGTGCTTCAACCACCTTGACCGACGAGGCGATTGTCCAAATCGATAGTCGTAACATTACTCATTTTAACGCGCCCTACGAATTGGTGAAGACCATGCGTGCTTCAATTTTAGTACTCGGACCCTTGTTGGCAAGATTTGGTCAGGCGCAGGTTTCTTTGCCAGGCGGTTGCGCAATTGGTTCACGTCCAGTGGATTTACATATCAAAGGCATGCGGGCACTTGGTGCGTCAATTGATGTTGAAGATGGTTACATTAAAGCCAAAGCGAAAAATGGGTTATTGGGAAACCGAATTTTTATGGACACGGTGAGCGTTGGCGCGACTGAGAATATCTTAATGGCGGCGACATTAGCGCAGGGTGAAACCATCATCGAAAACGCTGCTAGGGAGCCCGAGGTTATCGATCTCGCTGATTGTTTAATTTCTATGGGTGCCCAAATAAGTGGTGCCGGTACAGATGTTATTAAAATACGAGGCGTCAAAAAATTGCGAGGAGCCGATCATAAAATTCAACCCGATCGAATAGAAACGGGGACCTACTTAGTCGCTGCTGCAATTACTCGAGGAAAGGTCTTGCTTAAAAATACTGATCCACGATTGCTTGAAGCTGTTTTGGCTAAGCTCAAACAAGCGGGGGCTGAAATAAAAACCGGTGAAGATTGGGTAGCGCTAGATATGAAAGGAAAAAGAGCCAAAGCGATTAATATAAAAACAGCTCCGTTCCCCGGCTTCCCGACGGATATGCAAGCACAGTTTACCGCTCTTAATTCAACCGCAGAAGGGGTTGGGTTAATCGTCGAGAAAATATTCGAAAATAGATTTATGCATGTTAATGAGCTATTGCGTATGGGGGCCGATATTACTGTCGAAGGAAATACTGCAATTTGCAGAGGTGTTGATAAATTACATCATGCGAGTGTTATGGCGACTGATTTAAGAGCCTCTGCGAGTTTAGTTTTGGCGGGTTTGGCTGCCGAAGGTATTACTTTGGTTGAGCGGATTTATCATATTGATAGAGGTTATGATCGCATTGAAGAAAAATTGTTCGCGTTAGGGGCCAAGGTCAACCGAGTGATGGATGTTTGATTTCGATCGGTTTCTATTTAGCTAGCAAACCTGAAAGTTAGCGCTGAAATCTCAAGATAAATTCGCAGCCTTTTGTGTGAAGTAACGGTCGAATATCCCCTTTGTGGGTAGTCATCAAAGATTTTACAATCGCCAAACCCAAAGCTGTTCCACCAGAGTTACGTTCTGTGATGAAAAATGGTTGAAAGATTTTCTTTGCATTATTTTCTGAAATTTCATCGCCATCATCTTTAAATGATAAGATGATATTCTTGTCATCACAGCTGTAGTTAAACGCGATATTCTTAGCATGATGGCGGATTGAGTTTCGCATTAAATTAATATTACAATGTTATTTAAGTCGGATTATTTATTCTTTGTCAGGTATTATATACGGGTATAATAGACTAGACTCTTTTGCGAGCGACCGTTAATATGATGTTCGATAATAACCCTCACAGGTTGGTGATACTTTTACTGTGTCTTTTACTGGAAAGCTGTACATTTATGCCTAACAATATTGATGGAGATGACGAACTAAGTTTGCGCCAAGACATTCAGCTGAATGATTTCGAGCGAAAAATTGCGCAAAAATTAATGATCAGTATTCGTTATTTTTGCGGCAGCGATTCGTCCGAGAAAATGCCGAATAGCGATTTAACTCAAAATAAAAATCATTGTCGTCAACCGGTACTAAAGCTTCCTGCCGAATTAGCTCAATTAATTACCGAAACAGAAGTTGGTGGGGTGGTTCTTTTTTCCGAAAACATTGAATCACATCGTCAAGTAATCGGCTTAAACCAAGACCTTCAATTAGCCGCCAACCAATCCCAGTCAAAACGACCGCTTTTTATCGCAATTGATCAAGAAGGTGGGCGGGTGGTTCGATTGCAAAGAGAAAATTCAACGGCCTTTAGCGGCAATATGGCTATTGGTGCTACTTACCCGCAACACGGAGTGTATTACGCTTCTGAAGTCGGTCGAATTATCGGTAGTGAATTAAAAGCATTAGGTTTTAACTTAAATTTTTCTCCCGATGTCGATATTAATAACAATCCGGATAACCCGGTAATAAATGTTCGTTCGTTTGGCGAAAAAGCAAGAGTTGTTTCTGAGTTAGGCATCGCCATGATGAACGCGTTTCAGCGGCAAAAAATTATTGCCACACTTAAACATTTTCCGGGGCACGGCAATACGAGTGTCGATAGCCATACGGGTTTGCCAAGAGTCGATGCTGATGAAGTAACACTTTGGCAGATCGATTTAAAACCGTTTCAAGTGGCCATCGAGCAAGCTGCGCCGGCCATGATTATGACCGCACACATTCAATATCCGAATTTAGACAGCTCAACCATGACCAATAAAAATGGCGAACAAATTATCAAACCTGCGACTATGTCAGAAAAATTATTGACTGGTTTGTTGAGGGAACGAATGAATTTTAAGGGCATTGTTATTACCGACGCTCTCAATATGGCTGGGATTAGTCATCATTTCGAATTGCAACATGCAACCGCCGCTTCGCTTCTTGCTGGAGCTGATATCGCATTGATGCCCTATAAAATTGAAGAGCCTAAAGATATTATAGGTTTTAAATATTTTATAAGAGCCGTGGCGAATTCGGTATTGGAACATTCAAAAGGCGAGCAAATTGTCGAACAATCACTTTTGCGTATTGAAGTTCTTAAAAAAGAGTATTTGAATGATGAAAAAGATTGCTTTAAAGATTGGCTTAAAGATTCCAAAAAACATACAAAGCAAAAGCTAGCCAATGCGGATCGATTATTGGCTAATCAGCATCATCGATTACGTCAACAGCAGTTAGCTTATGATTCGATGACGTTGCTAAAGAACAAGCTAAACCAATTTCCAATCATTGATTTAGCAGACAATCAATTGCATATAATTGTTCAAGACAAACAACAACTACAACTTATAAAAGAGCTTTTAGATAACGCTTGGAAATCGCTCGATAGTACACAAACAGCCACCAGAGCCTTATCGGTTAGTTATACATTACTCGCAGATTACCAACAGTCAATCACTGAAAAAAACATCGCGCAATCGGATGCTGTTATCTTGTTTTACAGCGAACGGCGTGACAGCGCGGTGGTAAAAGGGGAAGTCGATGAGGGTGATGAAAAGTTAAATCAGCTAAGCACACAACAGATTGAAGCCAATGAAAAACGACGTTTAGAAAGTATTCATCGTAGTTTGTCTTTTGCAAAAAAATTGAATAAAAAAATAGTAATCGCAGGCATGCAATCCCCTTATGAAATGCGGCAGTTTATTGATATCGCTGATGTGGTTTTAGTCGCTTATGACGCGAGTATTTATCAGCAACCTAAAACGGAAAAATTAATCGGGGTAACTTACGATGCTGCTATTCGAGTCTTTTTGGGTACCGATACGGCGCGAGGCCAATTGCCGGTTTCGTTAAATTAGGCTAAAGATGCGCTAAATAATAACGGCAGAAGGAAAGAACGAAAATGGCAGCAGAGTTAACAGCGTTAGATTGGGGAATATTCACCAGTTATTTTATATTGATTGCACTAAGCGGGTGGTTCTTTTCGCGTAATAAAGTCAATAATACCGATGATTTTTTTCTCGGCGGAAATAATATGCCTATTTGGTTAGTCTCCATTTCGGTGTTGGCAACCGCGCAATCGGCAGCGACTTTTTTGGGTGGGCCCGATCAAGGATATCGAGCTGATTTAAGCTATTTGGCGACCAATATAGGCACAATTTTGGCTGCCGTGTTCGTCGCAAAATATTTAATACCACGATTTTATCAATATAAAGTAACCACCGTTTATGAGTTGCTTGAAGTTCGTTTTGGCGAAAAAGCGAAAAAACAAGCGGGACTAATGTACCTTTTTGGAAGAGTTTTTGCTAGCGGAGCGCGGCTCTACATGGCGGCAATCGCTGTCGCTATGATTTTATTCGGTAATATTGAAGCAGAAAGCGTCGTGTTTGCCATTGTCATCCTTGCCACTGTTGGTTTGCTTTATTCTTTTGTCGGTGGTATTCGTACGGTGATTTACAGTGATGCGATCCAATGTGCTGTTTATGTCGGCGCAGCGGTGGCCGTTATTTTTTACTTATTATCAATTATTCCCGCGAGTTTTTCCGAGGTGTTAAACGCACTCGAACATCCCATTAATGGCGGCCCGTCTAAGTTTACTTTATTTAACTTTGACTGGGATTTTACCTCTAATGGAGTGTTTACAGTCTGGGCTTCTATTAGTGGCTTTGTCTTGTTGAGCATCGCATCCTTCGGAATGGACCAAGACATGACACAAAGAATTTTGACCTGTAAATCTGCAGCAGAAAGCGCCAAGGCAATGTTGTGGTCGGTGGTCTTAGTTTTGCCAGTAGTGTTTTTGTTTGTTTCAATTGGTTTATTATTGTACGTTTTCTATCAGCGCCCAGATTTAATGGGAATGACCGAAGCGGCTCAAGTGATAGAAAATTTTGAAGGTGAAAAAATCACCATATTCATGACCTTCGTATTAAATGAAATGCCTTCGGGATTACGTGGTCTAGTGACTGTTGGAATTGTCGCGGCAGCGCTAAGCACACTCAATTCCGGATTAAATTCGATGTCGTCGGTGGTCATTCAAGACTTGTATCGACCTTGGCTTGCAAAAAGAAGGCTTGATCGTCCTCAAGAGCATTTTGTAAAAGCTGGTCGAGTTGGTATGTTGGGCGCAGCAATTGCACTGGTGGCAATGGCTATTTTAAGTTTTTATTGGCAGCGCTATACCGATACGCCGTTGTTGGCCTTTGCACTGAGTGTGATGGTATTTTCCTATAGTGGATTGCTTGGAGTCTACTTTAATGCTTTGTTTACTCAAAGAGGGAACGCGAACAGTGTTTTGTTGGCTTTGATTGCTGGGTTTATCAGCACGCTTATGTTTCAAACTTACATTCAAGATGCGATGAATTTATCCTGGTTTAAATTCGACTTAGCCTTTCCTTATCAGCTCTGTATTGCAACCAGCATTTCCTTTATTATTTGTTATTTAGGAAAGCCGTTACAAAACAGTGCGAGCTTATCCAATATCAAACAGAAAAATCAAACGGCAGACGAACTGAAAGAGCAATTGGTATGACTAATGGAGCCGTCCCTAAATTTATAATCGCAATCGATGCTGGCGGTAGTAAAACAGATGGCCTAATAAAAAATATCGATAAAAGTAACATTGATAAAAGTAACGTCGATAAAAGTAACATTGAAAATCGAAAACAATGGCAACTAACCGTCGGTTCAGCATCGCTGTCACACGATTTAGATCGCGCTTGTGAGCGAATAGAACTACTTGCCAATTCATTAATGCATCAAGCGAATGCCGTTGCAAGCGAGTGTGCATTAGTTTGCGGAGCAGCGGGCGCCAGTTGTCAAACAAATGCACAATTTTTGGATGACTGCTTAGGCTCAGACTATGCGAGCAAATTAATTACCACTGACGCCCGAACCTCCTTGTTTGGAGCCAGTCAAGGAAAACCCGCCTTAGTGGTCGCCATAGGAACTGGTAGCGTCGCAATGCGATTGGATAAAGATGGCGCGGAAACTCTGTTTGGCGGTTGGGGATTTCCTGCCGGCGACTTAGGCAGTGGTGCGCAAGTTGGACGAGAACTAGTCAGCCGAGTCTTAGTTGCTTTCGAAAAAAGAAAACTGGACCCTCTTGCAAACAAACTGCTTGAGAAAATTGGTAATAACCGACAAATGATTTTAGATTGGCTAAAGCGTGCGACAGCAACGGATTTCGCAGCATTAGCGCCACTGGTTTTTGAGTTTCAAAGACAAAGCGAAATGGCTCGATCGATAGTTCAACAAGCGGTTTTAGCGGTTGAAGAGTTAATCGATTATTGCCAAACGAAGCCTCAGTTACCGGTAACCATTATTGGCGGTATGGCAAACGCAATTGAATCGAATTTGTCACAAAGGACTAAAAATATTTTAACACCGGCAGCTGGAGGACCTTTGCAAGGCGCTATATTTTTAGCCGAAAGGGAACTGATGTTGCTCGACAAGCAGGAATTTATCAAAAATGGATAACCAATCGCTTATTTCGAAACTGAATCAATTGGTTTCGGAAAATCAAAATCCTGAGACTTTAGATATCGACTGTCTTAACAGTTTGGGAGTGCTCGAACTGATCAACAAGCAAGATCAATTGGTGGCATCTGCAATACAAGAAATTTTACCGCAAATAGCAACAGCGGTTGATGCGGTCGTGAACGCATTTGAAAATAAGGGCCGATTGCTCTACTTGGGGGCTGGAACCAGTGGTCGTTTAGGCGTTTTAGATGCAGTGGAATGTGTACCTACTTTTGGAGTGAGTGATAACCAAGTGATTGCAGTGATGGCTGGCGGTGAGGCGGCAATGTTTAAAGCAAAAGAGGGCGTTGAAGATAATCCGCAAGCGGCAATTGATGACCTAAAAAAGAACCAGTTGAACGCCAATGATGTACTAGTAGGAATAGCCGCCAGTGGTCGTACACCTTACGTTATGGGCGGTTTGGCTTATGCTCAATCAATTGGCGTGACCACCATAGCATTGAGTTGTAATCCCGAAGCAGAAATATCGGCGCACGCTGATATCCTTTTATTGCCAATAGTGGGACCAGAAGCGCTAACGGGATCTACCCGTATGAAATCCGGCAGCGCGCAAAAAATGGTACTGAATATGTTGTCAACCGCCAGTATGATTCGGACCGGTAAAAGCTATCAAAACCTTATGGTGGATGTTAAAGCCACCAATCAAAAACTCTATGCCCGCGGCACTCGCATGGTGATGCAACTGACCGGTGTAAAACAATCGATTGCAGAAAAGACACTTGAACAAGCCGACATGAAGGTTAAGTTAGCAGTATTGATGCTGTTAGCCAAAATCGATAAGAGTCAAGCTGAAAAACGATTGTTGCAGGCGAAGGGCTTTTTACGACGAGCTCTAGATAAGCAAAGCTAACACTCTTTAGAAATTAAGCAAAAGGAGCAATCATTGTCCGTCACTAAAATTTCAATTTCGTTTTTACTGTTTTTGGTTAGCTTAGTATTTTCTACTTCAAACCAAGCCAAAGATTTGCAGAGTGCTAATATTATTGTCGGTGCCGAACAACCATCTAAATACTTGCCTTTGTTAAAAGGTAAGCGTGTGGGTTTGCTGGTCAATCAAACCTCTCTGGTTTCAAAACAGCATTTAGTGGACTTTCTCATTGAGCGAGGTATCAATGTCGCTTTGATATTTGCCCCAGAGCATGGTTTCCGAGGCGAACATGGCGCCGGTGAAAGCGTGCTCGATGGTCGCGACGTCAAAACCGGCGTTGAGATTGTTTCACTACATGGAAAAATAAAAAAGCCGCTGGCAAGTCATCTCAAAAAACTTGATATTTTAATTTTCGATATCCAAGATGTCGGAGTACGCTTTTATACTTATATTAGTAGCATGCATTATTTTATGGAGTCCTGCGCTGAAAATGCGATTCCTTTAGTTATTTTGGATCGACCGAACCCAAACGGTGATTATATTGACGGGCCTGTTCTCGAGCCAAAGTTTGCAAGCTTTGTCGGTAAACACCCAATCCCTGTTGTGCACGGACTGACCGTCGCAGAACTAGCGCAAATGATCAACGGCGAGGGCTGGCTAAAAGATGCTAAACAGTGTCAGTTAAAGATCATAAAAGTGAACAACTACGACCATAATCGTCACTATTCTCTACCAGTAAAACCCTCACCTAATTTACCCAATGATCTATCAGTTCGGCTGTATCCTTCGCTGGGCTTCTTTGAGGCAACCCCAGTTAGTGTTGGTCGAGGAACCGATTGGCCATTTCAAGTACTCGGTTTTCCGAATAAGAAAATGGGCCGTTTTAGTTTTACACCAAAGTCCATCAGAGGCAGTTGGAAAAATTTAAACCACGCAAAAATTGAATTGTACGGTGAGCGGTTCAAAAAATCGCCGCAGGCAAAACTTTCCCTTTCCCACTTTGTACGTTGGTATCAGTTATTCCAGTCAAACCAGCTAGAATTTATTAATCGACCGAAATTTTTGGATAAGTTAGCCGGGAATTCCAAACTAAGAAGCCAGCTTTCCTCCGGTATGAACGCGGCAGCTATTGAAAAATCTTGGCAGCCTGGTTTGCGAAAATATCAACAAAAGCGGAAACAATATCTATTGTATACTGATAGCGATCTAATCAAATAATAGAATAACGCTTTGATTTTGTTTGGAATGAATATATTATTCCTTTACGATTCTAAGAAATATCCGCGAAAAACTCTAATTTATCCGCAATAAGGTCGGTAAAGACCTAGGTTTATGAGCTGCTTATTAAAAATTCAATCGATACGTGATGATATGTCGGTCAACGAGAAAAAGTTGGCAGACTATATTTTGTTAAATGCCGCCTTGTTGCGGGATTATTCGTCGCAACAATTAGCAAGCGCTGTCGGTGTTAGTCAATCGAGCGTAGTAAAATTTTGTCAAAAACTCGGTTACACAGGTTATCCGGATATTAAACTTGCGATTAATGAAGCGGTTGCTCGGAAATCTTCGGGTGAAGGTAATAAGCCCAGCAAAAAATTTATCGATTCGACCTTAAATGAAGTCTCCGATCAACTACTAAAAAGTAAAATGGATGCTATTTCAGCGACCGTTGAGTTAAACAAAGAGTCATCGTTTTTGGCG
>Ga0316209_1003079_pt1 | contig 11953 bp, 11 predicted proteins | sample 6monopyrite_MG_FD_204945 | JGI IMG/M metagenome (GOLD analysis project Ga0316209, IMG submission 204945) | Microbial mat bacterial communities from mineral coupon in-situ incubated in ocean water Damariscotta River, Maine, United States -... | ecosystem: Environmental > Aquatic > Marine >...
TCCGTTCGCCGGATCCGGCCGTCAGACAGCCTCTTCATCTCTCTCCTCCTCAAAAGGAGGGAGGTCTACGCGATCTCCAGATCCGAGAGAAGGACGTCGCTCGCTGACCGGTTACGAAGCGGCGACGTCCATCGGATTCCCCGGATTCATCCGCGCGATCTGTCGGCTTGCTTCGAGCAGTCGGTTCGAGATCTCAGGGGCGATTTCAACCTTCGCCTGGACGGGCGTAGATTGCCCACGGAAGAGCACCTGGCCTTCGATGGTGCGCGGAGCCGAGGTGAGCGGCCGAGTCATTAACTGATCAAGGGAGATGCGTGAGGCGCTCGCTTCTTTCGAGTTGAATTCGACGCGGGGGAGTCCGGGGAAGCCGAGAGCGATGCGTGCGCCCTCGATGCGGCGGATGTCGCTGCGTCGTTCGACCGTAGGTTGCATCGCGGATTCGCTGAGGATCTGTGCCTCCCGCCGCTGGGTGAACCGATCGCTATTGATGAAGGGGTTCAGGCCATCCATGTAGCTGACGAACCCGCGGTTCCCTTCCAGGAACTCCACCCAGCCAACCAGCAGAGAGAGGGGGAAGTCGGCAAGCTCGGTCACGCCGCTGTACGGGATCACGAGCTGGCTCGTCCGTTGGTTGCGCTCGGTCGTGATCGTGATCGGCTCCACGATCACGGCCGAAACGGAGAGCGTCGATGCGCGGATCGGTCGTGACTCTGGGGAAAGTGAGTCGGTCCCAGCGTCTGCGAAGACGAGGGCGAAACGGGAGTCTCCTCGTTCAGAGATCGGAGCGTTGCTGACGACTTCGGTCGTCGGGTCGCCAACGACGTTTGCACATCCTTGTAGGGCGAAGGCTGCGAGCACCAATGCCGGTGTGCAGAATCGATGCATCTGATTGAACACGAGGGGAGCACTCCGATCTCGATTGAAAGCGGAAGGTTTCCGCTCCAAACGATTGTGCTGATGAGTGAACTCTCCTCGAGGTATCGGTCGGGCGTCATCGTGACACGAGTACGCGTCGTAAAATGGGTGAAATGGAGACGCGGGCAGGGGAGCAAGAGAAGGGCGTGGAGTTGCCGATCACTTGCGCGCGTCGTCGGTTGATTCGCTGTTATTTCGCGCCGTCGGGTTGGCCAGACAGGTCAGCCGCTATTCGGTCAAGAATCGATTGTCATCGAATGCGACGTTAGGGTCCAATCGTCTCATTCCAGTTTGAACGGAGTCGCATCCGGCAGGTCGGCGACCGCCTCGTGGCACTCGAGATCTTGATAGGCCGTGAGGAGTCGGATGTGGTTGTTCACGCAGATATCCCATCCGTAGTTCATCGTGGGTGTGGTGAGCCAGCCGATATAGACGCCCCAGACCGCAGCGCGGCGGTACTCGAGCCAGAGCTCGCCCGCGCTCGGGGCGTCGGAGACCCCGCGTTCGACGAGTTGGGCTCGGTAGTAAGCGAGGAGCGCCTTCTGATGCTTGCGGCGCGTGCCCACGCTTAGACCCGTCATCAACAAGTAGGTCACGTCGTGTAGGCAATAGCCGCGGGCCAGGAGTTGCCAGTCGATCAATCCCGCGCGATCACCCGGGAGCAGGTAGGTATTCCCGATATGCGTGTCGCCGTGGCAAACGGTCTGGGGAAGCGTAGCTTGATGCTGCTGAACCATGCGGAACTCCTGGTAGAGCCCCTCGGCGGTCTGCCCGGCCGCTTCAACGAGTTCCGTCTTGAACTGATTCGTCGCAACCTGATCAGCGATCGAGGCAGGCACCGCATCTGGATGATTGAACAGCGTATAAACCGCGCCCTCGGTATGTGGTTGAACCCAAGCGAGATCGGTCTCGAACCGTGGGGATTCCCAGTAGCGAGCGTGCAGGGTGGCGAGGGAACTGAGGATGGATTTGATCTGCGGGATCGAGATGTCACTCTTCACGTTCGCGAAATGAACGTCGTCACGCTGAAGGTCTTCGAGCGCGATTCCGAAATTGCCCTCGCCCGGGTGGTAGACGCCCCCGAAGCAGCGCGGGGTTTCGATCTCGATCTCCGGTCGAAGCTTTGTGTAGAACGCGACCTCATTCTCGTACAGGGGGATGTCTCCGAGGTCGGGTCGGCAGACTTTTACCATCCAACGCGTGTCGATCTCGTCCGCCCCTTCACCCTTGAGCACGAGTTCGAGTGTGATTCGGCCGGCGGTCGAAACGTCATCCGTTCCCGCAGCGAAGGTCTTGTTCTCGAGGACCTTGAAGTCGGTGACCTCGACCTTCGGGTGAAGCGACTGCACGAGCCGGGTAAGATCGGCGCACTCAAGCTCACTGGGATCATGGGGGAAGACGGCGGGCATGTGACTCACCTTTCGCGCTCAGGGGTGCAGAAGCGTTTCTTGCCATTCGCCGTTATGCGAAGAGGCGAGTGTACGCGTGTGGACTCGATCGCGGCTGCCTTGCCAATGCTCGATGCGGCTGGGCTTGAGGCGGAAGCCGATCCAATCCGCGGGGCACGGGACGGGATCGGGGAGGGTCTTGTCGGCGTAGGCAGCGGCGACGCGGAGGGCTTCCTTCGAATCAAGCGGCTGGGACTGGGGCGAGACGCTGATCATGATCTGGCCGGCTCGTGGACGCGTCGCGAAGTCGGCAGCGACTTCGGCTTGGCTCAGCCGTTCGACTTGACCGTCGACGCGCGCTTGTTCCTCGATCGGTTCCCAGTAGAAGCAGACGCTGGCGAGGGGATTCTGCGAGAGGTTCTTTGCCTTCTCGCTTCGAGCATCTGTAAAGAAGACGAGTCCTTGCAAGTCGATCGACTTAAGCAGGACATGGCGCAGGGAAGGAGCTCCTGTCGGGTCGACGGTTGCGAGGCTCATCGCGTCCATGTTCCGGCGCCCAGTCGCTGTCGCGCGCTCGATCGCGTCTGCGATCCGCGCAATCGCAGCGGTATATGTTGCCGAATCTTCGGTCATCGCTTCGCTCTTCTCCGGCCATGCGTCATCAGCGAACGCCTCGAAAACGACTCATTAGGCGTAGGCACCCCGTTCGAGTTGTTCGACCGCGTAGGCACAGGCGCGGGCCGTGAGGGCCATGTACGTGAGCGACGGATTCTGGCATGCGGAGGAGGTCATGCAGGAGCCGTCCGTCACGAAAAGGTTCGGGACGTCGTGTGCCTCGCAATGAGATCCCAGCACAGAGGTCTTGGGGTCGAGTCCCATTCGTGCGGTTCCCATCTCGTGAATGCCGACACCGCCCGGAGGTGGCGTCTCGCTTAACGGATTCACGTAGACCCCACCTGCGGCCTCGAGCATCGCGACCGCGTCCGCCCCGATCTGTCGGTACATCGCGAGTTCATTCTTATCCCATTCGAAATGCACGTTCATCTGGGGAATGCCCCACCGGTCTCGATGGTTCTCCGAGAGGGTGATGCGATTCGTTTCGCGCGGGAGACACTCGCCGAATCCCGCGAGGAACATCGTCCAAGGACCAAATCCCGTCAGGGTCTTCTTCCAATCGGCTCCAAAGCCGGGCTGGGCCAGGGCGGGGAAGCCCTGCATGCGCATCGCCATTCCCTGATAGCCATAGCCCCGAATGAACCCCGGCTCGTCGTCGGCCGGGTCTGAAGCGAGGTTCCGGAAGCGGGGGATGTAGATCCCGTTTGGGCGATGTCCCCGGGCGACCCATTTCTCGAAGCCCGGCATGACGGCGAAGGCTCCAGCTCCCATCGTGTGATCCATCAGGTACCGCCCGAGCGCGCCGCTCGAGTTCGCGAGTCCGTCGGGGAAGGACTCATTGCGCGAGTTCAGCAGGATCTGGGTGGAAGCCATCGTACCGGCGCAAAGAAAGACGACCTTTGAGCGAAAGAAGTGTCGCTCGTTCGTCTCCGAATCGATCACGTGCACGCCGGTCGCCTTCTTCGTCGTCGGATCGTACTCGACCCGCTCGACGATCGCGTTCGTGCGAACCTCAAGGCGCTTGGTCTTTTGTGCGGCGGGGAGTGTCGAGCCCTGGGTGCTGAAGTAGGAAGCGGTGGAGCAGCCGCGATAGCAAGGCCCACAATAGTGACACGCGGCGCGGCCCTTATGGTCCTCGGTCAAGATGCCGACGCGCCCGATCGTCATCGTGCGGTCGGGAAAGGAGTCTTCGATGCGGCGCTTCGCTTCTTCTTCGACGCAGTTGAAATCCATGGGAGGCAGGAACTGACCGTCTGGAATCTGGGGCAGTCCTTCCGCGCGTCCACTCACGCCGATGAAGTCTTCGACGTGGTCGTACCAGGGGGCGATGTCGTCGTAGCGAATGGGCCAATCGACGCCGTGCCCGTCCTTGGCGTTCGCTTCAAAATCTGAGACCGCCCAGCGATAGGTCTGCCGGCCCCAGATCAGAGACTTTCCACCAAGCACATTGGTTCGGACCCAGGTAAAGGGGGCGTCCTCGTCTTGCTGGTAGGGGATGTCTTCATCGCGCGCGAAGAAATGCTGCGTGGCTTCGTTCATGACCTGCGCCGCGTCCGCGTAGGTGTACTCCGACTCGATCCGCTTGCGATCGCCGAGCCCGCGGTACTTGAATTCGTACGGCGCCTTATGCTCGCCGACATAATCCTTGCCGTGCTCAAGGGGCTTACCCCGTTCGAGCATTAACACGCGCAGGCCGCGCTCGGTCAATTCCTTCGCGGCCCAGCCTCCGGTGATACCGGATCCCACAACGATTGCGTCGAAGTCTTCCATGATCGTCAGTGTGCTCCCGTCGTGGGGCGCATTGAATCGGTCAAGGGAACGCGGCCCTCATAGCCGCGATGGACCGGCGAAAAGTCGAAGACCGTCGTGGCGGCAACCTCGGAGGTGGTAAAGCCGACGGCGACGAGTTCACGAAGGGATTGGAAGAAGGCGGGCGGGGGTGTGGCAGGGCCACCGATGAAACCGCCGAGTGGGTTCGATCCCGCGGCGGTCATCACGGCAAGGCCCTCACGCTCGAGGTCGCTGAGGATTGCGGTCTGTTCCTCTTCGTCAGCGTCAATGAAAGAGACGCGATGGCGTTCCTGGGAGCGTCTCTCCAGTTCGTCGAGCCCCTCGATGACACGGTTGCGCTCGTCCTCGTAGTAATAGTCGACGAGCATCATCTCGACGAAGTCGGGCACACCGGCTGCGAGTGCGCCGGGCGTATCGGTTTCGGGGATGATCAGATCGACGGCACGATTGAGTCGTGCGCGCTGGCCCTCATCGAGAATCGTTTCGCTTGGGGTGCGCGGTGTGTCGTCCGTGAGGAGGGAAAGCGCCCGATTGCAGCCGAAGGACAGTATGCTGCCGCCGAGCAGGGCCGTCTGGGCGAGAAACTGGCGTCGTTTGAGCTCCATCGTCGATCTCCTTCGCGTTCGATTGGTAACAGATTGAGGCTGCTCGTGCGCGGTCATGCCGCACGAGAATGACGGACGCGCGGACGCGCCTGAGCGACTAGAATTTCGACGCGTACTGGCTCGTCGATCTGTCGGCGACACGACAGACCGAACGACCGAGTCTCTGCTCGGCATAGGAGAAGATCTTGGGAACCATCACGTCGATTCATCGCTATCCCGTCAAGAGCATGGTAGGAGAGTGCCTCACGAGTGTCGACCTAACGAAAGGAGGCTTGCCGGGGGATCGGTGCTGGGCCGTCCGCGACGAAGTGCGCGGGGGGATCCGCGGCGCGAAGAAGATTCCTGCACTCATGACTTGTCAGGCGCGTTTCGCCGAGATGCCTGCGGATGCGGGATCGAGTGCGGCCCAGATCACGCTTCCGGGGGGTGAGGTTGTCTCAACGGGGGATGATGATGCGGGCCAACGCATCTCTGCTGCAGTCGCCCATGAAGTCTCGCTTTGGCCCTTGCTGCCCGCCGATGCGCGAGAGCACTATCTGAGAGGCGCGCCCGATCATGAGGATATAGAGACGGAGTTCCGCGCGATGTTTGCGCGGTTGCCGGAGGAGCCGCTGCCGGACATCGGTAAATTCCCGCCGGAGCTGCTGGAGTTCGAGTCGCCCCCCGGAACCTACTTTGATGCGTTCCCACTCTTGATCGTGAGCCAGCAATCCCTCGACGAATTGTCTCGACAAGCGGAGGGCTCGAATTTCGACGTTAGGCGATTTCGACCCAACATCGTCGTCGACCTTCCCGAGATCGATGCGCCCTATCCGGAAGTGAGTCTTGAAGGCAAGCGTCTGCGAGTTGGCGGGGCGGAGCTTCAGGCGACGATCGCCTGTCCGCGATGCGTCATGACGACCCACGGCTTCGAGGACCTTCCGAAAGATCCGGGCATCATGCGTACGCTCGTCAAGCACGCGGAAGGAAATCTTGGGCTCTACGCCGAAGTGGCAACCCCGGGTGCGATCAGCGTCGGCGATTCGATCGAGGTGTTGGACTAGCGGAGTCCACTCGCCGGACGCTGCGTGACGGTAGTTCACCACGAAGCAGGGTCGCATCACAGCGCTGGCCAGGCGATCTCGGCTGACGGATCATCGGCGACTCGCGGGCTCGCTCAACGACACGCCGGTCCGTTCTCTAGAAAGGAAGCGCCATGAATAGCGTTCTGAACACCGTCACGATCACGCCGCTCTATGCAGCTCTGCTGGGTTTGGTGCTGCTCGTGCTCAGCGGTCGTGTGATTTTCGTCGTGCGAGCGAAGGGGACGAGCCTTGGCGATGGAGGCAACCCGGATTATCTGACGTTGATTCGCTCCCAGGGTAACTTCATCGAGTACGTCCCGATGGCCCTGATCCTGATCGCTTTCGCGGAGGCGGGCGGTGCGTCAGCGAGTTGGATCCACGGGCTCGGTGGAGCGCTCCTTCTCGGTCGCATCGCACATCCCTTTGGGATGTCGCCGGAGCCCGAGCCGAGGCCCCTGCGTTTCGTTGGAACCGTCGCAACGCTTCTCGTTCTGCTGATCGCTTCGATCCTGGTGATCCTGCAACAGCTCGGCTGATCCGGAACTCGCCGCGATCGCAGCGGCGAGTCCCTCATTCGGGTACGGCCAGCATCGCTTCGATGCCCCCATCGACGGGCAACACAACGCCGTTCACGAAGCCTGCGTAGTCTGATGCGAGGAAGGCGGCGACGTGGGCGATGTCCTCGGACGTGCCGATCCGACCCATCGGCTGCTTCGACGCGAATCCCTCGACACCGCCCGGTGTCGTTTCGAGCCAGGCGAGCAGCCCCGTCGTCGCGGCGGAGGGCGCGATTGCGTTGGCGCGGATGCCGCGGGTGCCGTACTCGAGGGCGATGCTGCGGGTCAAGCTATTCACGCCCGCCTTCGCCGCGCCGTAGGTTGCGAGCCCGCGGACAGCACCCGCGCCTGCACCGGAGGTGGTCGAGAGAATGACGCCTCCGCCGTTCTCGACCATGATGGGGAGCGCTTCCATCGTTGCATGGTAGACCCCGTCGAAATTGAGCGCGCGCAGTCGCGCATGCTCTTCTCGGTCGATGTCCTCCATGGGCGTGGGAAAGGAGCCGCCCGCATTGTTGTAGAGGACGTCGATTCCGCCAAACTGGTCGCACGTCGTCTTCACAACCGACGCGGCCTGATCAGGGTCGGTCACGTCCGCGACGAGAGAAGCAGCGGTGCCGCCATTCTTTTCGATTTGATCCGTCGTTTCCTGCAGGCTCTCTTCGTTGATATCGGTCACGAGAACCGAGCCGCCTAATGAGGCAAAGAGAAGGGCGCTCGCGCGCCCGATCGATCCGCCGGCGCCTGTGACAGCAATGGTCTTTCCCGAATAGTCGATCTTCATGATGTCATCCTCTCATGCCGAGTATTATCTGGTCTTGCTGATCATCACGGAGCGAGTGGTCGGCTGCGCTCGAGTTCCCGGTCGGAACGCAAGGTAGCCATTGATCAGCGCATGGCCGCGGGGCGTCCCGGGACTGCGCGCCCTTGGTTCTCAGAACGGGGGCTGTGTCGAGAAGTCGATGGCCTCGCCGCTCACGGGATGCTGAAAACCGAGCTCCGCCGCGTGAAGCTTCATCTGCCCCGGGCCGGTTCCCCGACCGTAGAGCGGGTCTCCCGCAATCGGCACGCCGAGCCCGAGTTCATGCGCGGAATGAACCCGGAGCTGATGGGTGCGGCCGGTGATCGGAACGAAGGAGACGCGGGTCTTTCCGTCTTCGACCGCGATTTTCTCCCAATGGGTGATGCCCATCTTGCCGTGAACAGGGTCGTGGATTTGGTAGGGACGATTTTCGATGTCGAGGCGGAAGGGGAGCTCAATCGTTCCGCCGCTTCCCTCGATCTCGCCGTCGAGGAGTGCGAAGTAACGCTTTCGGGTTTCTCGGCGCTGAAACTGGATCGAGAGCGCTCGATGGGATTCGGGGTTTCGTGCGACGACGAGTAGACCCGAGGTGTCCATGTCGAGTCGATGGACAGCGGGTTGCGCTGGGCAGCCGGGAAACATCGTGCGGACGCGCTCCGCCACACAGTCGAGCTTCTGGGGGCCGCGGCCGGGGACGGAGAGCATCCCGCTTTGCTTGTTCACGATGACGAAATCCGGATCCTCGTGAACGATTTCGAGACCTGCCTTGAGCATCACGACTCGTCCCATCCGCAGAGCATGTACCCGAGAATGGGTTGGCAGCGCGCCTCGCAGCTTTCGTAGAACTCTCCCGAGATGCGCGAACCCACTTGTGGGCCCGCACCCCAATAGAACTCCGCCATGCTGAGGGGCTTGAGTCCGTTGAGTGCAGCGTGATTGAGGAGCTTCGGGGCACAGCATTCACCCATTCCGCCGGTGATCGGGGTTCCTGGGACGGCCGCGTCGGCGAGTGATCGGTCTCCGCCGCGAAAATTGCGAAATCGATAGGCTGCACACATCTGGGCCCACAGCCCGCGAGACACGTTCCGGCGTTCATCTTGAAGGCGCTGATAGTCGTCGGACTCGATCGGCTGCGCATTCATCTCCGCGGTCAGTCGCTTGATCTCCTCTTGAGCGGGGAGAATCGTCTCGTCGTAAACCGCGGCGGAGAGAAGCGGAAGCACCCAACCGTCGATGCGTCGAATACCGTGCCGCAAGGAAGAGAACGCGCGCAGGGTCACGGTCTCTCCCTCCGGGCTCTCGCATTCCAACACGCCGAACATATTTCCGTGTCCAGGCCGGATCACGTTGTCGAGTGAGTAGCGGGGATCGGCGTCACACTCTGGGACATCGAAGTCGAGGCGGTTCGTCTCTTCGATGTTGCGCTGAAGCTCAAGCGCGAGGCCATGGGCGTTCCCGATGGGGAGTGCGTGGGGGCGGCCGCAATCTGCGCAATGGCCGAAGCAGGCGGAACCCGGCATGTCCGCGGAGTCGCGCTGAGCTGGTAACGATGGGGACATGGATGTCAATCGAATCGGGGGCGAAAGGTTTCGAAAAAGGGACGATAGGATAGAGCGAGCGTCCCGGCGCGGGCGGTCTGGACGAGGCGATTCGCCGCAATCGGAGGCCCGATTCGAGGCGGAAGCGGGCGCGAGCGGGTGTATTATCTGGGCCCGCCTTTGGATCGCGACGAGTCGTTTTCACGACGGGGTTTCGAGGTCCACTCGGGCGGACCGATTCATCGAATGAGATACGCGCGCACCTAACGTTCACGAGCGCTCAGGAGAAAAGCATGTCGAGCACGAATCAGCCCTCGCAAGAGAATGGAACCGTCGAAGAGTACGACGTCGTGGTCATCGGAGCCGGTGTTAGCGGGATGTACGCCTTGCATCACTATCGCGAGATGGGCCTGTCTGTGCGCGTGTACGACGGCGCTTCCGACGTCGGCGGGACCTGGTGGTACAACCGATATCCGGGTGCTCGCGTCGATGGACCCGGCAGCCCCTACTACTGTTACACCTTCACGGACGAGCTGATGAAGGAGTGGAGATGGGAAGAGACCCAGTCCGCTCAGCCCGATGTTCTCGAATACCTAGAGCACGTTGCCGATCGCTTTGACCTGCGCCGCGACATCGTCTTCGATACGTGGGTCCAGGGAGCGGAATACGATGAAGCCGCCCAGCGATGGACGGTTCAGACGAACACGGGGATCACCGCCTCGGCGAAGTATTTGATTTGCGCGGTGGGCGCACTCTCGAAGACGAATACGCCCGACATTCCGGGGATCGACGACTTCAAGGGAGAGACGTATCACACGGGTCGATGGCCCCATGAGCCGGTTTCCTTTGAAGGCAAGCGGGTCGCCGTGATTGGCACCGGCTCTTCGGGGATTCAGGTGATTCCGGAGATTGCGAAGGACGCCGCGCACCTGACCGTGCTCCAGCGCACCGCCCAGTTCTCCGCGCCGGCGGGGAACCGACCTGTCACCGATGAAGAGATGGCCGACGCGCGTGAAAACTGGGAGCAGAAGGTCGCGACGATGCACGCGAACGCGGGGGGATTCCCCTTTCAGTCTCATGAGCGCATGGCGATGGATGCGACACCTGAAGAGCGACGGGAGCGATACGAGATGCTCTGGCAGCGCGGTGGCTTCCAGTTCTTTACGGATGGCTACAACGACATCGCCATGAGCGAAGAGGCGAACGCCACGCTTTCGGACTTCATGCGCGACAAGATTCGCGAAATCGTGGACGACCCCGAAACCGCGGAGAAGCTGATGCCGCACTACTACGTGATGACGAAGCGGCCCATTCTCGACAACGGCTACTTCGAGACGTACAACCGCGACAACGTCACGCTCATCGATATCAAGCAGGACAAGATCGAGCGGTTCACCGAGACGAGCGTCATTACGGAATCCGGCGAGCACCCGATCGACATCCTGGTACTCGCGACGGGCTTCGACGCGATCAGTGGCTCGATGCTGCGGCTCAATCCGACGGGGCGCGGCGGTCAGCGCCTCTCCGAGCGCTGGGAGGATCGCTTCCACAACTATCTCGGGATGGTCGTGAACGGATTCCCGAACCTATTCATGATCCACGGTCCGGGTTCCCCGGGCGTGTTCTACAACATGCCCCTCGGCGCCGAACGTCAGCTCGGCTGGATCGGTGAGTTCATGAAGCATATGGATCGTGAGGGCATGGGGGCCGCGGAGCCGGCAACCGAGGCGGAGGGCGCGTGGGGCGACGAGGTCGCCGGCATCGCGAATGCGACGCTCTTTCCCAAGACCGACTCCTGGTGGACCGGGGCGAACGTCCCGGGCAAGCCGCGCTATTTCTCGGCCTATCTGGGTGGCTCGATTTACTACATGCGGATCGCCGACGTGATGGCGAAGGGCTACCCCGGCTTCGAGTTCGAGCCCAAGGCAGAATAGGGCGACGCTTCGCCTTCGGCGCCCAGTTTTATGTGGGCGCAGAAAAGCGAATCGTTAGTTGCGTCCGTCGACCCAGATCGGCGAGGTCCAGGCCCGTTCCTGTGTCGTCTTGGCGGTGTTCGGGGCATCGCACCAGGCGGGCCGATTCGGTCCGTCGATGCACGCCCAGCCGCTCTGGCGACAGGTCGGGTTCTCAATCACCCGCGCGTAGTAGACCGCCGCGCGATCGGGATCAAAATCCGGATCCGTCCATTCGCCACAGAGCGTTCGCGCCCCGGCCCCCTTCGGCGTGCAGGTGGAGACATCGACCGTCGCATCGTTCTCACCGCCGGCGACGTCGATGACCTGCTGATGGATCATCCCGTCATCGTCCGCCCAGCCTTTTACAATCTGGACGCGCTGCAGGGGCGCACCGGGATGCTCCGACGTCCCCGTATCCGCGAGCGCGCTCACGACAAAGCGGGGCGCCTTCGTGTCGCGGCTGAACCACTTCTTGGGAGACGCATCGAGCTCCCCACCCATAGGAACGCCCTTCGCATAGCCCTTCGAAACGAGCTCGGGATCGCCGCAGAGGCCCTCGGGTAAGTCGTAGCCGCCAAAGAAGCGAACGCTCATACGTGGCCCGCTCGTTCCGTAAGTCTCGCGCCGACGCATCGCCTCGAAGATCGCTTCGCGACTGTTCTCTTCCGCCCAGACTGCGGCGAGACCGCCCGGACTTCGTCCTGGACGCGGACTCACGGCGCC
>Ga0316209_1003081_pt1 | contig 11946 bp, 14 predicted proteins | sample 6monopyrite_MG_FD_204945 | JGI IMG/M metagenome (GOLD analysis project Ga0316209, IMG submission 204945) | Microbial mat bacterial communities from mineral coupon in-situ incubated in ocean water Damariscotta River, Maine, United States -... | ecosystem: Environmental > Aquatic > Marine >...
ATTCCTTTAGTAACCAACTTGGGGATATCAGATTCTTCTCCCATATATTTTAACACCAAATTTCCTCCCAAACTAAATCCAATTAAAACAATTTCTTCATAGCGATCCTTAGCTAGGACGTGGCTTAGAAGTTGTTTTAAATCTTCTGTTCGCCCCGAATTATACGATTCGTATTTTCGGTTTTCTTCACCACTGCAACCTCGGTGATTCATTGCGACGACATCCCAACCAGCTTCTACAATAGGTTTGGCATGTCCTTTCATATAAACACGTTGGGCATTTCCTTCCAATCCATGTAGTAACAAGGCAACTTTCTTGGCAGGGTTTGTAGCGTAGGACCAATCGATGTCAATAAAATCACCGTCGGGTAATTCAAGCCGTTCTCGTTCTTGAAGCAATTTTGGCATAGGACGCAACTTCGCTGAATATATGGTAGCGAAATGCATGTTTTTAAATAACCCTTTTGGGCGAAACAACGTAGGAATGTGAGGCATTAATAAAGAATATGATCCTTGGGTTTAATACTTTCTGGAAGGTTTTCTTCGTCTAACATATCGCGAAGATCAATCTCGATGGTTCTGCAAAGAGCCGTCATAGGAACGTCATTTATTCTCCCTTCAAAAGGATCTTCACTATTATCGCCAATGGAATCCATCGTACTAAATATCCAAGAAATGAGCACAGAGAATGGGATCATTAAAAACAAATACCATTCGCGCATTTGCGGACCAACTTCGATGAGATCTTTTTCAAAAACGTCCAACATGCCAAAGGGTAAAAGCAGAATAAATATGGTTGTAAAAAGCCAAGCAAAATAACCATACTGTCTTGGGAACGGAGTGTTTTTAATACGCTCACATTTACCTTGAAGATTGTAAAATTCTTCCAAAATCGATTGTAACTGATCTTCTTGAAAACCATCAATAATTCCGTCTTTCTTCAATTTTGTAATTGCGATGGCTTGGTTTTTAATAAGGTGAGTTGCTGGATTCACACGTCTTTTTAAGTCTTCATATTCTTTTGCATTCACAAACTGGAACGCTTCACTACAAGAAGGGTTTCGTTCACCGTGTTTATCGAACAGCTTTTTGACACGACTATTTTCTTTAATCGACCAAGATTTAGGTTGGCGTAATTGAACCCGTAAAGAATTAAGCCATGCAATATGGCGATAAATGAGTTCTTGATGGATTTTTTATTAAATGCACTGTCATCTGAAGTTACAAAGCTTAAAACCTGTATGCTCCAAGTACGACTATAATTAACAATACCTCCCCAAATCTTTCGACCTTCCCAAAATCGATCGTAGCTCTGACTGTTCTTAAAACCAATATAAAAAGCTACCGCGATACCAATGACACTTAATGGTTGAAAAGGGATATCAATAAAATCCCAACCCAAAAAATGGTACACACAAAATATGGCTCCTGAATAAAAGGTGTAAAAAATAACTTTCTTCCAGGCATAGCGGAAGATAAGTCCCCAGCCCACATTTCGTTTAGTATACATAGTGAATCAATTGAATTTTAAAGATAGTTGAAACCATCAAAAGCATAAAATTTTCCTAATTATTTTTTCTGAAACGATCATTTCAATTACCTTTGTAGTGTAATTACTACGCAGATGCCTAGAAAGGAAGATTTTAATAGAGCCGAAGTACTCGACAAAGCTAAAAATGTATTTTGGCTCAAAGGGTATAATGGTACTTCTATGCAAGATTTGGTTGACGCTATGGGTTTAAATAGAAGTAGTATTTATAATTCCTTTGGTAATAAAATGTCATTGTACCAAGAATCGCTCGAGCAATATAAGAGTGAAACTATGGCGATGAGAGAAAAAGTGCTACAAAAGGATAAAAATTCGCTTGAGATTATTGGCCTTATGTTTCTTTACGCTATGCGAGATATTGTTGGAGATACCGCGAATAAAGGCTGTATGATTATTAATTGCGCCACAGAATTGGGCAGTCAATATCAAGAGGCGAGCACTTTAGTTCAAAACAATCAAAACGGGTTGTTTGAGTTTTTTGAAAAATTAGTGAAAAGCGGCCAGAAAGAAGGAAGTATTCGGAAGGATGAAACAAGTGAAATGTTAGCTTATTACTTGGCTAGTGCGTTTCAAGGCTTTCGCATAACCGGTCTTAATTTAAAAGATGAAAAAGCGCTTAAGGGTATTATTCAAAATACGTTAAGAGCCATAACATAAATTTTTTTAATCTAATTTGAAACGAACGTTACAATATAAATTTTAATAAACAATTAATAACAATGGGAAAATTTGAAAATAAAACAGTCGTAGTTACAGGAGGTAATTCAGGAATTGGATTAGCATCGGTAAAAGCATTTTTGAATGAAGGAGCTAACGTAGTTTTTTCTGGTAGACGTCAAGAGGCGTTAGATGAGGTTTCTAAAGAATTGTCTGGGAATTTTAAGGCGGTGCTGGCAGATCAGTCGAGACCCGCGGATAATAAAAAATTAATTGAAGAAGCGGTGGCTTCGTTTGGTAAAATTGACGTCGTTTTTGCGAATGCTGGTGTTGCACAATTTGCACCAGCTGATCTATTAGAAGAAGCCTTTTTTGACAATCAATTTGATATTAATATAAAAGGACCGGCCTTTTTGGTGAAAGAATCCATACCACATTTAAAAGACGGAGGAAATATAATTTTTAACACTTCCATCGTTCACCAAAAAGGTTTCGAGGGGGCAAGTGTTTATAGTGCCACCAAAGGTGCGCTCCGTGCATTTGCGCGCGTATTGACTACAGAGTTGTCGCCTAGAAATATTCGCGTTAATTCTATAGCACCTGGACCAATTGAAACTCCCATTTACGGAAAAATGGAAGGTGTTGATGACGCGCAAATGGAAGAAATGGGAAGTAATTTTGCGGCTGGAGTTCCGTTAAAACGTTTCGGAAATTCCGAGGAAGTGGCAAATGGCGTGTTGTTCTTGGCTAGTGATGAAGCTAGTTATGTCAATGGCATCGAGTTAGAAATTGATGGAGGAATGAGTCAAATTTAACATCTTGCTTCGAATTATTACAAAATCTCTCCAGAGTGGAGAGATTTTTTTGTTTATTAAGATACCAATCGGTATCTTTGCTGTGTGAGAAACGCTGAAACAACAAAAAACACTATTTTAAAGGAAAGCGCAAACTTGTTTAACACGCAAGGATATAAGGCCACGTCTATTAGTGATATTACAAAAGCTACGGGTTTAACTAAAGGTGCAATTTATAGGCATTTTGAAAGTAAAAGCGATTTAGAACAACAGGCTCTTAGAACATTGGGTAAGTTGATGTTTTCAGAATTAGGACAATCTATTAAAGAAGCGGATTCGTTCCAAACCAAAATGGAAGCTATTTTCTCATTTTTTGAAACCTATATGCATACGCCATTATACGACGGAGGGTGTCCGTTAATGAATGCAGCTGTAGAGGTGGATGACACCAATTCGGCCTTGCGTCAACAAGCATATAATATGCTAGCGCAATTAAAAGCTTCTGTACAAAAACTCATCGATAACGGAATTAAAAATCAACAAGTGGAACCCGAAACGGATGCTGTGTTCTATAGCACAATTATTATCGCCACGTTGGAGGGTGGAATTATGATGAGTAAGCTTGAACGAAGTAAAACGGCAATTATTAATACCATTACTCATTTAAGAAACCAAGTCAAGGAAATATCTATTTAATATTTTTTTAATACAATTGATACCAATCGGTATCTAAAACAATATGAAAAAACTAATTACGCGTTCTATAGGATCTTTTATTAATCTAACTGCAGTGCTGTTTCCAAAATGGAATGCTAATTTCTCATTTAATTTGCTGTGCAAAGTAAAGAGAGTAGGTATTTCGGACAAGGGGCGAACTTTTTTTGAACAAGGAACTACCACTTTTTTGGATATAAACGGGCATTCGGCAGTACTACATCAATGGGGTTCAGGGTCTAAAAAACTTTATTTTATGCATGGTTGGCTGAGTAATAGTCAGCGTTGGAGAACATTTTTAGAACCGTTAGATCTTTCAGAATATACGGTTTACGCTTTGGATGCTCCAGGACATGGAATGGCAAAAGGGAAGCACTTAAATGTGGAAATTTATAGGCAGGCTTTTATGAAGTCGCTGGAAATTATAGGGACAATAGACTTTTTAATATGTCATTCGCTTGGAAGTTTAGTGGCAGCCTACGCTTATCTGTACCAACCAAAAACTGTTGTAAAAAACTATGTTATTATGGGATCACCCTCAGGAATGGATGCTATTTTTGTCTACTTTAAACACTTGCTAGGTTTGTCAAAAAGGTCAATGAATAACCTAGAAGGTAAAATAAACGAAGTGATACGATTACCACATGCAGAGATATCTATGACGCATTTTTTCAGAAGCGTAAACGTCCCTGTCATGGTAATTCACGACCGAAATGATAGAATAACACCTTTTAGACCAATACAACTAGCTACGGAAGCTAAAAAGCACGTAAATACCTATTTCACAGAAGGTAACGACCACAATTTAAAGACTCCTGATGTGATTGAAAAAGTCGCACAGTTTATAAAACAAGGATAATTATGTATTTAAAAGAGTTTGAGATTCGATGGAGCGATATTGATGCCAATCGTCATCTAGCAAATAGCGCTTACATTAATTTTATGAGCCATACGAGAATGAGCTTTTTAATTGATCAAGGGATTGATCAAAAATTGATGATGAAACACGAAATTGGCCCTGTCGTCTTTTTTGAGCATGTTTATTATTTTAAAGAATCCTTTCAAGGGCAGCCTATTCGAGTAAGCTTTGAATTAGGCGGGATAAGTGAAGATGGAATGTTTTTTCGCTTTATACATAATTTTTACGATGCTAATGGTAAAAATTTGGCGTACTGTGAAATGCAGGGAGCTTGGATGAATCTAAAAACGCGTTCTCTTACAGGATTGCCTCAGGAGTTGCTACCTCTCATGGAAGAGGCGCCAAAATCTGATGATTTTAAAATTCTCACCAAAGAGGATATGCGCAAAGGCAGTAAAATGCCGAAAGATTTAAACGAATAGGATCAAACTAGAATATCCCCAATTCTGAGTATTGTCTCTTAGAATTGGGGATATTTTAATACGTATTTTTTGTTCTATTCAGAAGGTGGAACATCGTAGAAAAACTGTTCTTTTACAATTTTCCCGTCAGCCACTTGATAAACTGCAATTTCTGACGATTTACTTCGCTGTCCGCTGGGTTTATGTGTTGTATCCATATCGAAACGAACACTGAACCAATTGTCCGCAACGGTAGGTTCACTCACAGAAGAACTATGTACTTCAAATGTTTCTTCCCACCATTCTCCTTTTTTAGCTACTTCTTGCATCCCGCGAGATACAGGATTTGGCGAACTTCCCTCCGGTTCCATACTCACAATATTTGGGCTATATAATTTCTCATAGCAACTTGCGTAATCACCTTTGTTGCACCACGCTACTAAATTGTTTGCAATTTCATTAGTTGTCATATCTATCAGGTTTTGGTTTAGGAACCCTAAGGTACAACAGGAGGATTAAAAAGTTGTTATGCGGATGTTAAAACAATTATACTTGTTTAGATACGATTGGCATTTTCTTTCTAGTTGATAAGTATACACCAGAAAATATGAGAACGGCGGCCAATATACGCAGCGGTGTTAAACGGTCCGCTCCCATAACGATAGCAAATAAGGTGGCGATTAAAGGTTGTAAATACATAAAAACACCAATAACAGATGGGCTTAACTGTTTTAATGCATAAATATTAAACAGGTAGGTAAGCACTGTAGTTCCCACTACTACAAATACTAGTTTCCAGATTTCAGAAAAACCGAGATCCATCCATACCACTTCGCTAAACTGAGACCAACCAATAGGTAGATTAATGAAAAAAGCAATTAGAAACAAAAACTTCATTAAGGTAATAGAACTGTATTTGGCCACCAATTTTTTCACGAAGATCAGGTAGAATGCATACGACGTTGCATTTATAATAAATAGTATGTTCCCTAAAGGAATGTTAGGTGCATTGGGTTGTGTTTTTGCACCAAAAAGGATAAGTACCAATGCTCCTATTAGACCAATCCCAATTCCTATACCTTTTAGCAAGGTGATTCGTTCTTTTAAGAAGAAAGCAGATAATACTAACAGTAGAACAGGCGAGAGCGTAATAACCACGCTACTATTAATAGGAGTTGATAGTTCTAGTCCTTTAAAAAACATATTCATATTGATGACCATCCCAAAAGCAGCACAGGACACAAATCGTCCCCAGTCTTTGCGATCTACTTTCTCGGAAGGATAGAAAAAACTTATGATCCAGAACAAAAGTGCCGCTCCAGAAACTCTTAAGACAATAAAACCATAAGGACCGATAACATCTGGCATAAGTCCTTTGGCGAGCGTGTGATTGATACCATAAATGGTACTTGCAGCTGTTGCCGCTAACAAGGCGAGAATTCTCGGGTTCATTTCTTTTTCGCTAGACGTTCTTTGGCAGTTTCTACTACTTTTTTACTATTTCCGATAAAAATGGTATCCCCATCAATAAGAACTGGACGTTTTAAAAAGGTGTAATGTTCTAAAATGAAGCTTTTGTAGTCATTCTCCGTAAGAATTTCGTTTTTGAGGTCACGCTCTTTATACAATTTAGCTCTTTTGCTGAAGAGGGCTTCATAACTTCCAGCTAACTGCTTCATCCCTTCTAATTCTTTAACCGTAATCTCTTGTTGTTTAATATCCCTTTTCTCAAAAGCGGCAGAAAGTTGTAATTCGTTAAAGATACGTTGGCAGGTATTGCAGGTCGATAGATGATAAAACTTTTTCATTTAGAAGAATATGGATCAAATATTATTGAATTCGCAAGTAATGTTCTATTTTTTTCAAAGGCACACGTACTTCAATTTGTCCGTCTGCGTATGGGGCAATCTCGTATGGATTGTAAATTAAAACCAGGTCATTTTCATCGAAACCAATCGCCTCTGGGAGTTGAAATCGATCTTCTTCAAACAAAAATCCGTTACTATTAATATTATCATTTTCAGAAAGATTGTGTTCTTTTCTAAACGATTTTTCGGCAATTGTTGTTAATTCTGTAAGGTCTGTGACTAAATCTGAAAAATGAATAGGTTGACCACTTTCTAGGTCGAACAAAATAAATGAAGTGCCGCCATAACCATGCGCTCCGCCTGTAAATTTAAAATAATCTTGTTGGAAACACAGTACTTCATCTCTTCTAAAGGTTTCATAAATATCAACTCCAGCTTCATATTCTGCCGTCATATCAAAATATTCAGCTTTGTGTTCTTGATAAATTGCAATAAAATCTTCGATGGCTTCTCCTATAGTTTTAGCAGCATTCACCCCTTCTTCTCCAATACTCAAGGTTTCTATTATGGCATTTTGGATTTCTAGATTGATTATCGGCGCGAAATCGCCTTCCGCTTGAGGGTAAGATAGGTGTATTGTAGGACACATAACCTCATTACAGGCGTCCAATGTTTTTTCTGAAATTTCGATATCTTGAAACGCAATAGAAGGTCCTTTGGCACAACCTACAGATAGAATGAATAAAAAAAGCAGGATTTTGTTGTTATTCATACGTTAAAAATACGACAGTTTTCGGGAAGCGGAACTAAAGCTTTATTTTTGTTTCAAATTATTTTAAGAATTGTGCGATAGTATTCTTTGTAACTCGCATTAAAGAACAAATTCAATGAAATTCAACACCAAAACCATACATGGTGGACAGCAACACGATCCTGCTTACGGAAGTGTGATGCCGCCAATTTATCAAACTTCAACCTATGCCCAATCTACTCCAGGAGGGCATAAAGGATACGAATATTCGAGAACTCATAACCCTACGCGAAATGCCCTTGAAAATGCTTTTGCTAGTATTGAAAATGGGAAGTACGGACTTGCTTTCGGTAGTGGGTTGGCCGCCATTGATGCAGTAATAAAGTTACTACAGCCTGGAGATGAGGTAATATCTACAAATGACCTTTACGGAGGTACATATCGTTTATTTACTAAGATTTTTGAAGGTTTTGGCGTGAAATTTCACTTTATCGGAATGGAAAATGCTGCTAAAATTGAATCGTATGTGAATGAAAACACTAAACTTATTTGGGCCGAAACTCCTACCAATCCAATGATGAACATCATAGATATTAAGGCGTTGGCATCGGTTGCAAAGAAGCACGGAATTCTTCTGGGAGTGGATAATACGTTTGCGACACCTTATTTGCAACAACCTCTTGATTTGGGGGCGGATATTGTTATGCATAGTGCAACAAAGTACTTAGGAGGACATAGTGATGTAGTCATGGGTGCCTTGGCAGTAAAGGACAAGGAACTTGCAGATCGCTTGTATTTCATTCAAAATGCGAGCGGAGCGGTATGCGGACCTCAAGATAGCTTTTTGGTATTAAGAGGTATTAAGACTTTGCATGTGCGTATGCAACGCCACTGTGAGAATGGTAAAAAGGTCGCCGAATACTTGGCTAGTCATCCAAAGATAGAAAAGGTTTATTGGCCTGGTTTCGAAAGTCATCCTAACCATGATGTGGCCAAGGAACAGATGAGCGATTTTGGAGGAATGATTTCATTCGTAACAAAAGGTAATGATTATGATGAGGCCATTCGAATTGTCGAAAATTTAAAAATATTTACGTTGGCAGAAAGTTTAGGTGGTGTTGAAAGTCTTTCTGGACATCCGGCAAGTATGACGCACGCAAGTATTCCAAAAGAAGAACGAGAAAAGACAGGTGTCGTTGATTCGTTAATACGATTATCGGTAGGAATAGAAGATGCAGATGATCTTATAGCCGATTTAAAACAGGCAATAGGTTAGATTTGAAAACGATATAAAACAAAAAAAGCGACACACCTGTGTCGCTTTTTTTATTGATATTTTGTATTAATCTAAGTAATAGATATATCCAAAGTTGATCCAATAAGTCCATTCGTTGGCTTTATTTTCTGGAACATCAGGATTTAAACCATCTACCCAGTTTGAACCGTAATATGTCCAACGTAGATCAAGCATTAAATCGCTCAATACAGATAGTTTGTATCTCGCACCGACACTTCCTACAAGCGCCCAGGTAGAACCTCCTTCTTGCTGAAAAGAATCGAAATATTTTTGGGGCGTAGAAGCTGGCAGGTTTAATTCACCTAAAGAAGATTCAACTTCTGGATTATAACTCACCCAGTGTGCTCCAATACTACCAAAAGGTGCAATTTTATAACCACCCGCAGCAAAATCACGAATACTTAAAGGAAAAAATTCGAGCTGTGATCCAATTTCAAGGACAGTACTGGAACCTGTCATGGCCCTTAATTGATCTGCCCAAATAGAATTTTCGGAAGCATCTACATACTCTCCAAAATGCTGTAAATTGGTTTTATGATAATCTATTTCGTTACGAAGTTTGAAGTGATCGTTGAAGTAAGTGTCACGTGTGTAACAGTTACAGTCTGCACGATAAGAAAAGTTTATGTAGTGAATAAGCCCAACTCCAAATCCTACGTTACCAGAATTTGTTTCAAAGTCGTATCGCTGCCCAAAATCGGAATAAAATACGACGGGTCCGGCGATTACTCCTATTTCATGGGAGAATCCAAATTGGCTATGAACCTCTTGTTTAGCAAGGCCTAACAAGAGAAATACCAATATAAGTAGCCTGGTATTCATTGTGTAAATGGTTTAGATTGAGACGTAACAAATATATAAAAACATTACAAACAGGGAAATATATCACGAAGATTTACCAAATTAATAAAAAATAGCCGCTATTTCTAAGGAGCAATGTATATTTGCACTGTTTACGAAAACGTTTGAAATTTTGTTTCAGTATGAGCAAATAGTTATAGTTTAACATCGGTATCGTACCAACACAATCAAACCTCGTAATTGGAATGCTAGTATGTTTAAAATGAACATCTAGCCCTTTTAATTTTGACCTAAAACATCACAAAAAAAAGTCAGATGAAACAAAGCATTAAAGATTTCATTGCCGAAGTTGAGAAATTAAACCCCAACGAGCCGGAATTTATGCAAGCCGTTACCGAAGTCGCCGAAACGGTTATTCCTTTTATCGAGGAAAATGAGCGGTATCAAGGAAAAAAATTATTGGAACGTATGGTGGAACCAGAGCGTACCATTTTATTTAGAATTCCTTGGACCGATGATAATGGCGAAATTCAAGTTAACAAAGGTTACCGAATCGAATTTAATTCGGCAATTGGACCCTACAAAGGGGGATTGCGTTTTCACCCTTCGGTTAACTTAAGCATCCTGAAATTTCTAGGATTTGAACAAGTATTTAAAAATAGCCTAACGACACTACCTATGGGTGGTGGTAAAGGTGGATCTAACTTTAATCCGAAAGGAAAAAGTGACGCCGAAGTAATGCGTTTTTGCCAAAGCTTCATGACCGAGCTTGCTCGCCATATAGGACCAAATACCGATGTTCCTGCAGGAGATATTGGTGTAGGTGGACGTGAAATTGGGTATATGTTTGGTCAATACAAGCGCTTGAGAAATGAGTTTACAGGCGTATTAACAGGAAAAGGACGCGAATACGGTGGTTCTCTAATAAGACCAGAAGCAACGGGGTATGGAGATGTGTATTTTGCCCAAAATATGTTGGAAACTAAAGGAGAGAGCTTTAACGGAAAAACAGTGGTGATTTCTGGTTCCGGAAATGTTGCCCAATATGCCGCAGAGAAAGCCATGCAATTAGGAGGGAAAGTTGTTACTTTCTCCGATTCGGGTGGATTTATCTATGATGAAGAAGGAATGAACGAGGAAAAATTACAATTTGTAATGGACCTTAAAAATAACAAGCGAGGACGTATCAAAGAATATGTAGCAAAATATCCTTCCGCAAGTTATACCGAAGGGGCTCGTCCTTGGGGTGTAAAATGCGATGTTGCTCTACCTTGTGCTACTCAAAATGAATTAAATGCAGAAGAGGCCCAAACATTGGTAGCTAACGGATGTATTTGTGTAGCCGAAGGGGCGAATATGCCTACGACGCCAGAAGCCATTGAAGTATTTCATAATGCGAAAATATTATTTTCACCTGGAAAAGCTTCGAATGCGGGAGGTGTAGCGACTTCAGGATTAGAAATGTCACAGAATTCATTGCGATTAAGCTGGACACGTCAAGAAGTTGATGAAAAATTACATACCATTATGAACGATATTCACGCTGCTTGTGTGCAATATGGAAAAGATGGAGATGGTTATGTCGATTACGTAAAGGGAGCCAATATTGCAGGTTTCGTTAAAGTTGCAGAGGCAATGATGGCCCAAGGTGTGGTCTAACTGCCATTCGACACCATATTTAAGAATAAATTGAAAAGGCTGCATTGGCAGTCTTTTCTGTTTTATATCCCGCAATAAATAGTAATTTAGCGAGTTAGTAAAGAACGATAACACACTGCTATGAAAAAAGTACTTACTGTACTACTACTATTTGCAATAGGTAGCTGTTTTTCACAAAACTTCGAAGACACTTGGGAAGGGTTTTTCTCATATGTTTCTGTGAAGGATATTTCGCAAGGAGATGACCGTGTGTATGCGGCCGCGGAGAATGCCGTATTTACCTTTGACCTTTCTACTCAAGAAATCAATACAATCGATTCGGTGCGCGGGTTATCTGGAGAAGATATTTCTTCTATTTATTACAGTGAAGATTTCAATTTGTTACTCATTGGATACGAAAACGGACTTATTGAAGTAGTTCAAGATGGTGATGACGATGTTCTACAAGTAGTCGACATTCTCGATAAGCCTACAATTCCGCCTAATAGAAAACAAATCAATCACTTCTTTGAGTATGAAGGAAACGTTTACATTGCAACCGATTTTGGAATATCTGTATACGATCTAGCAGCCTTGGAATTTGGAGACACCTACTTT
>Ga0316209_1003082_pt1 | contig 11946 bp, 10 predicted proteins | sample 6monopyrite_MG_FD_204945 | JGI IMG/M metagenome (GOLD analysis project Ga0316209, IMG submission 204945) | Microbial mat bacterial communities from mineral coupon in-situ incubated in ocean water Damariscotta River, Maine, United States -... | ecosystem: Environmental > Aquatic > Marine >...
TAAAGAACCTGCTTTTAACCATTAATCTAATGTTAAATTTTCGCTATTGAAGTAAATTAGTTTTATCGTGTCAATGCCTTTAAAATAACTCGGCAAAGTCATCTTCAAGATCATTATAATCTTGTGGTGAAATGCCAAGAATATCTAATGCGGCATCACCAATATATTCCCAGTCAGGGGAAACATTAAAACGCTTAACTTTTTCCACCATATTTTCAGCTGCCTTTAAAGCGGCAAAGGATAATTGCGTATTAGGATCAGTAACGTGATTAAAAAAATCATGCTCATGGTGCTGCAATATTAATTGGCAAATATCGTTAGGCAAATGCCAAGAAGTGGCAACGTAATAGCCAATTACGGCATGATTAGTGCGATATCGAGCCTCTTCTAACTGAATTGAATTAACATTTTGTTGGTTTGCTCCAATTAACACCTCTTTATAGTCAGCGTATTTTAATGCTAATAAGGGAATACCGCAGTTTTGAAATAAACCTATGGTATAAAGCATGTCAACGGGTAGTTCATTTTTAATTTTGTTACCGATAAAGGTCATAGCATTAGCAACATCTTGCGCATCATCCCAAAAACGCTCTAAAGAAATACTAGCGTTACCCTTAAAAGAGGCTTTTAGCAATAACGCGGTGACTAAACCATTAATGGTTTTTAAACCTAACATCATCACTGCTTGTTTAATTTCAGATATACGTCGGTTCATACCGTAAAATGGTGAATTAATGATTTTTAAAATAGCGGCAGATAAACCAACATCACTGGCAATAAGGGTAGAAACATCTTCAATGGACGGAGCCTCTTCATCCATTAATATTTGAATTTGGGATAATATTTCAGGTTTCACCGGAACTTGAAAGCCAGAAATTACCGCAGACATTTTTTTCTCGTCTAAATCAAACAATGCTATTCTCCAGTTATTTCATCGATATTAATTATTATTAAATCAAAGTATAGCTGAAATTAAAAATTATTAGTTAATGCTGCCAACAAACCAATGACACCGCCAAAAATTCCACCCCAAACCACTAACCAACCTAAGTGCTTTTTAATCATTGCTTGAATAATTTCTTTGACTAATTGTGGGGTTAATTCGTTAAGACGTTTTTCAATAATGTCGCTGACTTTTTCTTGCATGTTAGCAATCATGTTCGGTTGTTCTAACTCTTCACGGAGCAAATTGTTGAACTCATCACTTTGGCTAATATCGGTAATTGAGATTTTCATTTTTTCAATAAACGGCTCTTTCATTGGTTGAATGGCTTCACTACCACCTACCATAGCAAGCATAGGACCAAATGATGACTGTTCAATAACGGTGACTAGGTTATTAAAAGCTGGGGTTAAATCAACTTTTTCAATGACAGGCGTTAAATCAATACTGCTTGCTGCCCCAGAGCCGGTTGATAAAAATCGATCGATATTTTCTTTGGTAAAAAACTGCTCCATCATGAGTTGACGAATCGCAAGTTTAAAATCTTCAAATCGCGCAGGGATAACGCACGAACCATAAAGCAATGGCACCTTTTCGAATAGCATGTGAATTGCTAGCCAATTTGTAACCGCGCAAGACAAGGCGAACAGACCAATTGTATATACAAGATGGTTGTTAGTGATAAAACCAAATAAGGTGCAAAGTAAGGCAATAAAATTGGTGGCTAAACTTTTGTTCACTGGTAACTCCATGCGTTGATACTTGAGAATAGATCGATTTAGAATTTTTAGGGTTGCTATGATAGCATTGAATTATCGCAGCTAAAATAATGATTATTTATCCAAACTCAAGGATTTATTCAATGCTTAAAAAATTACTCGTTTTGTTTTCTTTTGTTTTTGTTAGCGCTTGTGATGCTAATAATACTACCGATCAGCAGTGGCGGACTTTAGATCTTAATAATACGGTGCTATTAACTTTACCGCACGGCAAAGTGGTGATTGAACTCGCCCCACAATTTTCACCTAAACATGTTCAGCAGTTTTCAACGTTAGTGAAAAAAAGCTTTTATGATAATGAAAAGTTTTATCGGGTAATCGACGGCTTTGTTGCGCAAGCAGGCCCTGAAGATGGCAGTGAAAAAGATAAATCGGTACCCATACTGGCAATGGAAGGCGAGTTTGTCACCGGTAAAAATTGGTCTTTCACGCCAGTGCAAAATGAGGATTTATTTGCCAAGCAAACCGGTTTTAAGCAGGGTTTTGCATTAGCAAAAAATAACAATGATAGTGCTTGGTTAACACATTGCCCCGGAGTGTTAGCGATGGCGCGTGGCAATGAAGCCGATTCAGCCTCGGGTCATTTTTATTTTGTTATTGGCCAAGCACCTCGATACTTAGACAAAATAATGACCATTTTTGGCCGGGTGGTGTATGGCATGCAGCACATTCAATCAATACAGCGCACTGCAGTGATTGATGGTGAATATGCGGTAGATAGCCGAGAGCATACGCCTATTGTTAGCATGAAATTAATGGCCGATGTGCCAAAAGCAGAGCAAATTATTATTGAAGTGGAAAATACTGAATCGACTGCTTTTGCCGAGCGCTTAGTGAAGCGTCGCGCTAGAGAAAATGAATTTTTCTATCAAAAGCCACCGCCAGTACTCGATGTTTGCCAAGTACCTATTAGAAGCCGTTTAGTAAAAGCAGAGTCGTAATGAGAACCAATTTAATTACTCGCGCAGGATTTGAATTACTGCAAAAAGAGTTAACGCACTTGTGGAAAGTTGAGCGACCTGAAACCACCAAAAAAGTGTCGTGGGCGGCAAGCCTTGGTGATCGCAGTGAAAATGCAGATTATCAATACAACAAAAAGCGCTTACGTGAAATCGATCGTCGGGTACGTTACCTAACCAAGCGCTTAGAAGATATCAAGGTGGTTGATTACAACCCTCAACAAGCAGGCAAAGTGTTTTTTGGTGCCAGCGTAGTGATAGAAAATGATGATGGAGAACAACTTAAATTCAAAATAGTCGGCCCCGATGAAATTTTTGGTCGCAACGATTATATTTCTATCGACTCCCCTATGGCGCGCGCATTACTCAAAAAAGAAGTCGATGATGAAGCCGTTGTTACTACTCCCTCAGGTGATAAATACTGGATTGTGGTGAGTATTGATTATCAACATTGATGAAAATATTCATAATCATTTTCCTATTTATACTTACAAATGAAAAACCAATATAAATTCAATACCCACTAAAGTGCCATTGCTAAATTCAAGCAAAATCAGCCATTATCAGCATAAGATTATAATTGGATGAATCATTTATGCGTGTTTTAAAACAACTTACTATTTCCTTTTTCGCCTTATTCTTAAGCTTTTCAGCCTTGGCAGAGTTCACTGAACTTGAAAACTTTGGTGCTAATCCCGGTTCGCTTGATGCTAGTTATTTTTCTCCTAAATCTGAGCATCCTGCACTGGTGGTGTTATTACATGGTTGCGCACAACATGGCGATGAACTTGCGCAACAAAGTGGATTACTTGGTTTGGCAAAAACACATAACTTTGCCTTATTGTTACCGCAACAAGGATTAACTAATAATATAAAGCGTTGTTTTAATTGGTATTCAGATGATGATTTTGCTAAAGATAAAGGTGAGAGTTTATCCATCAAAAATATGATTACCACATTGCAAAAGCAACTGGGTAGTGAACAAGTTTATATTATTGGTTTGTCAGGTGGCGGTGCCATGACCAGTGTTATGTTAGTAAACTATCCTAATTTGTTTACTGCGGGCGCTGTTGTTGCTGGTATTCCTTTCCCTTGTGCTGATGGTTTGATTACTGGCATTTCGTGCATGAAAAATGGCCCATCACAAACAGTGACTGAACTAGCCGCATTGGCGCAAAAATTAAATCCACAGCAAAGTGTTTGGCCTAAGTTATCAGTATGGACAGGTGCATCGGATGGTATTGTTAATCCTTTAAATTCCCAAATGCTAGCACAGCAGTGGGCAAGTTTATCAAAACTAACGACTAAACCATATATTGATAAACAATCAGGCTACACAGTTACTCGTTGGCAAAACCTGAACAAAGTAACGAATGTTGAGTTGGTTGAAGTGACGGGGCTTGGTCATGGCATTATGGTTAACCCTAAAGTTGAAAATGGCGGAACTGTAGCAGACTATTTATTAGCATCCCCAATTAGTACAGCAAAGCATGTCATTAATTTTTGGAAACTTTAACTAAAAACGTCATATAGATATTGTTATTTAATAAAAACAATACGTTAGGTATGGCACCATAGTGCTAAATATTTTTTATAATTTATCAGATAGAGTGTTATTAGTTGGCAAAACAGCTTCACAAATAAAATAAAAAGTACTAACGAATAACACAAAACAATTATTAACAAAGGTTCACCTATGAAACATTACAACAGAAACAGAAGTTATCTCGCGTTGGCCATTGCTGCTGCATTAACAAGCAGTGTTGCTTTTGCCGAAGAAGTAAAAGATGCTTCACCAGCAGCAAAAGATAAAGGTCTTGAACGTATTGAAGTAACAGCACGTCGTACTGTTGAAAATTTACAAACAGTACCGGTATCGGTAACCTCAATTGGCGCGGAAGATATCGCTCAAAATGGTATTACCGACGTAACTGATATTCAGCAATATGCGACAAATACTACTTTGCAAGTAAGTCGTGGTACTAGCTCAACACTAACGGCTTATATCCGTGGTATTGGTCAGCAAGATCCGCTGTGGGGTTTTGAACCTGGTGTCGGCGTTTATGTTGATGATGTTTATATTGCTCGCCCACAAGGTGGCGTAATGGAAATTTTGGACGTTGAGCGTATTGAAGTTTTACGTGGTCCACAAGGTACACTTTATGGTAAAAATACCATAGGTGGCGCGATGAAGTACATTACCAAAAAGATGACGGGTGATAATACTTTTGACTTATCTGCTACGGTTGGCTCTTATGGTGAAAACACTTATAAGGCTGCTGGCCAGTTATCCTTATTAGATGACAAACTTTATATTGGCGGTGCTATTGCCGATATCAATCGTGATGGTTTTGGTAATTTTATCAATGACTTTGCTCCTGATGGTTCAGTTGCTGCTTCACAAGCGGGTGAAGAAAACTACAATAAAGATATTTTTGCTGGTCGATTAACGGTTGAATACCATGCTAGTGATGATTTGTTTTTCCGTCTTGCGTACGACAAAACAGTTGATGATTCAAACGCTAAAGGTGGTCATCGTTTAGTAGATAGCAAGTTAACAGGTCAAAAACCTTATGATAATGTTTACGATTCTGATATTAGCTTGCCTGTTACTAACAAAGTTGAAACATCAGGGCTGTCATTCACAGTAGATTGGAATATTAATGATGCGCTCAGCTTTAAATCAGTAACGGCTAGTCGTGAAGGTGATACCCAAACTAATATTGATTTTGATAATACCGCACTTAAATCTTTTGATGTGCCAGCAGTTTTTGATGATGAACAATTTACTCAAGAATTTCAATTAACCTATGTTGGCGATAGCATGACTGCGGTTGGCGGTGTTTATTATTATAGTGGTGATGCTTGTGGTGCTTTTGATGTGCAATTAGAAGTGTTAGGGCAAGTAATCGGTTTGCCAAGTTTCACATTAGAAAATGGTGGCTGTACTAATACCGAAAGTTACTCTGCTTATGGTCAAGCATCGTTTGATTTATCGAAAAAATGGTCAATGACAGTGGGTGGTCGTTACACTGAAGATACTAAAGATGCGGATGTGTATAAATATACCATGTTCCAAACTGTCTACCCGGGTGATATAGCTGCAGGTGATGCAACCCCTATTAATCCTGATAATAATTTTTCTGGCGAAGAAACATGGTCACATTTTTCACCGCGTGTTGGCGTTGAATATCAAGCCAGTGATGATTTAATGTATTACGCTTCTTATGCTAATGGTTTTAAATCTGGCGGCTTTAATATGCGTGGTGATATAGGTGCAGATCCTGAAGCGGCGACACCATTTGCTCCAGAAATCGTTGATACCTTTGAAATAGGTTTTAAATCAGAGCCAACGGATGATTTACGTATTAATGCCACTTATTTCTACTCAGACTACACTGATATGCAAGTTACGGTTCAGCGTGCGGCAAGTAATGATAACTTTGTTGCCCGTGTGGTTAATGCCGGTTCAGCCGAAATTCAAGGTATTGAATTAGAATCTATTTATGTAGCAACCGATGATTTAACCTTAAATTTAGGTGTCGGTTACATTGATGCTAAGTTTGTTGAATTTATTAACTTTGTTGATGGTGTAGAAGTTAACCAAGCAGATGATTTAGCAATTGATAACACCCCTGATTGGAGCGTTAATTTAGGTGCAAACTATACATTAGTGGCAGATGTGGGTGATTTTGTTTTCACTGCTAATGCTTCATATCGTGGTGATACGCAAATTTTCCAAGCACCATCAGCGTTAGATCAAAAAGGCTATACTATTGTTAATGTTGGCGTTAGCTTCTACCACACAGATGGAAACTGGTCGGCTTCATTACAAGGGCGAAATGTGTTTGATGAACAAGCACGTATTGCCGGTTATAACTTTCTTGGGTTGGGCTTAGATGACTCAGTGATTGGTTACTATAATGACCCAGCTACAGTGGCGCTAACGGTTAAATATGAATTTTAATTATTCGTAATGTAGTAGAGAAAAAAAGAGCTGGTTTTTACCGGCTCTTTTTTTCATAATAAAACAAGTCTGACTTTAAGGTGTAGTTATGAATAAAGCAAAAGTGGTTATTGCTGATGATCATCCGTTGTTTCGTACTGCGCTAAAGCAAGCAGTGGTTGAGTGTATGCCCGACGCAGGCATTCAAGAAGCCTCAAGTTTTGATGATTTACTCAGTGTTATTGATGACTCTCCCAAGTTAGAAATTGTTTTTTTAGATTTACATATGCCGGGCAATAATGGTTTTACGGGATTGACTCAACTGCAAAACAATCATTCAGATCTGGTTGTGATTATGGTGTCCTCAGATGAAACCCCCGACATTATGCAAAAAGCCATTAGTTTTGGTGCTGCCGCTTTTATCCCTAAATCTGTTGATTTAAGCACTATAGCACAAGCTATCACTACGGTATTAGCGGGCGACACTTGGTTGCCAGCAAGTATGCCAATGAGTGATGATAATAAACAAAGTGAAGCAGATATACAGCTAGCACAACAGTTGGCGCAGTTAACACCACAGCAATATAAGGTGCTGGGGTTAGTCGCTGATGGTCAGTTAAATAAGCAAATAGCAGGTATTTTAGACATTAAAGAAAACACTGTGAAAAAACATGTTTCGGCTATTTTGTTGCAACTAGGTGTTTATAACCGTACTCAAGCGGGTTTAGCGTATCAACAACTAAAATTGACGCCTCAAGAAAATGTTTCTTTATCGTAAACAATATTCTTATGCCTTTCTCAAAAGTAACGCTATGGTTTTAGCTTATTTGTAAGCTTCTCAATGGCTAATTCTAAGCGTTTTATTTCTCGGTTAGTGGATTGCCTATTCATTTCCATAAAGGTCCACATTTTTAGCATGCCTTGGGCAAAAACACTTAATAGTAAAACAATGCCCCAAGTCATTTTATCTTCAAAGGTTGCCGTTTCAACAAAAAAGAATTGATAACCCGCCCATACTAAAATAATGGTTATTAGGAAGGTAACAATGCCAACTAAAATCAGCCAGCCACCTAATGCGCCTTTGTAGGCATTGAGTAACATGGTAAATATACCGGGTTCATGGGCTAAAATTTGATCTAATTGTTTTGCCTCTTGTTTAAGAGCTTGCTCAATGTCTTTATCAATACTCATGATCATTTCTCCTCAATTTTTGTTTTAACATCTGTCTAGCACGATAAAGCCGTGATTTAACTGTGCCAACAGGAACTTCTAGTACAATACTAATTTCTTCAATGCTCATTTCATCAAGATAAAATAAATGTATTGCTTGTTTATCTATGTCTGATAACTCAGCAATATGTGCTAGTAAGGGTCCATTATTGTTTTTATCTTCCTCTGTGCTAAGTTCATCTACATCAATCTCAGACAGACGCTGTTTATCTCGTTGATGCTTACGAATAAGATCTATGGTTTGCCATCTAACCGATTGATATAACCAACTGCGAAATGCTCTTGGATCTTCAATTTTCACGATAGATTTTGTTATTTTAATCCAACTGTTTTGTACTGCATCATGAGATAATTGCACGTCTTGGCACAGCTTGTATGAATAACGTAACAAGCTAGGGTGAAAGTGTTGGCATAGTTGAGTAAAGGCAGTTTTGTCGCCTTGCTTTGCATCTATTACCAATAATTCTATTTGTGCAAGTTCCATATCAATGCTGTTTTTTCACTAAGTTAAGTTGCATGAGCATATAACGTTGTCATAAGCATTTAGGTTCACGGAAAATGAAATTATTTTTATGAACGAGTTAGCGCTTGGCGCATCATTTTCTTAAGTGCTAGTGCTTTAATAGGCTTACGCATGAAATAGAATTTAGCACTACGGGTGTGTTCTCGCACCTGCTCTGAGGGATCGGCAGAGCAAATAATACAGGGCACAGCCCAATTCTGTTGCGCCAATATCTTTTGAGCAATATCAACACCGTTTTCATCATTATCTAAGTGGTAGTCAGAGATAAATAATGCCGGGGTGAAATCATGCCCTAAGTCTTTATTTTCAGACAGCTTAGCGTTTAACTCGGCTTCATCTTTGCCAGCAATAACCGTGCAACCCCATTCGCTGAGTTGAGATTGTATTGCTATTAGCATTAATGGTTCATTGTCTATAAGTAAAATAGGTAAGTTGTTAAACTCATTAGCTAATTTATCACTTGCCTTAGTGCGCAACAGTGGTTTTTTAATCACCTCGGCGTTACTTTGCGGTAGCGTGACACTAAAACATGAGCCTTTATCTAGGGTTGATTTTAGTGAAATAGTGATTTTGAGTAATTTAGCAATACGCTCACAAATGGCTAAGCCTAAGCCAAGACCCGATTTGTCTTGTGTTGACTCTAAACGTTCAAACTCTTTGAAAATAACCTGTTGTTGGTTTTGTGGAATACCAGGGCCATTATCCCAAACTTCAATCACCATGTTATTTTGTTGGCGCCTAACTCCTAAAACAATTTTTCCATAACGCGCACTTTGTGGACAGTAATTCAGGGCATTAGATAAAAAGTTTTGAATCACGCGGCGCAGTAGACGTTGATCGCTATTAATCACTAAATGGCAGGGCACATAGTGAAAACTTAGCCCTGCTTGCTCTGCCAATAAGGTGAATTCATTACTTAGGGGTTTCAATAGTTCGTCTACTGAAAATGCATTAATATTAATTTGTTGAGAGTTGCTATCTAGACGTGAAATTTCAACCAGATCAGACAATAAACTTTCAGCGGCAGTAAGTGATTGACGTATATTGCCTGCTAGCTCTTCTAGTGCTGAACCTCTTACTTTTTTATTCAGCATACTGGTAAATAGAGACATGGCGTTGAACGGCTGCATTAAGTCATGACTTGCGGCGGCTAAAAATCGTGTTTTACTACTGTTTGCCGCTTCGGCTTCGGCTTTCGCTTGGCTGAGCGCGATGGTTCGCTCAGCAACCCTTTGCTCCAATGTTTCATTGGCTTGTTGTAAGGCTTTCTCCGCTTTTATATGCGCGGTGATATCAGAAAAAGTACTGACAAAACCACCACCAGGCATAGCTTGACCACTAATTTCTAAGACAATACCATTGGGCATTTCTCGTTGAAAATAATGATTGTTCCCTTGACGCATATGTTCAATGCGGCGGTTAATAAACTCCTCACCATCATCAGCATTAATTACGCCACGCTGGGCATTATAACGAATAAGCTCTGCAATGGGTTTGCCGACGGTCACAATGTTCTCTGGATAATCAAGCAGTTCAACATAGCGTTTATTCCATGCGACTAATCTCATATCCGCATCAACAACACTAATTCCTTGCTCAATATTTTCAACGCCAGCTTGTAATAATTCTCGATTGAATTTAAAGAGTTGGTTGGCTTCATCAACAATATTTACCACATCTTCTAATGGCATAGCTTGTTGCTTTGTAGCCGCCTTCATTACCATGCGCGTAGATGCTGAGCCTAAAACACTGGCTAATTGTAAACGCGTATAGTTATATTGCTCATCGTTGAGGGTATTATGTTTGGTTGCATTAGCAAAATGCTGCTTAAAGGTATCAGCGGCTTCATTATTGACAAAGCGTTGTAGCAATTGATAAAGATCTTTATGGCTTAGTTTTTGTTCCAAAGATTTTTGTTGCTTATTAATAAATAATTCAGCTTGTAGTTTTTCCCCAACACTGCGATGACTGAAGAGTGAAATGGCAATAAAACAACCGCTATTAGCAAGTAAGCTGAAGAGTAACCCATGACTAGTACTATCTAAAAAGGTCACACCAAACATTTCGTAAGGCTTTAACCAAGTATTGCCAAATAAACCTGTAGTAATCCAAGTCGCGTGTGGAAATAAGCTAGGTAACAGTAAGGTATAAAACCAAAATAGGCTACCAACTACCAAACCCACTAAAGCCGCTTTACTGTTAGCTTTGCGCCAGTAAATCGCGCCAATAACCAAAGGGGATAATTGAGCAAGTAAGACAAATGACAGCAAGCCAATAGCCGATAAATGATTTTGCTGAGCAATAGCTCGTTCAAAAAGAAAAGCGAGTAACAACAATAGCGCTATTGCTACGCGCCGTAAATTAAGAAGTAAGCCGGAAAGCTGACTTTTTTGTTTCACCATAAAAGTTTTATGGCGGAGTAATAGTGGGTTTATAATTTCAGTGGTAACCATAGTACTTAGCACTACAGTAGCAATAATAACCATACTTGTCGCCGCTGCTAAGCCACCAATAAAAACTAATCCGCCCAACCAAGCTTGTTGAAAAAATAGTGGAATAGTAATTACATAAGTGTCGGCACTAACATCTCCCCCAGGAAAAAGGGTTTGACCTGCGAGTGCTATAGGGAGAATGAATAAATTAATCAAAATAAGATAAAGAGGATATAACCACCGAGCTGTTTTTAACTCTTGTTCATGATGATTTTCTATCATCAGCATATGGTATTGCTGTGGCAGAATGAAAATGGTGATCATACCTAAAATAGCTTGAGAAATGGCAAAGTAAATATAATCATGGGCTTCTACAGCTTGTTTTACATTTTGTGCTCTTGTGAATAAATCGTTCACACCATCAAAGACATAAAAAGTTGCGAATAAACCTACAGCCGTTAAAGCAAATAATTTCACTATCGAACTAAAAGCAATGGCCAATACTAACCCTTGGTTTTGTTTGTTAATAACTACTTGTCGTGCACCAAACAAAATACTAAATAAAATCAGCACAATAGTGACAATAAAGGTAGTACTAATACCAGATTGATAGGTACCAGTGACCAGATCAAAACTGGTGCTAATGGCGCGAAGTTGTAGGGCGATATAGGGAATAGTGCCTAGCAAGGCAACTAAGGTTACTGTGGCAGCTATTAAAGGAGAGCGATCATATCGACATGCAATAAAATCAGCAATAGAGGTTAGGTTCTGTTGTTTAGTGATACGCAAAATACGTAATAGCATTGGCCAAGCCAAAACAAAACATAAAATAGAGCCAATATAAACGGGCGCTAACCATGCTCCTGTAGTTGTTGCTTGACCTACCGTGCCGTAAAAAGCCCAAGATGTACAACTGACTCCTAACGATAAACTGTAAACCCAAGGGTGCTTAAGCAACTTATTATTAGCTTGTTTTTGTCCCCAATAGGCAACTACAAATAATAGTATTAAGTAGGCGATAGATAAGAGCGAGATCAGCCAAGTATCAAGAGAAAGCCAAACTAACAAGGAATACTCCTTCCATTATTGATGTTGATTTTAGGGTATGACAAACCCTATTATTTGATTGTTTTG
>Ga0316209_1003084_pt1 | contig 11940 bp, 16 predicted proteins | sample 6monopyrite_MG_FD_204945 | JGI IMG/M metagenome (GOLD analysis project Ga0316209, IMG submission 204945) | Microbial mat bacterial communities from mineral coupon in-situ incubated in ocean water Damariscotta River, Maine, United States -... | ecosystem: Environmental > Aquatic > Marine >...
GGCTTCATATTCTTCTTTAGCGAGGAGCTTTTGGAATAATTCATGTGTTGCGTGTTCACGGCGGGATAGGTAGTCCATTGCAGCGACGCGGATTGTGCGGGGTGGTTTTGGCATATTTGTTCTAGTGCTTTCTGTCAGTTCGAAACGTAGTGCCCCCCTCTTTTAATAAATAAGAGGGGAGCTATGATTCTGATCTACGCTTCAACCAACTCTTCTTCCTCAGCGCCCTTCTCAGGTTTGATGTCTTTCGCTTTGGCCTTTTCTGCCGCTATCTCTTCTTCTGGCATTTCAGTTGGCAAAACAATGGCACGAATTCTTGATTCAATATCTTCTGCCATTTCTGGATGCTCTTTAAGGTAGTTACGAACATTGTCTTTGCCCTGACCAATGCGATCCCCATTGTAGCTGTACCAGGCACCGGCCTTATCGACGATTTCATGTTTCACACCTAAATCAATAATTTCACCGTGACGCGAAATACCTTCACCATACAACAAGTCAAACACGACTTGTTTGAACGGTGGCGCCACTTTGTTTTTCACCACTTTAACGCGGGTTTCGTTACCCAGAATCTCATCACCCTTTTTGATGGCGCCGATACGGCGAATATCTAAACGAACAGAAGCATAAAACTTCAATGCATTACCGCCTGTCGTTGTTTCCGGGCTACCAAACATCACACCAATTTTATGGCGGATTTGGTTAATGAAAATAACCAGGGTATTTGAGCGTTTGATATTTGCTGTGAGTTTACGTAACGCCTGGGACATTAAGCGTGCTTGAAGACCCATGTGTGAATCACCCATGTCACCTTCAATTTCAGCTTTAGGCGTTAATGCCGCCACCGAGTCAATAACAATCACATCAACAGCGGCTGAGCGCACTAACATATCGGTAATTTCTAAGGCTTGTTCACCCGTATCAGGTTGTGAAACCAGAAGCTCATCAACATCTACCCCTAATTTCTCAGCATAAGCAGGATCAAGCGCATGCTCCGCATCAACGAACGCCGCTGTGCCACCGAGTTTTTGCATCTCGGCAACCACATGTAATGTCAATGTTGTTTTACCTGAAGATTCAGGGCCGTAGATTTCAACCACACGACCACGTGGTAAACCACCTATTCCCAGCGCAATGTCTAAACCGAGGGAACCCGTTGAAACTGAATCAATATCACGAATAGCGCTACCATCACCCATTTTCATGACCGAGCCCTTGCCAAATTGTTTTTCTATTTGACCCAATGCCGCTGCCAATGCTTTTTTCTTATCACCACTCATATCCGCCATGTCTCTTCTCCTGTTAGGTATTCTTCAATTATTCTTATAGTGAGTAACAACGGCTAATTTTGTGTTTGAAACAAAGCTAAGCGTTGTGCGATGGATGTACTTTAGTTTGTACTTATCACTATGTCAATACTTTTTACCACCTAAATATAAAATACCACTTAATATTTTATATGAGCACGTCTTTTATAGTATGTATAATAAAAGGGGCTTTAATATTAAAAATGGTTCAGGAGAAGATTTTGGCAGTTGATCATTCAGTAAATGGCATAAAACGCGCGACACAGCAGCGTCTGCAATATATTGAGCTCATGGCCTACTACACCGGTGTCGTAACGCGTAGTGATGTCGCTAAGGCATTTGGTATCTCTGATGCCGCGGCCACAAAAGATCTCAAATTCTACGGCCAAATCGCCCCGAATAACCTTATTTACAAACACAACGTATTTGGTTTTGTACCAAGTAGCAGCTTTGAAGAAATTTTTGCTGACCTCGAGCCGCAGCACGTTTTACCCATGATTGCCGCTAATTTGCCTTTCGTCGGTCAGAGTGTTGAGCAAAACCTGTTATATGGTGTTCACACTGAACAACTGCCTTTACCGCAGCGATTACCCAATAAAGAAGTCGTGGCACAAGTTATTCGCGCAATGAAACAAAAAACCAAACTGAGCATGGTGTATAGCTCTTTATCTGATCGCAATAGCAGTGAAGCACGCATCATTGAACCCCACTCACTAATTAACACCGGCTTACGCTGGCATGTGCGGGCTTATTGCGAAGAGACCTATGATTTTAGAGATTTTGTCTTGTCACGAGTGCAGCAAGCTCAACAACTCAGTGATAAAGCAGAATCAAATCCGGAATATGATGATGATTGGATGGAGCCAATTAATTTACAACTTACGCCACACCCAAAACTGAGTGAGAAAAAACGTCAAATTTTAATGACCGACTATGCAGCGCAAGGCGATGTGATCGAATTTACGGTAAGACGTGCTTTGCTCGCTTATGTGCTACAGCGGTTATCGGTCGATACCACGGATGACCACTCACTTAATCCAAATGCATATCAATTAATTGTAATGAATCGGGACGAAATAGAACCGTTTGCGGGCTGGGCTTTTTTATAAGCTATTCTGTTAAGTGTTAAGTGTTAAGTGTTAAATTAAGTGCCACCGTTTTAACACAGTATATTGCGCACCTCCGGCTTCTGTTTGGGATTCAACCAAACAAAATTCCGACACTTTCAGATTAACCGCTTCAATCTTGCTGACTGAAGGTGGCTGTCGGGCTTTTCTGACCAGCGTGATATGTGGCTGGAACTCGCGTGCATCCAGTTTAAAACCACAGGATTGAATCTCACGCTGAAGCTCTTCTGTTAAATGTTTAAGTGCATCGGGTATTTTTGCTGGTGCTAACCAGGCAACGTTTGGTCGTGGCCAGTACCCACACTTTGCTAACTGCAATTCAAAGGATGGGCTGATAATTTTTCCTGCCTGTTGTTCCAGACATGTTTGCACACTTGCATCCGCTGAACCAAAATAGGCCAGCGTAATATGCCAGTTATGCGATTCTAAAATTCTGCCCTGACAATGTGAAAAAAAGCCTATGACATCCCGGTTGATTTTCTGGACAACAGCCTCATCCAGCCATAGTGCAAAAAAGAGGCGTTTATGTTGCGGAGATGATGTTAACGCTTCCTCATTACTCACTTTAATTAACCAAAATAATCAGTCAGTAATTTTTTTAGTTCGCTTAATGCATATTCCACGGCCTGTAATCTGACTGACTCACGATCACCACTGAATACCTGTTTACTACAGCTTAAAATATTTATCATTGCATCTTCTTTCACCGCCCAGCTAAACCAGACCAAGCCAACCGGTTTTTCATCTGAGCCACCACCCGGTCCGGCAATACCGCTAACAGACAAACTAAAATTAGCATGACTATTTTTTAATGCCCCTGTCGCCATTTCAATGACTGTTTCCTGACTCACGGCACCAAACTTTTCCAGTGTTGCTTCTGCAACACTTAACATCTCGTGTTTTGATTGATTAGAATAGGTAACAAATCCACGTTCGAACCAAACCGAACTGCCTGCTAAGTCGGTTAAAACTTTTGCAATGCCGCCTCCGGTACAAGACTCCGCCGTGGTCAATTGTTTGCTATGTTGAACAAGTAATGTAGCGAGCTGTTCGACAATTAATGTTAAGTTTTTATTTGGCATATTTGTTTTTATAGAATAAAAGTGGAAATTTTCTTATTTATACACTAAACATAAAGACTAAATAAGTAATGGAACTGAATGTGAATATACGAATTACACCTTTCACCCCATTAAATACTCAATCTAAAATAGATCGAACGTCTAAGCCTAATCGATTTATTAGTCCCAACAAATCAACTACTACTAAATCAACAACAACTAAATCAAAATTATTATTAATACCCGCAAAAAAACAGACAACAAAATTAAATAACACTTTTTTATTAACGAATAAAAAAACAATGCTGGTTCGGCCAATGGTTGTTGCTGATAAAAAGGGGGTGTTTCTTTATCAACAAATAGAAAGGGATAAATCATTTTTAAATGGAAGTGAGTTAATCAACCGTTTCCATTTTAAAGTCTAAAACTAATCGTCGTAAATTTCTTTAATCACCGCACCAATTTCATAACCTTCTTCATGACGTTGCTTAATCACTCTGACAACTTTGACATTCGCATGCAAAGAAGGGGTTAAAATATTTGCGGGATTAATATGTATTTCAAGTGTACTGTTTTTTTCCAGTTCAGCCTCACTAATAAACATCATCCCTCTTCCACTTAAATTAGCAACCTGACCGGTACCTTCTTCTTCATCTGAATCAACTTTTTTAAAGACAATTTCGCAGTCGATATCAATACGAATAAAATCACGCTTTTCGTCATATTCTCGCGTCATCAACGCCCCCTTAAAGAATATTATATCTACCTTAACTTTATTGGATGATTCACTTTACTGCAAGTTTTAGTCATTGTTAGCCAGTTCACTCAACAATTGATTACCTATTACAATTGTACAAATACTCACCACTTATAGTGCGGGTATGTGATGCATCAGGATGAATACAGTATAATTAGCCCAAGATGGCAAAATTAAAAGAAAAACAATCTCACACACCCATGATGCAGTGGTGTGGACGTTTTGATCGTGAAACTAAAAATAACACCACGACAAGAATTCATATGGAAGACTTTGCTCAAGTCTTAGTGAAGTACCCAATTGATAAATATAACTCTGCCAATTATGAACAAGTTGGCAAGGTCATTTACGATTATTCTGGTGACGGACTCGCCGATGCCCAGCAATTTGCCAGACGATTACTGGTGAATATCTTACTAGCCAATGGTGATGCCCATTTAAAAAATTGGAGTCTCCTTTATCAAGATCAAATTACACCAAGATTATCTCCAGCATACGATATCGTAACCACCAGCGTTTATATGGATGGCGAAAAAAAATATGCCTTGAATCTGGGTAAAACTAAAGAATGGTATTCAGTGACAATGGAAAATTTTAAATCCTGGGCTGAAAGCTCTGGTATTCCATGGCGCGCAATCAAACCACATATTGATGACACGATGGAAAAAGTACACTCATTCTGGCCTGAGGCATTAAAAAATCTACCCATGGATGAGGAGCATAAAGAAAAGCTCAAAGCCCATTGGCTTAAGCTTCAAGCTGATTTTCGGATAGAAATGGTGTGAAAGTAAGAGCAACTGGTTCTGTACTGTATCCTACTTCAAGGCAAGTTTTCTCTATAAATAGTTAGTATCTCAATGACATTATTTTTTACACGATAAAGAAACGTAAATTTCTTGTATACAACACGGCGTATCTCATCGCCATATTCTGGAATTGGTGTACCTGATTCCGGGAACTGGCAAAGTAACGTTTCCAACCAAGTCTCAAAGCGATTTAAATAATCAATGACAAATTCATTAGACAAGTTCTGCTGGTATAGATATTCAGCTATTTCTTCTAAGCGCTGCTTAGCTCGTGGAGAAAATACAATCGTACAATCACTCATACTTGGCGCGAACATCTTCCATAACATTACCAAGCGTTAACCCTTCCCCAGCATCTAATTGTTCAATCGAGATACCAATATCCTGTTTAATTTTTTGCTGATGAATAAACTCAGAAAACGCATTTGCTATGCTTATGGTATCTTCACCGTAAGTCTGCCTAATATTCTTCTCAAGTTCAGGGTTATCAATGCATATATTTAACATAAAAATCTACCTTGCTTTCAACTGACTAATTACTATTAATTTTAGCACGTAAAAGCAATGAATCACCTATTATGACTTAAAACCTTATCGAATATCCCATTCCTTGGCCAGCCGCAGCAGTAATCCGAAATTTCCGAACAACTGAATCTTCCAGTAACTCACCTTCATTAAAGATATTGCCAATATGCTCAGACACGGTTTTTTTTGCTTTTATCAAATAACACCGACATTTGAGCCTGTGTTAGCCAGACGGTTTCATCTTCGAGGTGGACATCAACCTTTATGCCCCCTTCAGTAGATTGATAAATAAGAATTTTAAAATCCATTTCACGTTTATCTTTCATGCCATTTTTACCCATCAAGCTTCTAATACCGATAGTTTCATACTCTCCCAAACTATACCGTAAAACCTTCATAATCATAAATTACATATTCTTCTGCAAAACCCTCAGGGCTTTTTCTTAACATGTCATTGATTTGATCCTGAATATCATCCAGCTCATCAATAGTATTTATCCAAGCACCATGAAGTTTGCCATTGTTATAAGCGGATAAGTCTGCAACATAAATTCTAATTTTTTCACACATAATCTTTGCCTTTAATTCGCTGTTGAGTTTTCTCTGCTAATTTCAGGTATTGGGCAACCTCTTTTAAGGTCAAAATTTCATCGGTCATGATTCAGCTCACCATAATATCTAATGAGACAATAAAGGAAAATTGGGGAATCAACAACCAAGTGGAGGTTCTTTAAATGGGGAATGTCACAATAAAATTCGACAATATTGTCGATCCTTATCATGTCACTGTGAAATGTTAAAATCCTTATTCACTTTAAATACAAGGCTAACAAGTGATTCATAGTCACCCAGGTGATTTCTAACCGAGCCATTTGGCATCACCAGCCAGTGAGCGATATAAGGTTCATCCCCACCATCCCCCTTATCCTCCCCTGCACCAAGGTAGCCTACGATGCGGTATGAACTACTCCAACGTTCAATTGAAATGTATTTTTTTATATTTGAGTTGGTGACACCAGTATCATAAATGGATGAGACATCAAGATATACTTTTTTGCCGTTTTGAGAAAAGACCAGACTTGCTACTTCCACTTTTGGTAACAGTCCATTGCCACCATAAAATATTTTGCCATCAATAATGCAGGGAGTTTGGGCTTTAGGACAATTCTGAATTTTATGTGCTTTTTTATCAAATATTTTATTAGTGATGGTTAAGGTTATTCCGTCCTGATAAACATTATTTACTGCTGTATCAGCAGCGCACGACAATGATAAAAAAGATAAGAAAAAACACACAGATAATCGTAGGGATGATTTAAACATTAGCGTAACTCCTGTTGGAGAGTAATTTCGCAGGCATATTCGCAGTTAACGCTATCGTCGGATTGCCTTTGACCTTTCCATTGCTCTTCAAGGCTTCCAGATGTGCTTTTATTTTATCCATGATTTCTTCTGACTTATCACGAATACGAATATCACCTCTTTTAATGCTGTCACCCTGAAGCGTATTAAAGTGTACCGGTAATATACAACCTTTTAGAGACAAACTAGAGGCGGCACGGTGTATTTGAATATTCTTGCGATGCTCGGTATTTTGTAATTCCAGTCGCCAGCCTTTACCGCCCATATCACGAGTCTTGCCGTCTTTTCTGACCTTGAGCTCATACGTTCCCAGTTTGATTCGGCTTATATTATTTTTACTTTTTCCTGCTTCATCGGCTTTCCAGGGTAGTTCATAAGTATAAGACAACCATTCCCACTTTTCGTTGACAGTCTTTATATAGATGTTTCCCCAATTGCTATCTCCATGATAAGTATGCCGAACGATATGTAACAGATCCCAAGCCATATAAACCTCCTTATTAAAACAGTCCTTGAAACAAAATCTTGCTATAAAGTGGTGTGTTTTACAAGGAATAAATATATAACTGTGGTGTTCACTTTTGGCTTTGCGTGCGAAAGATAGCCGCTAATATCGTTATTATGTGAAGCACACCGATTCGCAGCGGTAATATCCATGCAGTTCGGCATATGCCCCTCTTTTACCAGATAATTTGATCTCGCTAAGATATAATCACTATTCATGCTTGAAATTTTCTGTGCTTATAATAAAAAATGCTGATTAATGAAGAATAAAACTGAACAACACACACCTATGATGCAACAATATTTACGCATTAAAGCGGAGCATCCGGACACGTTATTGTTTTACCGCATGGGTGATTTTTATGAGCTCTTTTTTGACGATGCGCGTGAGGCGGCGAAATTACTCGATATCACCTTAACCGCACGTGGTGCATCGAATGGCAACCCTATTCCAATGGCGGGCGTCCCCTACCATGCTGCCGATAATTACTTAGCGCGTTTACTTCGCAAAGGCATGTCCGTTGCTATATGTGAACAAATTGGTGATCCAGCCACATCCAAAGGGCCGGTTGAACGCAAAGTCATGCGTATTGTCACACCCGGAACGGTGACGGATGAAGCATTACTCGATCAGGGTAAAGAAAGTTTAATCGTTGCCCTTTCAATTGGGAGCAACGATCAATTTGGCATTGCTATGCTTGATATGAGCAGCGGTCGTTTTTCTGTTTTACAGGCGCAAGGTGAGGAAGCGTTATTCAGTGAGTTGCAACGTTTACGGCCGGCTGAACTTTTAATCAGCGAAGAGGTTGATATCACACCTTATCAACATCGTGCAGCAACGATCAAACAACGCGCCCCGTGGCACTTTGATACAGGCTCTGCAGAACGGGAATTGTGTGAGCAATTTTCAACTAAAGACCTCAGCGGCTTTGGTTGTGCCGATTTACCTTTGGCTATTTCAGCAGCCGGTTGTTTGCTTGCCTATGTAAAAGAAACACAACGTTCAGCCTTGCCACATATTCAGGCCTTACATACCGAATCACGTGAAGATTGCTTAATTCTTGATGCGGCTACCCGTCATAATCTTGAGTTAAGTGAAAGTATTTCCGGGCATAAACAAAATACCTTAAGCGCCATTCTTGATCACACCGCAACCCCCATGGGGAGTCGTTTACTGCACCGATGGATTCATCGCCCGTTGCGCGATCATAAAAGTTTAAATCAACGTCAGGAATCGATTGAAACGATCTTAAAGTCTCAAAGCTATGTTGAGCTACATAATATTTTACGTGGTATTGGCGATATCGAGCGTATTTTAACCCGGGTTGCACTTAAGTCAGCACGACCACGCGATCTTGCTCAGTTACGCGATGCCTTAGCACAACTCCCTGTATTACAGAAAAGTTTAGCTGCACATAAAAGTGCGCACTTAAAACAGTTGAGTCAACAAATTAGTCAGCATCCGAAAATTCATGCCTTATTAAATAAAGCGGTTATCGAAACACCGCCGTTATTAATTCGGGATGGTGGCGTTATTGCAACCGGTTACGATAAAGAACTTGATGAGCTGCGTAGCTTGCAAGAAAATGCCGGTGCCATTCTTGCTGATTTAGAAGCGAAAGAGAAAAAAGAAACCGGTATTAATGCGCTTAAGGTCGGTTATAACCGCGTGCATGGGTATTACATTGAAATTAGTCGGCTTCATTCTGATATTGTCCCCGCTCATTATCAACGCCGGCAAACATTAAAAGCCGCAGAACGATTTATCACACCGGAATTAAAAGCACTTGAAGACAAAGTGTTAAGTGCAAATGAACGTGCATTAGCTCGCGAAAAAAGTTTATATAATAAGTTACTCGATGAGTTAAGTTTCTCACTTGTTACTTTACAAAACTGTGCGCAAGGCTTATCTGAACTCGATGTGTTACATAACTTAGCGGAACGTGCGAATTGTTTAAATTATGTGCGACCAACGTTAGTCGATAAAACCGGCATCACTATTTGTAATGGTCGTCACCCTGTCATTGAACAGGTTCAGGAGGCACCGTTTAGTCCCAATGATATTTCCCTTTCAACTCAGCAACATTTGCATTTGATTACTGGCCCCAATATGGGCGGTAAATCAACCTACATGCGACAAACTGCGCTGATTGTTTTAATGGCGCACATTGGTTGTTTTGTTCCTGCTGAGAGTGCCGAGATTGGAAACATAGATCGCATCTTCACCCGCATTGGTGCATCGGATGATCTTGCCAGTGGCCGTTCAACCTTTATGGTTGAAATGACAGAAACGGCAAATATTTTACATAACGCCACGGCAAACTCTCTGGTACTGCTTGATGAAATTGGCCGCGGCACCAGTACTTATGATGGATTATCACTGGCCTGGGCATGTGCGGAACAATTAGCGTTAAAAACGAAAGCACTCACATTATTTGCCACTCACTATTTTGAGCTAACCACTTTAGCCGATGATCTTGCAGGCTGTATTAATGTACATCTTGATGCGGTAGAGCATGGCGATACTTTGGTCTTTTTACACAAAGTAAAATCGGGCACCGTTAATAAGAGTTATGGCTTACAAGTTGCCACGCTTGCAGGTGTACCTCGTAACGTGGTTGATAGAGCAAAAGCAAAACTTCAGGAACTGGAATTAGAACAAGCGGGTTCAATAATGGAAAACACACCGTCTAATACCGCCACGAAAATAACAGAATCAGAAATTGAACGATTCGTTAAAAATTTACAGCCCGATGAGCTTTCTCCCCGAGAGGCGTTAGACTTAATTTATCAACTTAAAAAACTGTTGTGAGTCGAATTTGGTCTCATTTTGTTTTATCATAGCGACACGTAATCTTAGCGACTACCTGTTATTGCGAGCCAGCTTTATCGGCGAAGCAATCTCAAGTTTAGCGCTATACCCCGTGAGATTGCTTCAGTCATGTTGCTCCTCGATGCCAGAACGTGTAGAACACGTTAGGGTAATGCTGACGAAACGCGTTAGCGGTTCATTAAGTGCAATGACATGACTGTCCTTAGTAAATTTCGGGCATAAATATCGAACTGTAACAGATTCAGGAGCCACAAAATGACTTATGTAGTAACCGACAATTGTATTAAATGCTTATACACAGATTGTGTTGAAGTATGCCCTGTCGATTGTTTTCATATTGGCCCCAATTTCATGGTTATTGACCCTGATGAATGTATTGATTGTACGTTATGTGAACCGGAATGCCCCGCAGAAGCCATATTTGCAGAGGATGAATTGCCCGCAGGCACAGAAAATTTCATTGAGTTAAATGAGGAGCTATCACGCGAATGGCCGGTTCTTACCGAACAAATTGATCCCCCTGCCGATGCAGCTGAATGGGATGGAAAGCCGAATAAACTACAATATCTCGAACGTTAAACCTGTTCTCTTATGGTGCGAGAGAACATCACGCTCACTCCTTATGGTGACGATCCCCTCGCCAAGCTTGCACAGCACTTACTTGATGATTATGCCGAACAATTGCCTGACTTAAGTCAGGTAATTGTTCTTTTATCCGAACCACATGCTGCAAAACGTTTACGCCACCTTCTGCTTCATCACGCAGAACAGCGCGGCACCCAGGCTTTACTCTGTCCACAAATTTTAAATTTACGCGACTGGGGTAAACGACAATTTAAACAATACCAAACAACGCAACACACTATTTGCGGCCAGCATCAACGTGAACTCATTTTGTTTGATGCATTAACACAGCACAAAACATTATTAGGCAGTGGCAGCCCCTGGCATTTAACCGATGATTTACTCCAGCTATTCGATCAACTGACATCAAACCAAAAATCCTTACCTGAACATTATGATGACTTTGAAAAAGAAATTGCGACTGCCTATGGACTTTCTTCGGAAGATTTTCCTGCATTGGGCCACGAAGCAAAATTAGTCCATACATTATGGAATGCATGGCACGTGCAATTAAATGCTGAGAACCTGTTTGATAGTGAAGCCGCTTATTTACTTGGCTTAAAAGCAGACATTCTTAATAACAAAAACACACTTTACATTGCCGGCTATCACCAGTTTTCTGTCGCCGAACGAAACTGGTTAACCCAACTCATTGATAAACAACGTTGCCAGTTGTATTTGCACGGCCAACAACAAATAGAAACGCTTTCAGAATCGTCTGACTATCATCCAGACCAACCTGTTTCTACTTTATTAAACCATTTTAATTTAAAAACAAATAATCAGGTTACAAACAACTATACGAGTTTTATAAATCGTTGTTATGCGCATGAACAGCAATCATTTCTTGAACGTACCGCTGAGTTAGCTAAAACGCCTGCTAATGATATTAACAAACAACTTAAATTCTTATTCAGCAAAGGACATGAAGAACAAGCCCATGCCGTTGAATTACAGGTAAGACGCTGGTTATTAGAAGGTAAAAATAGCATCGGCATTGTGACAGAGAATCGACGACTCGCCCGACGTGTGCG
>Ga0316209_1003087_pt1 | contig 11923 bp, 11 predicted proteins | sample 6monopyrite_MG_FD_204945 | JGI IMG/M metagenome (GOLD analysis project Ga0316209, IMG submission 204945) | Microbial mat bacterial communities from mineral coupon in-situ incubated in ocean water Damariscotta River, Maine, United States -... | ecosystem: Environmental > Aquatic > Marine >...
CAATTTGGTGTACGGAGAACCAACCCCGCATTCTGGGAAACTGCTGACTGGTTTCAGCAAAGATACAAAAAACAGCGTCCACTACATTCAGGACTCTATGACCTGAGCCGTTACAGCAACCTGTAGCGATATCACTCTTAGCTGAATTTATTACCTGCACACACCATTGTGGATTACCTAACAATGGATGATGGTCAGTATGCTCTAAAACACATAGCTAATACTGTTGAGTCATCCGGATGCACTATAGTTTTCACTTCTCACCAAGACGTAAATTGGGTAACATCTATCATAGAATAGTGGTAATCTGTGTTGAGGTGACATAACAATAAGGCATTACCTGACAAAGACATATCGAATGAAAACTAATTATTATTTTCGCTCGGATCAGTTACAAAAATTGCTGGAGAAGTTACAGCAAGACGGTTATGCCTGTGTTGGCCCTCAGGTTCGTGACGGCGCCATTATTTTTGACCTTATTACTTCCGTTGAACAGTTACCTCGCGGCATCAGTGATGAACAGGCTCCCGGTAAGTATTCACTACGCACTAACTCCACATCAAAATATTTCAATTGGGCCAACGGCCCACAAGCAATAAAACCCTTATTGTTTGCTCCGCGAGAAAATCTCTGGAAAAGCACGAAAACTGCTAATGGATCTATTACATTCAACACCATTGAACCCGACATTAAACCGATAGCAATTATTGGCGCCAGGGCCTGTGATCTTGCCGCGATGAAAATTCAGGATCAGCATTTTCTACAACAGCAATTTATTGACCCATGTTATCAGGCACGACGCGACAATCTTTTAATTGTTGCAGTCAACTGCAGTCATCCGGCCGATACCTGTTTTTGCCATTCCACTGGCGATGGTCCTTTTGTCGACGATAAAAGCGATGATACTGGTGCCGATATAGTATTAACAGAGTTACAGGATGGTTTCTTAATCGGCGCTAATACGAACAAAGGTGAAAGTGTTATTAGTGGACTTTCCTTACAAGTGAGTAGCGAAGCACAAATGGCTGAGTCTCAGTCGATTGCAAGCCATGCAAGCAAACAAAAAAGACAACTACCGTCATTTGATATCAAGTCACGTTTGATGGATCAATTAGACAATGATGCCTGGCAGACCATCGCCAAAAAATGTCTCAGTTGTGGCAACTGCACCTCGGTATGTCCGACCTGTTTTTGCCACAACGAAAATGACCTGACTGAACTGGATGGCAGCGTATCAATTCATCAACGTGAGTGGGACTCCTGCTTTAGTCAGGGCCATAGTTATATTCACGGTATTACTATTCGCAGCGATACCAGTCAGCGTTACCGACAATGGTTAACCCACAAGTTTTCCAGCTGGTTTGAGCAGTATGGTCGTTCGGGTTGTGTCGGCTGTGGCCGTTGCATTACCTGGTGCCCTGTGGGTATCGATGTTACTGAATCACTCGCCTTATTCGATGACGCGTCATGAACTATTCGCAGAGTAATCCATACCAACCACATGAAGCCATCATTATTGATCGCATTCAGGAAGCGGCAGGACTCTTTACATTACGACTAAAGTTTACTGATTCAAAGATACAAGATGACTATGAGTTCGAGCCCGGTCAATTCAATATGTTATATCTATATGGTGTCGGCGAGATTGCCATCTCGATTGTATCCGACCCTCAGGACAGTCACATTATTGATCATACGATTCGCGTCCTGGGTCGGGTCACTAAAGGTATGAACAAGCTTAAAACCGGAGATCGCATTGGCGTGCGTGGTCCTTATGGGCACGGCTGGCCGATGCTTGAATCAAAAAATAAAGATGTCGTGATAATCACCGGTGGCCTGGGTTGTGCGCCTGCAGTGTCAGCCATTAATTACATTGAACAACGACGCGAAGAATTTGGACAACTTAATATCGTACAGGGCGTTAAACATAGTGACGACTTTATCTGGAAAGAGCGCTATGACAAATGGCGTCAGCTACCGAAAACCAAAGTGCTGTTAGCCGCTGATGTTGGTGACTCGCTTTGGCCCTGGCATGTCGGACTAGTCACTACCCTGCTGGATCGGCTTGAATACAAAGCAGATAATGTTGCTGTCATGATGTGCGGTCCTGAAGGTATGATGAAATCGGTCGCTAAACACATGCTGGATAATAGAGTGCCGGCCGCACAGCTTTTTTTATCACTGGAAAGAAACATGCAATGCGCCATCGGTCATTGTGGTCATTGCCAGTATGGCAGCCAGTTTATTTGCAAGCAAGGTCCCGTATTCAGTTACGACAAAATTCACGAATTGTTTGAAACTAAAGGTTTTTAAGGACGAGGATGGTATGAGAAAAACCACTGTTGCTGTTCATAAATTTAGTTCCTGTGATGGCTGCCAACTGGCACTGCTTAATTTAGGTGAGCCACTACTGGTGTTGAATCAATTAATTGATATTAAACATTTTGCAGAAGCTGGCCCGCTTGATGAAGACGCCAAAGTTGATATCGCCATAGTCGAAGGCAGCATATCCACCTCCATAGACACCGAACGATTAAAAAAAATCAGGGATAACAGTACGTATCTGATGACTATTGGCGCCTGTGCAACATCTGGTGGTATTCAGGCCTTACGTAACATGGCCAAAACCAGCGAATGGATCACGGATATCTACGCAAAACCATCTGTAATTGATAGTTTAGAGAACAGCACAGCAATCAAAGATCACGTTAAGGTTGATCTGGAACTGTGGGGTTGCCCGATCAATCAACAACAGATTCTCACCGCGATTCGCGCTTTGTTATTTGGCGTATTACCCAAAGAAGAAAACGATACAGTCTGCATGGAATGTAAACGTCAACAAACCGTTTGTGTCATGGTCACCGACAATCAGCCCTGCATGGGTCCAGTTACGCGCACTGGCTGTGGCGCTTTGTGCCCACATGCTGGTAGAGATTGTTACGGTTGTTACGGACCATCAGAGAACCCTAACACACATGCGATGGCAAATCGTTTACAAGGCTTGGGCCTGGTTGACGAGGAAGTGGCGCAGCGTTTTTTGTTTATCAACAGTGCTGCTGAGACATTTTATAAAGAAGGGCAACGCTGGAAGACCTGACCATGCCAACAGAAACCATCAAAATAAATGTACCTGTACTCGCACGTGTCGAAGGCGAAGGTGCGCTTGAACTCAGTATAAAAAACAAACAAATCACCAATCTTAAATTACGTATTTTTGAACCGCCACGTTATTTCGAAAAATTTCTGGAACGCCGATATTATTATGATGTTCCAGATACCGTGGCACGTATCTGTGGTATTTGTCCCGTTGCTTATCAAATGACTGCGGTACATGCAATTGAATCTGTTTTTGATGTCAAAACAACGCCATGGATCCGTTCGATGCGTCGCCTGTTTTACTGTGGTGAATGGATACAAAGCCATAGTCTGCATATCCATTTACTCGCTGCACCCGATTTCCTCGGTTTTAACAGTGTGCTCGAGATGTCGACGCAATATGGCGATGAAGTACGCCGCGGATTAAAACTGCAAGCATTGGGTAATGACTTAATAAAACTGTTCGGTGCACGTTCGGTACATCCGGTCGGCGCTAAGGTGGGTGGTTTTAGTAAAGCACCCGCTCAGCGCTCAGTTGACGCTTTATTAAAACGTGCAACCGAAGCTAAAGCGGACGCTATCGCACTTGTGCAATGGCTGGATGCGCTCGATCTACCGAATGATGAGCAAGAATTTGTCTCTGTCGCATTACACCATGACGAAGAATATCCCTTCAACGAAGGTCGTCTGATCAGTGATAACGGACTGGATATTGCTATCGATGAGTTTGAACGTCATTTTAAGGAAGAACACATTGATCACAGCACCGCACTGTATTGTTTCTTACATGACAAACCCTATCTGGTAGGTCCATTAGCACGACTCAACTTAAACTCAGCACAATTACCTGATGAAGTAAAAAATTTGATGCGAGGATTAAGCACGCAATTCCCCTCAAAAAATATGTTTGACAGTATTATTGCGCGAGCAATTGAAATAGTTTTTGCTATCGTAGAAGCAGAAAAACTACTGCAAAGTTACAAAACAACCGATCAGCCCTGCATCGAGTTTAAACCTAAAGCGGGCACTGGTTATGGCTGCACCGAGGCACCACGTGGTTTATTGTGGCATCGCTACGACATGGATGAAAAAGGCCGCGTTAACAAAGCCGTTATCATACCACCGACCAGTCAAAACCAGTCACGTATCGAGCAGGACTTAAAAAATTCACTCATTAATTTTGGACTTGATAACCCTAAAGACGAATTAAAACTCCACGCTGAGAAAATTATCCGTAACTACGATCCATGTATTTCGTGTGCAACACATTTTCTTAAATTAAATCTGAGCCGTGATAACAAACCAGCCATAACGTCATTTGCCAACGTCGATCTTAAAAAAACCATCATTATCGGCATTGGTTCGCCACAGGAAGGCGATAATCTCGGTTGGAAAGTAATCGACAAATTATTACAGGATAACCAAATTTTATTATTAAAACAGAGAGGACTGAATCTGCTCAAACTTGACCGACCCGGCCTTAGCCTCATTGAAAGAATCCAGCACTATGATCACGTTCTTATTATTGATGCAATAAAGCCTGATACTACAGAACAGTCATTCATCTGCCTTGATGCCAACCAGTTGGTCTCGACATCAAAGCCGATCTCCAGTCATGAAGCAGGGCTAATTGAAGCAATAACATTAATGAAATCTTTGCATGAATTACCCAAACAGCTTTTTATAATTGGTGTCTCTCATAAGATAAATGCAGTCATCAAAAAAATAGTACAGTTATTCTAAACATTAATAATGATTACAATTGGACTGCTTGCGTATCTAAACCGCTGCGTATATGTAAATCTCGTTGCGGGAACGGAATCTCAAGATTGTACTCAGCTAATTTAGATTCTATTTCCCAAAGATAACTTGCCTGTACCCCAGATGGTCTTTTTACCGCGTCTGGTGTTAACCAGACCACCAATTCGAAATCCAGACTACTGTCACCAAAATTAACTAACCATACTTGAGGCTTACGCGTACTATCTGTCTTCAACGTCCACTCCACGTTATCAGCCGCTTCCAGTACCGCTTTTTTAACCGTTTCTTTATCGCTACCATAGGCCACGCCAAATGGAACACGAACTCGCCGGTAAGCATCACGCATAGTCCAGTTAATTACGCTCTTGCTAACAAATTCAGAATTAGGCACCAAAATATCAACGTTGTCGTTGGTAGTCACCAGGGTACTGCGCATATTTATTTCTCGTACCTCGCCGGTAATCCCGGATTCTAGTTCTACAAAATCGCCAACTTTCATACTTTTTTCAAACAGAATAATCAGACCCGCGACAAAGTTACTGACCAATGTCTGTAAACCAAAACCAATACCAATACTTAATGCACTAGCGAGCAGAGCAAATTTGGTAAAGTCCACACCTATCGATGACAGCCCAATCACTGTACCTAATGACAACAAAACGTAATGAATGACTCGACTAAGGGCATAGATAGAACTTTGACTAACACCACTTCTCCGATCTGCGAGATGTTTAATTGCACCGCGAGCACCACGAGAAATAGCCCAGGCGATGAAAATTATAATCATAACTCTGATCAGACCTAACAGCGTCACAGGTGTCTCATTTACTTCAAACAATGAAGTTACAAATACGCCCTTCATGCTTTCAAAACTGTCAGTAATGAATCCAGTTGTTAATAACCAGCCACTTTCAAAACCTGACTCGCCCAACCTCATCCGTCTTTTTGTCAAATTGATTGAAAAGTCTAACAGCTTCATTTCGTGGTCTACGTCCGCAATAACTTTATTCACAGATGCTACTAGCGCACTGGTTTCACGTAAAACCTTTTCACTTTTTGCTATTTCGCTTTTTGTCCCTTCCTTATCAGCACGAATGGTGTTTAATCCAGTGACAGAACTTTTCCAATATTTCTGCTTTGGCTGAAGATCACTTAGTCGCTCTTCCGCTGCTGCCAAAACGGTCTTTAGCGTTTCATTTTTCTTATACTCATCGCTAGAAAAGTGAATTAGCTCTGCAATAAGTTCAGCACGGATTGCAAGCAACTCCTGTTGAGTGATAAGTAATTCACGGTGTGCAATATCCAGTGAATCGACACGACTACCTGAATTAACAAGATTACCCTCGCTGATAATCCGCTGTGGTTGCTTGCGCATACTGTCTTTTCTAATCTGAGTAGCTGCCTCAAACGCCTGCTTACGAATACTTCTCCAATAAACGATATCTTCCGATTTAAATAGAAGACGTAATGCAATATCTTTCGTTTCTTTTAATAGCGCTTCTTTTTGCGTTACTAGCTGATCCAGTCTTTTTTGTCGGTTGCTTATATCTTTTAAATCCAGCTCTAATTGCAGGCGCGCAGACATCAATGCCAGGCCTGGAGTTAATTGACCGCCTCCTGTTTTCGAACCTTCAAGGTAAGCAATTTTTCTTTGTGACTGCTGTTTACGTACTGCATTGATAAGATCACGCCGCCACTCGATATCAGACGTTTCATATTCAATTTCAGCTGCTAATTTAATATTTTCATTCTCGAGCGAAAACACTTCTGCGAATGTATAACTTTCTTGCGAAGCAGCTAATGGTTTAACAACAACGGGCTGCTCGTTATACCGGGCAAGATACGCTGCCAATAACTCGCGCAATTGAATGATAGATGGCTGAACCTCAGCACGAGTTTTGCTATCGATGTTTTTTTCGAGTTGTTTCAGCGATGATATTGTCAGGTTTACGCGCTTGCCCAATTCATCATCGGATAGCGATGGTTCAGGTGAAAAATAAGACCACCAGTCGGACTTAAGCCTAGCGGGATCCGGGCTCGTTGCTATATTCGCCGTTGCGGGTAAACAGAGAACGATCAAAAAAATTAAAACAAAACTTCTCAAACTCATGAAAACCACCTCTTACGGTGGAAAATAAAGAGTAATGAGGATGCGATTAAAGCCATTACCCCGATAAGAATAAAATAACCCCAGCGTGAATGTAACTCAGGTATATTCTCGAAGTTCATACCATAGATACCCGCGAGAAAACCCAGTGGAACAAAAATTGTAGTAACAATTGTGAGCACTCGCATAATTTGATTTAACCGATGCGACGACACCGAAATATAACCTTCGATAAGATCCGATGCCAGTTGATAATACATCGTACATAAACTTCCAACTCGCTCCTGTTGCTCATAAACATCTGTCAAAACATGCCGCTGATCTGCTAAAAAACCAGGGTGCGGTGCATTATTCAATTCTCGAACTACCTGTGTATGGTAATAGAATACCCGTTGCAATCTCGTTAGATTTGATTTATGCGCAACCAGTTCGGTGAGTATTTTATCTCCGGATTTACCCATCAATGATTCTTCAAGGTATTCAAGGCGCGGCTCAAGATCAAGAAGAATTTTTAAATAACGATTAATAAACAAGCGGGCTAACCTCGCGGCCATAGCTCCCGGGCCACTAGCAAATAGATCCAGGCCAACTTCAAGCTCCTTTCGGAGTTTTATTATACCGGGTGATTCTCCCGAATGACGCGTAACTAAAAATCGCTCACTAACAAACAATGAAATTTGTATAGTACTGCAATCAATATTTTCAGAATCCGCGGACAACCCTTTGAATATTAAAAACGTATGATCACTAAATTCCTCAATCTTAGGCGGGTGTCTATCGCGCGCGGCATCCTGTAATGCTAGTGGATGCAAGCCCATCTGCTCCTGTAGAAGATTCGATGTCGCTTCATCTAATGGCCCCTCTATATCAAACCAGAGAACCTGGCTTTCATCACGCTGCCATTGATCAAGTAGCTCTATGCCACCGATAGTCTGTCTATTATTAGTTTTATGGTAGAGCTGAAGAGTTATCATAATTTTTATAATTTAGTTTGGTTAGGATTTAGACCGCCGACTGACATTATATGTCACATTTTTACCATTCAATGTGACTCAATGTAAAAACACTGAGTCTAAGTCTTCAACCTTACACTTTTAAAACTCAACCGGATATCTTGATGGATACATTACCCAGTATTTTGGCGATTATTTTACTACTTATTGCCAATGGTTTTTACGTGGCTGCCGAATTCGCTTTAGTTAAGGCACGTGGGTTTCGAATCGAAGCGCTTGCAGCCGAAGGTAGTGCCACTGCAAAACTTACAGTTCGCATACAGTCCAATCTTGAATCTTATCTCGCCGCCTGCCAGCTCGGCATCACTATGGCGTCACTTGGTCTCGGCTGGGTCGGCGAACCGGCAGTCGCTGCCCTGCTCGAACCATTATTTACAGAAATGGGCATGTCAACTTCGATGGTTCACACTAGTTCGTTTATTATCGGCTTTTTAACCTTTTCTGCTTTACACATTGTTGTAGGTGAACAGGTACCAAAAACTTTTGCTATTCGCAAAGCCGAGCCGGTTTCGCTGTGGGTCGCCTACCCTTTACATGCTTCTTACATAATCGCTTACCCGTTGAACTGGTTACTCAATCGTGCTACCAGTGCCATTCTTTCCCTGTTTAATGTTGCAGAAGCTTCACACGCTGAAGTTTTCAGCAGTGATGAAATCAAAGGCCTTGTCGCCACGTCGAAAGAACATGGTGAAATCCACGAAAGACAGGCCAGCATGTTACACAACCTGTTTGAGTTTGATCAACGCCAGGTGAGTCGCATTATGATTCCCATCAGCTCAGTACAAAGCCTTGACGTTGCCGCACCGCCTGAAGATAACTTAAAAATCATCCGCGACACAGAGCACTCACGTTTTCCACTGATTGACAGCAATAATGATGACATCCTGATTGGAATTATTCTTACCAAAGATATTCATCGCGCCATGTTGCTGGGTACAAACCAGCCCTGGACAGACTTGAATGAGTTTCGTCGCGACTCCGTGATAGTTCCAGAATCGCAACGCATAGCCAAACTGTTTGATCAGATGCGTATCCGCCGCGCCCACATGGCATGTGTCGTCGATGAGTACGGTACTTTCATAGGTATCATTACACTTGAAGATCTGATCGAAGAAATCGTCGGTGACATTCAGGATGAAACCGATACAGAAGAACCCAGTACAGCTGTTACTGTAATCGACGACACCCACTGGGAAGCTGATGGTCTTATTTCACTAACCGATCTAGAGCGTTCTATTGGTCTGATAATGGACAATTCACTTGATGCAAACACGTTAAGCGGCCTGTTCATGCAACGCCTTGCACGTATGCCGGAAGCTGGTGATGAAATATTCGAAGGCAATTATCAGCTGCATGTAACTAGCACCGATGAACATCGTGTCGGCAAAGTACATATTTCGTACCAGGTAACATTATCCGAAGAAAATAAAGACACAGAACCTGAAGTTGATACTCAATTCGAGGAAACACCCGCTGATTATGACAAATCACGGGATACTCCTGACGATATAGAGAAGAATAAGGAATAAACCATGTCTGTAGAAATACAAAACACTGTACCTCTCGACGATGCTAGCCAGCCTGGCTTGCTCGAACAGTTGTCGCAGATTTTGATGCTGGCAACCAGAAAACAATTAATACCGCTCTGATTACTCCAGTTGAAAATACGCAAGCACCTCATTAATCAATTCTTTTCGCCCGCTACGCACCGGGTAAACGGCGTGTACACGATGCTCGATCAGTGGTGCATCTTCAACCAGAAACAATTGTTTCTCTTTTATCAACGATTCAACCAGCACTTCAGGCAGATACGCCGAACCACCCAATGCTTGTATATAAGACAAAGCCATCGAGCCACTCGCCAGTCGCGTCAGCGGTTCGGGCGCATCGGGAAACAGGCGACGATGTTGCAAAGCATGTGTCAGTCCCCAGTCCACCATCAGGTAGTTCTCAGCCAGAGCATCTTCCAGCGATGTCCCCTTAACATTCGATACCAGGCGCAACGGTAAACCACCAATGTCCCAGATCTGTAAGACCTCAAGTTGCGGCGGCTCTAACATAAAAGCCAGATCCAACACGCCATCAAGAAGTTTTCGGGTAAGCAGTTCAGGCGTGTGCGATTCTGCTATCAGTGCAACCTCAGGCAACTCACGACGCATTCTTATTAACCATTCCTGTAGCAACACATCCCACAAACGCAAGCTGCCACCCACTGATAACTGTAACTTTGCCCCGCCCGCGCTGGTTTCCTGGCGAATCTTCCGCCACTCAGAGATCAGAAAATCTGCCCGACTAACCAGACGATTACCTTCTGGAGTTAGCTGGATGTCACGTTTGATTCGATCAAAAAGCCGTACACCCAACATTTGTTCCAGAGTCTTTATGCGCGAGCTGACCGCTGCCTGTGTGAGAAACATAGCCTCTGCCGCCTGACCAAAATGACGAGTGCGACTAACCTCTAGAAAAGTACGTAATAGCTCAATATCCATAATAAAAATAATTTATCGAAACGATAGAAATTTATAGTTATTTTTATCATAAATTTACCCCTAAAGTACAGCCCTAATTTGCTTAGGAGATGTACTGTGACTAAAAAATACATTCAAGAACTTGATGATCAGGCACTATTAACATTAATCATTGATCAGAACGCTAACTGGAGAGATATGCTATCGATACTCCTCCAGCGTCATCACGTCGCTTTACTCACACGCTGCTACTTCTATTTAAGAAACCAGGAAGACGCTGAAGACGCTGCGCAAGAAACAGAGCTGCGGGTATTTCGCGCTATAAAAAGTTTTCGAGGTGATGCCAAGTTTCGTACCTGGTTATTCGCTATTGGCGACCGTCAGTGTTATGACATAGCACAAAAACGCTCACGCCATATCATAGATGATCATCTACATGCACTGATAGAGATCCATGAAGAAAACATACGAAAAACTGCGACTTCCCATGAAAAAAACATAATAGTAAGCAGAATAATTACTGAGCTACCTAAACAAGAAAGGGATGTTATTGTATTGCGATTCTATATGGATCTTTCGTTACAGGACATTTCAGAAACGCTCGGCCTCGGTTTGAGCGCAACCAAGATGCGTCTTTATCGAGCTTTAGAAAAGTTTTCAAACAACATTCAGCTAGCGGAGAAGCGTTTCTGTTGTTAAGAAAAAAATGTAGATAAATACCAATAGCAAATTAGCTAAAAATAATTGTGACTAAAAGAAACCAACGTCCGTCTAATAGGAAAACAACCTTAAAAAGAGAATAGATTCATGTATAAAAAATTACTCATTGTAAGCATCTTATTTTTAATAACATCCTGTAGTGGTATATCCAAAAATGACGATGCCAGGTTGATGGCTGAATTAAATTTTAATGAAGCAAATACTGTTGTTGATAAAGCCAAATCATACAAACTAAACATGAATGAAGCCGACAAGAAACTGTCTCAAGCGCGCAAATTACTTAGTGATGAAAAATATAAAGACTCGAACTCATATTCTAAATCGGCCAAAAAATTAGCCACAGAGGCCATTAGCAACTACGAACAAAAACAAGATGAGATAACACAGGCAAAAATAGAAGCCACCAAACAGGCAAAGGCAGAAGCAAAACGTCTGGCAGAAGAGGATAGACTTAAAGCTGAAGCTAGCCAGAGGTACATCGTACAATCAGGCGATAACTTATGGTCAATAGCCGAGTCTAATGGAATACTTGAATTCGATGCACTTTCATGGCCATTAATCTACAAGAACAATCAATCTGTTATTGATGATCCAGATTTAATTCAACCTGATATGGTACTGATAATTGAACCTGCAACAGAACCAAATCAATTAATTAAAGCACGTCGTCATGCACGATCACGAGGTATTTGGAAAATTGACATGATTGAGGACACTGACCGAATATATTTACAATAATAATAAAAAATAAGAAAAAA
>Ga0316209_1003088_pt1 | contig 11922 bp, 8 predicted proteins | sample 6monopyrite_MG_FD_204945 | JGI IMG/M metagenome (GOLD analysis project Ga0316209, IMG submission 204945) | Microbial mat bacterial communities from mineral coupon in-situ incubated in ocean water Damariscotta River, Maine, United States -... | ecosystem: Environmental > Aquatic > Marine > Coastal...
CGGTCCAGATCGTCGAATGGGACAAGACGCACATCTATTGTGGCGGCTGCGCCGAGCCGACGGTGGTTTCCGAGATGGATCGCTCGCGTTCTTGCCCAAGCTGCAAGATCCCGATGTACCCGCGGCTCGCGCCGGCGATGATCGTCTCGGTCGAACGCGACGACGAGATTCTGCTGGCCCGCTCGCCACATTTCCCGGAAGGGATCATGAGTGTGCTCGCCGGGTTTGTCGAACCGGGGGAGAGCGCGGAAGACGCGGTCAAGCGCGAGGTCTTCGAAGAGACCGCCATCATCGTCAAGAATGTGCAGTACTACTCGAGCCAGGCCTGGCCCTTCCCGAACTCATTGATGCTCGGCTTCCGCGCCGAATACGAATCCGGTGACATTCAGATCGACGGCGAGGAGATCGTGGCCGCCGAATGGTTCAAGGCGAGCGAGATGCCAAATTTCTTTCCGGGGCGCGTCAGCATTAGCCAGTGGCTGATTCATGACTTCCTGACCCGGAACGGCATCGACCCCAACGGATGAGCATTGAGCCGGGCCCAAAGGTCGAGACCCGCCCCTCGATTTGCCGCTTCTGCCACGCGAATTGCGGCATCCTCGTCGATCTCGAGGACGGCCGCCCGGTCCGCGTGACCGGCGACCGCGAGAACCCGGCCTATTTCGGGTTCACTTGCGCAAAGGGCCGATCGCTTCCCGCGCAGCACTCCCATGAAGACCGGCTTCTGCATTCGCAAAAGCGCGAAGCCAATGGTCTTTATGTCTCGATCTCAAGCGAGACGGCGATGGATGAGATCGCCGAGAAGATCCGAGCGATCGTGGCGGAACATGGGCCGCGTTCCGTCGCGCTCTACCCGGGCACGTATTCCGGGCCGCACCCCGCTTCGATTCCCGCCGGCGTCGGCTTCATGTTAGGCCTCGGCTCGAAGATGGTCTTCACCTCCGCGGCCATCGATCAGCCAGGCAAGCACGTCGCCAACGCGATCCACGGGCGCTGGCTCGGCGGGTCGGACGTGTTTGATGAATCTGATGTGTGGATGCTTGTCGGGAACAACCCACTGATCTCGATGTCCGGCGGCATTCCGCCGTCGAATCCGAGCAAACGACTGCGCGACGCCAAAAAGCGCGGCCTCAAACTCATCGTCATCGACCCGCGCCAATGTGAAGTCGCCCGCTTCGCGGACGTCTACCTCCAACCGAAGGCCGGAGAAGACCCGACGATTCTCGCCGCGATGCTGCACGTCATTTTGCGCGAAGAGCGCTATGACGCCGCGTTCTGCGAGGCCCACGTCGAAGGATTCGGCGAGCTCGCCGAGCGGGTCGCGGACTACACCCCCGAGTACGCTGCCGAGCGGGCCGGGGTCGACGCGGCGGATATCGAACTCGCCGCGCACACGTTTGCGGGTCAAGCGGCGCCGGACGGCCAGCGGGTTCGCGGCTGCGGCGTCGCCGGAACCGGGCCGAACATGTCGCCCCACGGCAACCTGACGGAATACCTGCTGCTCGCGCTCAACACCGTCTGCGGACGATGGCGCCGTGAAGGCGAACGCGTCGCGAATCCCGGCGCCCTTCTGCCCCTCGCCCTCCCGAAAGCCCAGGCCCTTCCGCCGCGCGCGGGCTGGGGCAAGGGCGAATCGCTTCGCTCCCGGGATCTCGTGAACTCGGCAGCCGGACTCCCGACCGGCGCCCTCTCCGACGAGATTCTCTACGAAGGCGAAGGTCGCATCCGCGTGTTGATCTGCGTCGGCAGCAACCCCGTCGCGGCCTGGCCCGATCAGTTGAAGACGATCCGCGCCATGGAGAACCTCGACCTCCTGATCACCCTCGACATGAAGATGAGCTCGACCTCGACCTTCGCCGACTACGTCATCGCCCCGAAACTCAGCCTCGAAGTCCCGGGCCTCTCGATCTCAAGCGAGGCCATCGAACAGACCTACGTCGCCCACGGCTACCCCGAACCCTACGCGCAGTACACCCCGGCGATCGCCGACCCGCCGCCGGGTTCCGACGTGATCGAAGAATGGGAGTTCTTCTACGGTCTCTGTCAGCGCATGGGCTTCCAGATGAATTGCTATCCGATCCGCGCGGAGACGGGGGTGATGCGCGAGCGACGCGATGTCGTCGAGTTCGACATGACGACGAAGCCCACCACGGATTGGCTTCTTGAGGGCTTGATGAGTGGCTCGCGGATTCCTCTTTCGGAAGTGCGCAAATATCCCCACGGCAAGATCTTCGACGACCTCGAAATCCACGTCGGTCCAGGGGATCCGAATTCCGCCGATCGGCTGAGCGTGGGCAACGCCGACATGATGCAAGAACTCGCCGAAATCCGAGGCGAGTCCATCGAGGACGATGCCGCCTTCCCCTTCAAGCTGATCTCCCGCCGACTCCCCAACGTCTACAACTCGAGCGGTCGGGACATCGCCAAGCTGAACGGCCGCCGCCCCTACAATCCCGCATTCATGAATCCAGCCGACCTCGAAGCGTTAGGCCTATCCAAGGGCGACGTCGTCGAAATCAGCTCCTCTCGCGCCACGATTCTCGGCATAGCCGAACCGGCGGCGGAAGTTCGTCCCGGCGTCATCTCGATGGCCCATTGTTACGGGGACGCGCCCAGGAACCGAAGCGAGCGCGACGAGGCCGTCCGCGAGATCGGAAGCAGCACGAGCCGGCTGATCGACAACGAGGACGTGTTCGATCCGCATACGGGAATTCCGCGCATGAGTGGGATTCCGGTTGGGGTTGCGCGGCACTGAACGGGGGGCGCGCTCTAGTCCCGCCTTCGGCTGCGCTGGGAAACTGAAAATGCGAGCGCGCCCGCCATGAGTCCGGCCAGGACATTCGGCTCGGGAACGGGGATGCGCGCCTCTTTCTCTCCGCGATCGCTACCCCAGGTTCCGCTCGCCACCGTCGAATAGCTCCCGCAATCGGCACTCAGCGCGACTTCGTAGTCCGCGATCGTTCCATTGATCGATCCGGCTTGACGGGGGAGGTAGCGAATCGCCTGAAGCGCGTGTGGCGTGCCGAGGTCCAGATCGATCGTATGTGGATGGACGGGGGTCGAAGTTCCGTACTCGGTGTGCCAGATGGTCGACGTGTCGTCGTCGATGGCATTCGCGGCGGCTCCGTTTTCGTCCACAAGTTCTTCGCTGTCGACCGCGGCGACCGAGAAGGCACCCGGTGGCAGCGGCACACCATTTCCCCCGACGCCGCGAATCTCTGAGGCCGAGGTCCACGGATTCCCGTTCACTTCGGAGAGTGCGCGGAGTCGAACGCATCGCGCACCCGCGACCACATCGATCTTCACCCGCGTCGCCACGCCTAATTGTGCGCCGTCATCCGCTCGGTAGAAGAAGACGTCCGTTCCGCTGAAACCTGGATCCGGCGTGTAGTCGAAGCCACCATCGAGATTGGGCGTGAGCGCGCCGCGGAAAGGCCCGCCCACGACGAACGCCGACAGCGGCTGGGCATCGAAATCGTTCGCCAGTACACCCGGCGCGGCAACATTCAGGACCGAATCCGTGAGGACGGAATACGTGTCCGGCTCGGAGGTTGGGGGAAGATCCGCAGGGAGAGCCCCGAAGCCATTCAGCACATTCCTCGTCACCTGCTGTGCTGCCCCGTTGAGCCGCGAACTCCGAAGCGCCGGAGCACCGAAGTCATCGAGCCCCCAACTCCATTGCATCGACCCCGTCGCGAAAACCTGGGCACCACTCGCCGCCGTATACATCGTCATATGAGCGGTCCGACCGCTGGCGGGAGATGCCGCAAGCGTGACCGTCCCGGCCGGTTCCCCGCCCGACCGCTCGTCGACTTCGTACCCGAGCAGCCCGACCAGGGCATCGCCGTTTTGGAGACCGGTCCCGGCGAAGTAGGGGTGGCTCGCATCCGCGATAATCATGTCGCCATCGAAGGGATCCGAGTAATAGCGGACTCCGACAAGGCCATCTTCCGATCGCCCAAGAATCGCATCACGCCATCGCACGGTCGTGTAGATGTCGTTCGCCGGATCGCCATCGTTTGCGAAGGGATCTTCGGCAAGGCTCTTGTAGATCACCATGACGCGATCGGGATTCGCGCTATTCGGATCCGGCTCGAATCGCACCTGCCAGTAGACCGCATTCGCCGTAAAGAACGCCAGGTCGAGCCCGGTATCCCGAGCGGCCTCGACATTTGCGCGCATCGCATGCGACCAATATTCGTCGTGGCCGATCGAAAGAAAGGCCTCCTTTCCTGTCAGGTGCGTCGGCGATTGATGAACGTCGATGTTCGTGACGTAGGTGACGTCGTAGCCTTCGCGCTCGAGGAATCGGACCATGTTGTAGTCCCAACCCGCGCTGCTGATGGGGTAGCCCTCTGCAACAGGCTGGATGTTATTCATGAACTCACCGGCGCCCATCCCGTAGGCGGCGGCCGGATTCGTGCTCGCGGCATAGGGGCGATTAAAGCTAACCTTGTTCGCCGGCGTGCCCGACGTCGATCCCCATGGCAGGGCGTTTCCACTTCCCCAGCCATAGGTCGAGCGACCGCCCCAGAAGTTGTACGCCTGATAAGTGGTGACCGGTATCTGAACAACGAGGTCCGAGACACGCGCGTCGTCGCGCACCACGAAGAGGATGTAGCTCTGCTTGCCCGAATCACCGGTCGTGAGACGCGCGAGATAGACACCGCTCGCCCACGGATCTCCAGGCCCATGTTCCGCCACGATCGTCGTTGCGTTCGTCCAATCGCAGTTCACCATGCCGTCGGCATCGGGCGCTGGAATCGTCTGGACGATCCCCGCGCGCAGGATCGGCCCCGCCACTTGTCGACCACCGAGGCCGTCGTACCAACCCATCCGGAAGACATCGATCGTGTAGTTCGCGGAAGCCGTGTTCACGAAGAGATCGATCGCATCTCCTCCGTTCACACTCGTCGCCGAGGCATAACCCTCGATCTCTCGATTTGTCGCGGGGTTCACGAGCGCCCAATCCGCGGTTCCGGCAAGTAGGTTCTCATCGGAGGTTGGATTCGCGAAGGCGCTCGTCGGAACCAGTCCCGAAGCGATCAGGCCGATCGCAAGCACGCTCGCACATAACGCCCAACGCGTGCGTCGGCAGTTCATGCGCAAATGGGATGCAAGAGTTGAGAACATGGGTAGGATTTCCCGCGAAACCGATCCGTTCGCTTCTTCAGAGTTGTGGTCGGGTCTCATCCGAAGTGTCGAGTCATGCGCCTTCCCGGGCTCGATTCTCACCGGTACACACGGAGCTGCTTCTTGTCCCTCTCGTCACGTCGCATCGCCCGCTCACCCTCGACGGTTACATTCCTCTTCTCTCTCGCGCTGATCCTCTCAAGCGGGGCTTGCCGAACCCTGCCTGGCACGAGGTCCATCGATTTCATGGGGGCGGAATACGTCTACGCGCAATCGGGGAACGCGGGACCGGTCGTCGTCTTCGAATCCGGTCTTGGAGATGGCAAGGAGTCCTGGGCGCCGGTCTTCGCAACGACCGGAGAATTCGCTCGCGTCTTGGCCTACGACCGCGCCGGCTATGGCGGCAGTGCTTCGTCGGCGCCCATTCGTGACGGTGAGACGATTGTCGAAGAACTGCGCGCGCTGCTCTCATCCCTCGAATTGGCGCCGCCCTATCTCCTCGTCGGCCATTCGATCGGAGGGCATTTCGTTGAACTCTTTGCGCGGCGCTATCCGTCGGAAGTCGCAGGCGTTGTCTTCGTCGACGCGCGGCATGCCGAGTTTTCTGCGCGGTGCATCCGAGAAGAAGCGGAACGCTGTGACGTGCCGCTTCTCGCGAAGCTCTTGATGCCCGCGGCGGCGAAGGCGGAGCTTGCGGCATCGCCGACGACCGAAGCATCCCTTCGCGACGCGCCGGCCTTTCCCGCGGTTCCGGTCCAGGTCATCACTGCAGCGCGGCGGCCGCAGAACATGCCGAACCTACGCCGCGCCTGGGCCGAAGCGCAGGCGGATCTCGCGCGACTCAGCCCGCTCGCGACCCAGACGATCTGCGAGGAATGCGGGCACTACGTCCATCGCGATCGCCCGGACCTCGTCGTGAACGCGATTCGCTCGATCATCGAAGAGCTCGACCGCGCCACACTCGGGGACGAGTGAAGGCCTAACGCGTCGCCGGGCAATCCTGCGCGTTCATGAACTCGAGTGCCGCGGCGGAGACCGGATCGCCGACGCGACTCATGCCGATCAAGATCCGCTGATGATTCTGCCCGGGAACCTTGACCTTCTTTGACGCACCGTTCGCGGCCTTGAGGGCCGCCTCGAGCTGGCTTGCCTGCCGATGGAAGGTCGGCGGCTCCCCTTCCGCGGCAAGCAGGAGCGCCGGCGGAATCGGGCCATCGACATTCGCCGCGACCGATGCCTCGCGTGCCCAATCGGGGGAGTCCCCGCCGAAGCGCTTCACGAAATACTCGCGCTTGGCACCGAGTGCGTAGGTCTCTTCGTCCTCGATGTCGTAGGCCGCACCACTCACGAGAACGAGCCCACATAACATCTCGCGCGAAACCGCGCGCTCAGAGAGGGGCGCCTTTTCGAGGCCGACCCGCGCTGCCAGCCATGCCCCAGCAGAGTGTCCGCCGAGAAAGATGCGATTCGGGTTTCCTCCGCGTCGCGCCACTTCTGCGCGGGCCCAGACGACGAGATCCGCAACATCGGCCACTTGTTCGCGCCAGGTCACGCCGGGCTGAAGCCGGTAGCTCGGCGACACGACGCCGTAGCCGCGGGCCGCATAGAAGCGTCCCACGTTTCGCATGGGTTCGAGGCCTAGCGCTCCGATCGCCCGATCCCCGGAAGTCCAGCCCCCACCATGGACGAAGATCAACGTCGGCCATCCCGTTTCGGTCGTGCTCGGGAGAAAGAGATCCGCTCTGTGCTTGATCGGATCCGCTTCGGGGTCATCGCGGTAGGCGAGATCCAACACGATCTGCTCATCGGGAAGATCCGCGGACTCATAATCGAGCCCCGCACCGATCATCTCGAAAGTCCCGGCACAGCCGATGGAGAGGGTGAGCGAAACCAACAGGAGGCGGTGCAGAAGAAACGGACGAAACATCTAGGCTCCGGGGCTTGTGAAACGGATGCTCTTCGCAACCGCTTCGAAATCCGCCAGGTAGCGATCGAAGTAATGTTGTTCTGGTGCCATGAACTCGAAGCGATAGAGCCAGGCCCCGACCGGGCACCCGTACTCGACGGTTCGCTTCTCGAGGCCGATCTCGTTGCGATGGCGATAGTCGAGGCGGAAGCACGAACGATCGCCGATCGTGGCGGGGCGATTCGAAACGACCTCGAAGGAACCGATGCCGTCATCGAGTTGGCGGCTATCGATCGAGATCGTCGCCATATCCTGAACGGTCAGGTCCCCTGCGTTCGTTCGATTCGTGCCTTTCACCATGGCGGTCTTTGGGAAGCGACGAATCCAGATCTCCTCCAGCTCGCCCCCGTGAACCGTGAAGAAGGCGTAGCCCCCGGCCGGCGCGTAATACGATGACATCCATCCAAGGGGGAGCTCCAGCTGAACTTCGATCGTCGGAAACGTGAAGGGGCGCTGGGTCGATTCCTCGATCGGAACCCAGATCGGTGCGCAGGCGGTCATGGCGAGGGTCATCAAGAGAAGGCTGCCGAAGGCGGCGAGCCGCGCGAGTCGCTTTCGAATCATCGTGCTTCCCCTTCGAGCTGCTCGATATAGCCGGCGACGTATTCACGATCACCTGCGCGGGGAACCAGCCGCAAGTAACTCCGGAACAACTTGAGGGCTTGATCGCGATCCTCCGCCGTCCGCCGAGAGCTGCCATTTCGGTAGTAGGTCATCGCGAGTTCCCGCGTCGCATCCGCATTCCGGCCATCCGCGCGAAGCGCCCCTTCGAGCGCCGCGCGAACATCCTTGATGGAAGGAACTGTGCGCTTGGGAATCGGCTTGGAACGCTGTCCCGTCAGGGCCTTGGCGAGCAGGACCCAGCCTTGTGGGTCCCGCGGATTCGATTCGGTTGCGAGTCGGGCGGTCGCTTCCGCGGAGAGGAACAGGCCTGCGGCGCGTTCAAGCTCCGCCTGCCGGATCGTTACCGGGTGGATCTTTCGACGGAATTCCGCCGCGTCGAGAATCGGCGCGCGGTCAGCCCGCTGATTCGCATAACTCGCTGCGATCAGCGCCTTCATGCCGTTCACGCGGGCGACGACCTGCGGCGGCGGCGTGAAGGGGGCCCATCCCCAAACGCCCTGGGCGTGAACTTCACCGAGGTAGACCAGACTCATTTCGTACAAGCCTGGGGCTGGGGCCACCGCATAGCCCCCGTCCTCGAGAAATTCGAAGCCCCGTTTGTCCGCGATGGTTTCGATCGAGTGATCGAAGCCGACCGCCGTCGTCATCGCGGCGGCCTGCATCAGCAGCTTGGCGTTGCCGCCCCCTTCGACGAGGCTGCTACCGACGGTAATCCAGGCCATCTGGTCCGCACGCTGGCGAGCCTCGCGCTTGGCGCGAAGTGCGTTTCGGCCGACGACGTGAGCGAGTTCGCGGGACAGCAGCGTGGCGAGCTGGTTCTCGTCTTCCATATGCGCGAGCAGCGCCGTATGGATGTAGATCACGCCATTGGCGAAGGAATAGCCATGGATATTCACGTTCGAGACGACTTCGACACGCGGCGTAACGGACGCTTGGCGCAAGACCGGAGGTGTCACCCGCTCGAGCACCCGCGCGAGATAGGCATCGACCTCCGCGTCGTCAAAGAGCAGCCCGCCGACTTCAATCTTGTACTGAAGCTCTCGCGACTCCTTCCAAAGCGCTTGCTCGTCCGGATCGAGCGCTGAGGTGGTCCGCTCAGGTCCGAGCGGCGGAAGCGGCGGCGTCACACAGCCGGCAAGACTCGTCACGAGTAAGAGAGCGACCAGGACGCTTCTCATGATCCCATCCCCTTGAGTACGAGATCAACGAGTGCCTTATTCGCCGTCGCGTCGCGCAGATCTGCCAGCGGCATCGAAACTTTGTTGAAGAAGAGAATATCCCCGGTCCGCGAATCAATCAAAGCGGCGGTCAGCTCCGCCGGCGTTGCACCGGGGCCCCCATAGCTACCGGTCGCAAGCGCAGCGGCGGCACCGATTCCGATCAACGCCTGGCGGTCAGCGGTCGGCACATAGTCCGAAGCGATCATCAGCAGAAACGCGTCCGCGCGAGTTCCCGAGAGCAGCGAGTTCGCTTTCTCCCCGAGCGTGTAATCGAAGTTCGACATCTGAAGGGGGAATGTCTGGGTCATGTCGTAGGTATGACGGAGGATCGATTCCTTCGCAGACTCAAAGAGCAACCAGCTCTGTTCGCCCGCCGAGACTTGGGGTCGCCGATTGACGTCTTCCGGGTGCAGCCGAAAGTCGGGCCGTGGACCCCGATCACCCGCGTAGGCGACATATTTCTTGCCGGCATTCGTCACGAAATCGCGCACAGCTTCCCGCGCGAGCTCGTTCGCCGCATCACTCCACTCCTGAACTTCTTGCTCGACGTCGCCGGAGGACATCGAATAGACGGCCACCAACGGAGGAACGAGGGTGATCGACTCGATATCGGCCAGTCGCGTCGAGTAATTCGGCGGTGTCCGATAGGGCGGCGGCAAGGCAACGCACGCTGTCGAAAGACAAGCGATCAATGTCAAAGCCGCCAGAGCCAGCGCCTTCATAAAGGTTCCCCCATTTTTTCTCGCCCGCTCGATTTCGATCAGGCTGCGGAATCGGCGATCAGTCTACCCAGTCGGCGCAAGTGATGTGTGGACCCACCCAACATGAGTTCCAGATGCCGGGCGTAAATGTAATAGCGGTGTACTGGATATTCTCGGTCGACCCCGATCCCACCATGAATATGTTGAGCGGAGAAAGTGACTCTGTATCCCGCCTCCGCGGCGAAATGCTTGGCGATTGCGACTTCCTCGCTCGCATCGCGACCATCCGAAATCATCCAGGCGACTTCGAGAGCGGAGAGCCTCACGGTCTGGGTATCGATGTAGGCATCCGACTGGCGATGCGAAACCGATTGGAACATCGCGATCGGCTGGTCGAATTGCTTACGGGTCTTCGAATATTCCGCGGTCATCTCGAGCGCCGCCTCGCAACAACCCAGCGCGAGATTGCAGAGTGCCGCGTTCGCCCGGAGGTCGATCCACTCGATGATTTCACGCCCATTCTCAAGCGTTCCGAGCAGTGCATTCGCGGGAACGGAAACACCGGTCAGGGACATCTTCGACTCGGGCATATAGCTCGTCGTCGAAAGCGACTCGAGGGTGACACCGCTCGCCTTCGGATCGACGAGAAAGACGGCGGGGCCGCGATCGGTCATCGCCGAAACGAGAATCGTGTCCGCCATCTCTGCAGCCGGCACATAGGACTTCACGCCCTCAAGCCGCCAGCCCTCGTCCGTCGCCGTCGCGTCGACTCCAGGGGTCTCGATCTCCGCCTCGGGCTCAACGAGCGCCGCCGTCAGAATCGTTTGTCCCGCAGCCACGTTCGGTAGGATCGACTTCTTTTGATCCTCGCTTCCGAACTCCGCAATCGCCAGCGCGCCTAACACAACGGTTTCGAAGTAGGGGACCGGGGCCGTTGTCCGGCCGATCTGTTCGAGCACGCCCGCGACTTCGAGAAACGAAAGTCCGCCCCCGTCGTATTCCTCGGGCACGGCCACGGCAACCAGTCCGGCCTCCCCGAGCTTCGCCCACAATTCCGGATCGAAACGAGGCCCTACGCCGTTCTCGAGTTCGAGCAGTCTCTCGCCTGACGTGCCCTCCTTCAAAATCTGAGAGGCCAGGTCAAAGATTGCCTGTTGTTCGTCGCTATAAGAGAAGTCCATGGATGTTGTCTGCCTTGGTTCGCTAGCGGGGTGCGGGGGTACGGATTGGGACACGCGCAGGTGGTTCGACGGCTCTACATGCGCGGGATGCGCGGCAGGCCGAGACCGAAGAGACCGATCAGGTCGCGCTGGATCTCATTCGTGCCACCACCGAAGGTCAGGATCAGCAGACTCCGGTAGAGGGTTTCGATCATGCCGTTCGCCACCGTTTCATGGGGCACGGTCTTGTCTGTATCCGGGCGCAGGTATCCGCGCTGTCCCATGACTTCCATCAGGAGCCGGAACGCGTCGAGAAAGAACTCCGTTCCGAAGACTTTGATCGTCGACGCGTCGGCGGGATTCAGCTTGCGACCTTCCGCCGCGGTCCACGCGACCTTCCAATTGAGCAGACGGAGGGCATGAATTCCGGCCTTCACCTTCGCGAGATTCACTTGGACCCACTCGTCATCGATTACGCGGCGACCATCCGGCCGCTTCGTCTCTTTCGCCCAGGCCACAACCGCGTCATAGGAGCCTTCGATCATTCCCGGCGCGCATAACGTCACGCGCTCGTGGTTGAGTTGCCCCGTGATCAACTTCCAGCCCTGGTTGAGCCCGCCCACCAGGTTCTCTTTCGGCACCCGCACGTCATCGTAAAAGACGGCGGCGATATCGTGGGCCGAAAGGAGTTCGAGGGGATCGACACGAATCCCCGGCGTCTTCATGTCGACGAGCATCATTGAAAGCCCGCCATGCTTCGAAGCCTCCTGATCGGTTCGCACCGCGAGCCAGCAATAGTCGGCATCGCTCGCAAGGCTCGTCCAAAGCTTCTGACCGTTGACGACAAAATCGCCACTGCCATCGGGAGCGGGGTCTGCGCGGGTCTGCAGCGCGGCCAGGTCGGTCCCCGCGGCGGGTTCGCTGTAGCCGATGCAGAAATGGACTTCGCCGGCGAGGATCTTGGGGAGGAAGCGCTTCCTCTGCTCGTCGTTTCCGTTCAGCATCAGGGTCGGGCCCACGGTATTCACCGTCAGCATCGGCACGGGCGCCTGCGCGCGCATCGACTCGTCGAAGAAGACGAATTGCTCGATCTCACTTCGACCCTGACCGCCGTATTC
>Ga0316209_1003089_pt1 | contig 11918 bp, 18 predicted proteins | sample 6monopyrite_MG_FD_204945 | JGI IMG/M metagenome (GOLD analysis project Ga0316209, IMG submission 204945) | Microbial mat bacterial communities from mineral coupon in-situ incubated in ocean water Damariscotta River, Maine, United States -... | ecosystem: Environmental > Aquatic > Marine >...
ATGAAGAGTATAAAAATTTTAATTATTAAACACAGCTGACAAAGAAGTTATATCAAGCTACTAATGTAGCGTATAAGAATGTTTTAATATTATTATATGCGTCTTTATTTATGCAGTTGAAATAATAAAAATAAACTTAATAGTTCTGTTGACGGCTACGATAAAAAATATTAATGTTGCACCACGTTCTTTATTGACGTACATAAAATATAAAAAGTTCAATATAATATAAATGCGCTACAAAAAAACAAATAAGATTTTTCAGTTTTTTTAAATTAAGGTTAAATGGTTTCATTTTGCAAAATAAAACTAAATATATTGGAGTAATGTTGCTTAATGCATCACTTGTATTGGGGTCCATGCAAATGGCACACGCAAGCGTGATGTCTGTGGCAGACAAGCATTCTTCAGATAATAGTTTTAATAAAAAGAATCAGCCTTGTAAGCATGCAAACTCTACAATGCATAAAGTTAAGAATAATAGAAAATCACAGACTAAAACGCCGCCGCAAACCTCACTACATAGCGGTATGCACAATACAGATAAACCAACCGATAAAAGCAACCATGAGCAACACGCATGTGATTGTCCAAACCTATGTGCAGATTGCTGTGGCAACCATGCTGTTGTAGGCATACTTGATATAGAGTTTTTTCAAGTCGTAAAACAAATTTCAAATCAACCTGGCACTAAAATTACGTATTACACTCCTGTTTCATTACCGATAGAAATTCCGCCCCCGGTAATTTAAGTCTCCGTTTATGGTGAACATGAGAATGTTCACTATTATCTATGTAGTTATATTTAGCACTTAATACAAATTCAATAATTAGTTAATGGTTTTCAATCAGGCTGTTGTTAATACGTTTTTTACACGTTAATAACATTTAGCTAAAAGTTATAGGGGAACAGTGAATATGTTGCATTATCGCGAAGACATAAAAAGCACTGTTGTAAAGTTTTTAGCCGCACTTTTTTTGCTAACAGCTTTTGCAGCAGTCAATGTTAAAGATGCATCTGCAGTACCTGCATTTGCACGAAAATATGAAATGAGCTGTAACGTTTGTCACACACGTCAGCCACGTTTAAATGCATATGGACAGCGTTTTATGGAGAATGGCTACCAGTTACCCGGTACTGCCGATGGTGGCAGTAAAGAAAAATATCTTTTTGGCGGCGAAACAAATGGTGTCACCTTAGATGATATAAGCAATTTTATGGCTTTGCGTTTGCGTGCAGATGTGCAGCAAGGTTCATTACGTTCACGATCGGGTGCGCCGACTGAAATGAACGTAACTGAAGATCCAGACATCGTATTTCCTCGAACAGTGAATATCTTTTTTGCTGGCGCAGCAGCGAAAGACATCAGTTTCTTCTTTGAGATGGAATATGACACTCAGGATCCAGCGGAAAGCGCAGTGGCTTTTGAACGTAGTATGTTAATGTTTGACAATATGTTTGGTGCGCAGAACGGTACATTGAAAATTGGCCAATTTGATCCATCATCATTGTATTCTTTCCCAACGCATCGTCAGATGTTAAATCCGGTTAAACCCATTGCAGAAACAAATGAATTTCCCCCTGCGATCGGGCGTATACCCGTATTACCACTGGCCTTCGCTTCAAAAATGTTTGGTTTAAGTACAGGAGCACGAAATGCAGGAACAACTGCCTCTGATCCCGATACACTGAAAGAAGGGTTTGCGATTTTACCCTTTGAACCGTATTTGTTTAATGCACCGGTACAAAAAGGTGTTTCCTTGCACGGTCGGATAGCGGGTAACAAATTGCTTTATCAAGTGGGGTTGGTGCAAAACAATACAGCAGAAACGGTTTCTAAAACCCGTTGGGATACATATGCGATGTTGCGTTATGACTGGCTCGGTGAGTTCAGTAACTTCCAGGTTTCGGGTTTTTATTACAACGCGCCTAAGGCCGCAATGCCGACTCTGAATATGGGTGGCACTCTTCGTTACGCTAATTCAGCTGTTGACTGGAACCGTTATGGTTTAGCTGCGCGCTGGCAAGCTAAATCCTGGGATATTTATGGCACCGTGATCGTTGATCAAATCGATGAGCCTGATTATAGCGGTAAGACCGCGATGATGGGCGGAGCTTCGACCTGGGAGAAGAACGCTATGGGTATCAGCCTTGAGGCCGATTATCTCCTGGATGATAAATGGTTGTTGGGTGTGCGTTACGATCAGATGAGTAGTGGTGGTTTATTACGTGGCAATACGGGCGCGGCGAACTGGGATAGAGATTTGGCTCAAGATGCAGCATTTTTGGGTCTGATTGCCAAATACTATCCAAGTCCAAACATTGGCCTCTATGCGCGTTATCACCATAATCTGAAAACTTCAGTGAAACTACCGACTGTACTGGGTGGTGATGAAAATCCCGCAACTAACTTAACATCGATGGTTACCGTCGGTGTTGACATGGCATTCTAAGAGGAAAATAAAATGAATAAGCAAAAAAGTTTCCTACAAAGTTTATCAGTGGCCGTGGCGTTAACTATGGTAGCTGGGTCTTCCAGTGGCGTAATTGCCGCTGAGAAAAAAGCGAAAGCGAAAACAGCACCTCTAGCCATTACGGTATCGCCGTATAAAGGGCGACCTAAAGAAAATGCGAAAAACATCGCAGCAGGTAAGCGTATTTATGACAATGCATGTATCTATTGCCACGGTACAACAGGAAAAGGTGACGGTCCTGTTGCTTTTTACTTAAGCAGAGATACTGCACCGCGTCCGCGTGACTTAACGTCGGGTATTTTTAAGTTTCGTTCAACGGGCAGTGGTGAGTTACCCATGGATGAGGATATTTTTCGTACCATTACACGTGGTGTGAAAGGCTATATGCCGGGCTTCCAGGGCTTATCCGTTTCTGATCGGTGGAAAGTCGTTTATTACGTTAAGAGCTTTAACCCTGACTTTAAAGGTGGGGAGTTCGAAACAATTAAAATGGTTGGCGGCCCAGTTCAATCCAATGGTGTGAGCATTAATAAAGGCTACAAGGTATACCAGAAGTTTAAGTGCTGGGAATGTCATGGTGGCGGTGGTTTGGGTAATGGTAAAAAAGCACCTGATCTTAAAGATGATTGGGGGTTCCCTTTACCACCTCGTGACTTATCACGTTTAAGTTCGTTTAAAAATGGCACTGCGCCAGAAGATATGTACCGCACAATTATGGCGGGGTTTGATGGCGGTGCAATGCCATCTTATGCTGATTTCTTTGAAGGTGAAGAAAAAAATGTGTGGCATTTGATTAACTACATTCGTTCATTATCTGAATAAGGTATAAACATTCGTAGTTTAATTAGTGAGGCTGATCTGGATAGATAATCGGTATCTGGATTGGCCATTAATTATAATTTGGAGATTTTAATAGTATGAAAATAAAGAACTCAATTAAATGGGCAGGTGTTGCATCTGCTTTACTGCTCGCGTCAACAGCGGGTGCCTATGAACAAATTGATGTCACTAACGGCGGTACCATATCCGGGAAAATTAGTTTTAAAGGTGCATTACCGGCAAATCCGGCCTTGGTTATCACAAAAGATAAAGAAACGTGTGGTACAGGTGTTACTGCTGATTATTATCTTGGTTCGGGCGGTGGCATACAAAATGTTGTTGTTGCGATTGAAAGCATTGATAAAGGCAAGAAATTTAAAAAGCGTGCCATCATCCCTTTTGACAATAAAAAATGTATGTTTGTCCCGCATGTTGTAACCGCGGTAAAAGGACAGAAGCTGGGTATTAATAATAGTGATCCTGTTTTACATAACACACACCTTTATTCGGGCAAGAAATTAAAGACAATGTACAACATTGCTTTGCCGTTGATGAACAAAGTAATCAAAAAACCATTACGCAAATTAGGTCCGGTAGTCGTTAAATGTGATGCGCATGAATGGATGTTGGGTTATGTGTATGTCTCAAAGCATCCTTATTCTACTGTAACCGCGAATAATGGTAGCTTTAGTATCGGTGATGTACCTGCCGGAAATTATAAAGTGAAAATCTGGCATGAAAAGCTGGGTGAAGTAAGCCAGGACGTAACCGTTGCCGCTGGCGGAACGGCAAAGTTGAATTATAGCTTTAGCAAGTAAATCGATCATTCATGTTTTATTGTTATTTACTTAAAAGCTAAATTGAAATAGGAGATTGTTTTGAAAAAATTAGCATTGAAATTCGGTCTACTTGTAACGGGAATTGGTTTGATTGCGACAGTCAGTATGGCAGTCACAGCTAAACCAGAGAAGAAATCAAGTAGCAGCGAAGGGTTCTATACGACATTTTTCAAATATTCCTCAGAAACGGGAAATATTAAACCTGTTGGAGAAAGCCCTCCAGTAAACGCTGGACTGATTCGTTATGGCGAATGGTCTTATCGTGGTTTTTGTGTCGGATGTCACGGGGTGAAAGCCGATGGTAATGGCGCAGTTTGGGAGTTGGCAGAGCAGTATGGCCAGGGTCATAAATTGCCGCGTAAACCACGTGACTTTACTGAAGCTGTTTATAAGGTGCGTTCAACACCCAGTGGTTCATTACCGACAGATGAAGATTTATTTGCTGCAATATCTCGTGGCTTAGTTGCCGATGAAGATATGCCAGCATTTAAATTTTTACCTGAACGCGATCGCTGGGCAATCGTTGCGTATATCAAAAGCCTGACAGATCGTTGGGAGGAAGAAAAAGATGATCAGGAAGATCCTGTTTCCGTATCTAATCCTCCAATGCCAACAGCCGAATTAATTGCTGCAGGCAAAGATGTATACAAGCTAATGAAATGTGCGAAATGTCACGGTCACCTTGGTAAAGGGGATGGTCCTTCTGCTCCACAGTTGAAAGATGATAATGACTTACCGATTGAACCTCGAGACTTTAGTGACGCAAGTATGTTTGTAGCGGGTAGTGATCCAAAAGGTGTTTATATGACTTTTACTACCGGGTTTGATGGTACGCCTATGCCTTCGTTTGCAGATTTTCTTGAGGAACAACAGCGTTGGGAACTTGTTTGGTATGTTATCTCATTACGTAATGACTGGGATATTAATAAAGTGCGCGCTGACATGTTGAAAGCTAACGCTGACAAAACGCCTGGTTAATGGGGGCCTTGGATAAAACGACGGCAGCGACGGTATATACCCTATTAGGGATTGTCATTGCAGTAGGTGTTGCTTTTATAACAACGATTTATTTGCCAGATGAAAATCGCGTTCTCCCTGCACCGGGTGTGGGTGAGGCCGTAAAGTTTGATGTGGAGATGGGAAAGCAATCGCCACTAAAAGTTGAACGTGGACGGGTTTATTATGTTCAACTTTGTCTCTCATGCCATGGTGTGAGAGGTGACGGTTTGGGGCAGTGGGCTTACCGTGTAACGCCCTATCCCGCCGACTTACGAAAAGCGAGAACACAAAGTAGAAGTGATGAAACGTTGTTCAAGTTTATTAGTAAGGGACTGGTTGGAACGCCTATGATTGGGTGGGAAAAGCAATTATCGCCTGCCCAACGTTGGCAATTAGTGGCCTATCTTAGGCATTTGGCAAAAAGTACTAACAAGAGCAGCAGTAAAAATACAGGTAGTAGTTAATGAGTTCGAATTTGATTGATATTAAAGACCCGAAACAACATAGGAACGATAAACGTGATACATCTGGTGATGCAAAAAAAGAAACGGACGAGAATATGTCAAAACATATTTTACGTTTCTTTGTTATGTCAGTCATTAGCCTGTTTATTGGAACTATGATGGGTGTTATGCAGACCTTTCCAGGATTTGCGCAGTGGTTAAGGGAATCAGGTCCAGCGGGACATCTTATTGATCCTTTGGCTCATGCGCATATAAATTTGGTTGGAGGGGTAACGGTGGGAATGATGGGATTGTTTTATTACGTTATACCGAAATTGATAAATCGTCCTATCTACAGCATGACGCTGGCAACAATGTCATTCTGGTTTTCAATGATCGGGGTAACAATATTTTTCACTTCATTGGTCATACTCGGCGTGATTGAAGGCAATATGATTCATAGCGGCATGACTTATGGACAGGCTTTGGAAGCAGTAGGGCCTATACATCACATAATGATTGTGACAGGAGCAATGATAATGGGTTTTGGTTACTGGACATATATTGCAAATATATTACTTACAATATTCAAGAAACAACGGAGGGTGTAAACATGCATCGTACGATTAACTTTATATTCAGTGGTTTTATTATTGGTGTTGGCTTGGGAACGGTTTTTCAACTGGTTATTCTTCCTGTTGTTGGAATGCGCTCCTTTGGTGATTGGACAGAGTTATTAAATTGGGGACTCGGTATTTCTTTTGCAACCGGTATCGTGTCTGCACTTAGTTTTTGGTTTTTAAATGTTGTTATGCAGCGTCAAGGTAAATAACAGTTCATTTTTTTACCGTTGATATGATTAGGAGGTAAAATGAGTTTTTTAACAGAAAATGACTACGCTGAGGGGACTGCTTCCAAGCATTTCTTTTTCTCGGCTATTGTTATGCTTGTAATTGGAACGATGTTAGCGATTGTCACTTCATTTCGCTTGGCATGGCCTGATGTTTTTCCAAATGATATACCCTGGCTGCATTTTGGCAGGGTTCGTCCGGTGCATGTGCACTTTGTTATTTTTGGCTGGATTTTCATGGCCTTTGCGGGTGCGATGTATTACATAACACCAGCACTATGCAAAACCAAGCTTTGGAGTGAGCGGCTCGGCACATGGAACTGCTGGGCATGGAATCTGGGTATGGTGGTGGTGTTCTTTACCCTGATTAACGGTATTACCACCGGTCGTGAATATCAGGATCTGGTCTGGCCAGTTGATGTCTACGTCTTACTCTTCATGCTAATCCCGCTTGCGATTAATGTATGGTTGACCATGCTGAATCGTAAAATTGAAGGACTGTATGTGACATTGTGGTTCTTTGCTGCGGCATGCCTGTTCATCATTTTGACCTATTTCATCGGTGCGATTCCTGATTTCTTCCCGGTTACGGGTTTAAGTGAGGCCTATATGACCTGGTGGCATGCACATAATGTGCTGGGACTGTGGATTACACCTGTCTCTGCTGCGATTGCGTATTATATTATTCCCAAAGTGTCGGGTAATACGTTATACAGTCATAAAATTGGGCATTTGCATTTCTGGTCGATTATTGCATTTTATTCCACGCCAGGTGCACATCATTTAATGGCTGCGCCTATCCCTGAGTGGTTGAAATCGTTTGCTTCGGTTAGTGGTGTACTCATCATGATTCCGGCATTGGCTTTTGTGGTCAATATGCTGATGACAATGAAAGATAAATGGTGGATGTTTACCAAGAATATTTCATTGCAGTGGGCATTGACTGGCGTCCTGTTTGCGATTCCATTGAATATTCAGGGTGCATTCCAGCAAACCCGAACGCTGAACTGGTACATTCATGGTACTCACTGGATTGTGGCTCATGCTCATCTGGCTTTACTGGGTTTCTCAACCTTCATTGAAATTGGTGCCATTTACTATGGTCTGCCAAAATTACTGAAACGGAAACTTTATAGCTTCAAACTTGCTCAGTGGCACTTTTGGTTAACTGCGATTGGGTTTATGGGCTTCTGGATTTCATTAACCGGTGCAGGTCTTGTGCAAGGCGCTGCTAAAGTTTATGAAATTCCATATATTGAGTCTGTTATTGCGACACATCCATATATGGTTGCGCGAGTCATCTTTGGTTTGATGATTATCGGAGCACAGCCGCTTTTCTTATACAACATGATAATGACAGCCTTGCGTGGTGAGAAAACAGATGAGTCAACTACTGCGCAAACCGCATCTGCTGCGCAAACCGCACCAGCTGCAGCCTGAACCAAGATAAAGGAGAAGAGAAATGCCTAGATATGTTGTTGGTGCCGTTCTTGTTGTAATAGTGATATTTGCTTCTATGGGTTTAACCATTATTGCTGGTTCGACCTATATGGCAGGTGTTGAACCGACAGAACTGGCAAAAGAGAAAGAAAAAATATGGGGCCACACGGGCTGGAACATTCATGATCCGTTTATGACCGGAGCCGATGCCCCCACCCCTGCAAGTAAGGGTAAGACAATCTTCATTCGTGAAGGTTGTTGGTGGTGTCATACCTTGCTGCCGGAGCAAACACAGGACTGGACTTACTTCGGTGAGCCACCGGTTCAGGGTGATATACAGCTTGAATCGCCGAGTTTGTTTGGTTCGGATCGCAAAGCACCGGATTTACTGCACATAGGCAGCCGTAATAAAGTCAAGGCCTGGCATTATGTGCATCATCGTAATCCACGTGCGGTAACGCCAGGTTCAATTATGCCTGCATTCACCTATCTCAGTGATGAAGATATGGATGCGCTAATTGCATTTTTGGATAGTCTCAAATAACGGGTTTCAGAGGAGAAGATGTATGTCTGATATAGATAAAGCAAATGAAGACAAAGGGGTCGTTTTTGGCCGCTTTTCTGATGAGGAGTTCGATGGCATCAAGGAAGGTAATGGTAAAATCCCGTGGTGGCTGGTGATGATTGCTGCTGTCACTGTTTTCGAAGCCTTCCTCTGGACCTTTCCGTGGGGATTTGGCCAGCGATATGAGCGGGTTACCACCACCTTTGTTAGTGCAACTGGTGAACAGCCCTGGTGGGATTGGGGGTATATGATGATTTTCTTTCAAATCGTTATCATCATGAGTGGTATTGCTGCGGTAATATGGACCATTAATGCCGATAAAACACCAAAGAAAAGAGACTAAGTAAATTATATGCATTTGATTAGCTGTTATTCTGGTTCTTAAACATGGGGTTTTCAGATCAGATTTCGATGTTAATATTTGGTTTGGTGATGCTGGGTGTCACGATATTTTTGCTTATGTCAAAAGTTATCGTGGGACCACTTGCCAAACTTAAACGGGTTGAACGCATTGTCTTGAGCCTGAGTTTGATCGGAGTTTTGCTGGTGGTCATCATGGCGGGTAGTGAATTACTTTTTCATGTATTGTTTTAAGCATAATATAAAAGTCGGATGAGTGAGTGAAAAAAGGCGAGAAGGTTTTTTTTGTAGTCTCTGTGATTCTTTCAGTATTAGCCGTGACTTCAGTTATTGAACGCAATATGAGGAAGGACGGACCCTCAATTAAAGATCACTATGAGTGGTCAGATGATGGCAAGAAAGGTTATGTTCTTTATAAAAAAAGTGGTTGTAACAGTTGCCATCGTGCCTTGCGTACCGGTGAGATAGGTGTAGCGCCAGTACTTGACGGGGAAGGAACCCGCAGAACAGAGCAATGGTTACAGGCTTACTTTAAGAACCCGGAAGATGTGGTACCGGGTTCTGCCCATACCGGAAAGCTGGGGCCGGATTTCCGAATGCTTAGTGATGAAAGTAAAAAACTGTTTGTTGCTTTTTTAAAAGGATTAAAATCAAGCCCGGGATCATCCACTTATCCAAGGCCACCTTTCAAGCTGGATCAATAATTTAAGGTTTATTAATTCGATTTAAAAACGAGGAAATGAAATGACAGGTGAAGTACTTATTCCATATATTTGGGCTGCAACAGGACTTGTAACACTAATCTTTGTTGTGGTTGGTGTTTACTGGGCATCAAAACACCACCAGTTTGATGAAGATATTAGTAAACAGATTTTTACTGACGGTGATGACGAGCGTTATCAAGATGAAGATCATAAAGCTAACCATTAATGGCGAAATTAAGAGTGGCCGAGATTGTGGTACTGGCCGGTACTGTGGTTATCGTATTGTTTGCAATCGTGGTTGGTCGGATTATTTATATTAAGCCGCCACCTGTAGAACATGTTTACCTTGAAACAGAGGGGCGTAAGCTGGGCGAAGCGGTTTATCGCCGTCTGGGTTGTGGAGCATGTCATGAAATTTTTAATAACGGGACATCAACTTTTGGCCCCGGACTGGATGGTGTAGGTAGTCGGCGAAAAGGTGAATGGTTGGCCCGATATTTAAAAAAACCGTGGCCAAATGTGTCAGCAAAAAAATACCGCCTGGAGATGCCTGCGGTAAAAGATGTATCAAAATCAGAATTTAATGCATTGGTCGATTATCTTTCGGCACTGCGTAAACTGACTGCAAATGGTGAAATGATTGAACCCTAGTATTTGATTAAGGTTAAATTAAGTAACATAAACTCAAGAGGTAAATTGATATGGAAGGACTTGCATTAGCAGCAATTGGATTTTTTGGTATCGGTGGCGTGATAGCTTTGTCAGTTGTACCGTGGATATGTATTGGTACAGGACTTAAAGATCCCGATCAAGATTATATTAACTAAGCTAAGATTTCTTAACTGCCTGTTATGAACAGGCAGTATTTGAAATTAATTTATTAACATACTATTCCATCCACAGTACATAATCTGAACTTGTGAAATCCTGTTTTATTAGTTTCTGACATTGTAAAAATAATTGTGCCAGCAATTATTTTGTGAAACTATGGGGGTCTTGAATGAGGAAAGATATTTATGATTCTAGCATCACGCCAACGGCAAAATTTCTATTTATTGCAATTCTATAAACTACTATTAATTTTATTTGCCCTAAGTTTACTTTCAGCTTGTAATGATCGTGGATTTAAACCAAAGATTGCAGAAGGTGATGAAGTTCCTGCGAGTGAACATCGTACGGCTGCTGAAGCGGGTTCACGAGAAGCGGTTTGTAGCATGGATCGCCCCGATAAATTACATAAGTGGAAAATTTCTGAGCTTCGTAAAGCGAACAAACCCTTCCTTGTTGTTTTTGGAACGCCCCAACATTGCACTATGTGTGTCGATCAATTAATTCGTGTTGCGAGTTTACAAGAAAAATACGGCGATCGTTTTGCCTTTCTCCATATAGATGAATATAAAGATGATCCCGTTTGGGTGGAGTGGGGAGTTAAAGGTGAACCCTGGACTTTTATCGTCGATCAAAAAGGCATCGTGCGCAAAGTATTCCCCGGCCCGACAGATTTGTCAGTAATGGAACAGGTGATTGATGAAGTAATAAAGGAGAAAAGTTAAATGCAATGGCTACAACACTTTTTTGCTTTATTCGTTATATCTTTTCCAATAGAGCTTTTAGCAGAAGTTGCTGAGTTGAGCGCAAGGCCCGGTTATACACAAATAGAATCAACACTGGCATTTCCGTGGTTTATGTTTTTTGTTTTTTTAGCGTTAATTTTAATTCCCTTCCTGCTGATTATTGCACTTTCATGGCGTAAGTCTGATAAGGAACGATAAGAAGTCTTTTTTGTGCAATATTTTAGAGGTATATAAGAGTGTTTAATCGTATTATTTTGCCAATAATTCTTGTGATCGTGTTAATTGTTACGGCTTTTCTAGTAATGAATGCATTTGAAGCAACGAATATGATGAAAGAAACAGGCATGGCAAGTCCAACGATGTTAAATGAGCGGCCGAAATAATGAACATTATTTGTCGTTAAACAGTATCCTTATCAGGATATCTTGAATTGTCCAACGAGTCCCTGTAAATCTTTAGATAGTCTTGATAGGTCTTTACTGGCATTTGTACTTTGTACGGCGCTATTTGATGTTTCATCGGCAAGCTGGTTTATATTTATAATATTTTTATTCATTTCTTCTGTGGTTGCAGACTGTTCTTCAGCCGCACTGGCGATATGGGTGTTCATTTCATTAATAGTCGTAACAGCTCGCGTAATAGCGGCGAGTGCTTCGCCTGCCTGCTTAGTTTGATCGACGCCTATCGTTGCTTTTTCCTGTCCTGTTTTCATTGCAGATACAGCATTTTTAGCGCCGGATTGTAATTTATCAATCATGGATTCTATTTCCTGAGTTGATTCCTGAGTTCGTCCTGCAAGGGTGCGTACTTCATCAGCAACAACAGCAAAACCACGACCTTGTTCACCTGC
>Ga0316209_1003093_pt1 | contig 11882 bp, 4 predicted proteins | sample 6monopyrite_MG_FD_204945 | JGI IMG/M metagenome (GOLD analysis project Ga0316209, IMG submission 204945) | Microbial mat bacterial communities from mineral coupon in-situ incubated in ocean water Damariscotta River, Maine, United States -... | ecosystem: Environmental > Aquatic > Marine > Coastal...
TAAAGTGGCGTGTGGTGCAGCCGAACATGTGCCCTTGATTCAGGTGACCAATCTTGCGCGCGCACTGCGCCAGCTACAGGATGAAGGTGTCTGGTTGCTAGGTGCGGATGAGCGTGGTGAAACCCCATTGTTTGATGCTGATTTGAAAGGCCCACTGGCCCTGGTGTTGGGCGCTGAAGGGCAGGGACTGCGTCGCCTGACCCGTGAGCAGTGTGATGTGTTGATTTCAGTGCCGATGGCCGGTTCTGTGTCGAGCCTCAATGTTTCGGTGGCGACTGGTGTTTGCCTGTTTGAAGCGGTGCGCCAGCGGGGGTTATAGCGCCTTTTGTGAGTTGAGATAGAGCACGAGCACGATGAGCTGATTTAAGGAACCTCTGATTAATTGTCATTGCGAGAAGCGAAGCGACGAAGCAATCTCATAACTCGATGATTCTTATAGTGTCGAGATTGCCGCGCTTCGCTCGCAATGACATACAGTGTAATTAATCATAGGTTCCTTAAGATCAATCTGGATACCTCGTCCCTCAATTACTCATCGAGAAATAACAGTGCCGAACACCGAAGAATAGCGTCTCGACATCATAACCTGGTGGCGATGAAGCAGGCTTCATAAGGTCGTACATTGGAAATAGCCGATTGTCGTTTAATTCATTATCTGTAAAACCATCTTCTATTTTATTGTCTTAACGACTTCACTCTGAATATTCTCTATTGCTTATCCGTGTTTGGTTGGCAAGGCACCATTTATGATAGAGTTACTGGCAATGTATAAGGACAGCCAGCAATGAATAATACCCTTGTGATTCCAGGCAAAAAAGACGCTTACTATTTTCATCGGGTGCAGCCTAACGATACTCTGTCACAGCTTATTGCCGATTATTACGGAGTGGGCTGGTCAGGCGCGCAACCCCATTTGCAGGCGGTAATGCAGGACAACCCTGAAATCACCGATCCGGATCGGATTAAACCTGGGCAATTAATCATGTTGCGTGAGTCACTCATGGGCGGGATGTGTGAAGCGATCAATCTGGCCGAAAGCCAGCAATTCAAAGCCCGCTGGCAGAGCATGGACCATTATGCTCAGCAAGCGGTGATCAATACTTCACCATGGTATCCGATGATCTCTGCGAGTACTGCCTCCGCGGGCTCTACTCTGTTTGCACTGGAAAAAACACTGCGCTCCAATCTGCCTCTGCTTAATGAGATCCCTCAAAAATACGAAGCGTACAAGGCTGGCAAGATTTCAAAAGGGCAGTATGACTACTTTCGTCAACGGCAATTAAAACAGTACACTCGTAACATCGGGCCGATGATCAAGCAGTCTGTCTACGGTACTCAAACACCACGGCAGGTGATGCGGATTGATCGCAGCAAGCCCATCCCACGCTCCACGCTATCGATGCAACAGCACATGGATAAACTCAGCAGAACGGCAAAGATCGCCTCCAGAGGCAGTATCGTACTGGTCGGTGTCGGGCTGGCCGCCAGTTGTTCGCAGATAGCCAATACCAAAGGGCGATTGGAAAAGAATGAAATTGCGGTGGAGACGATTGCCAGTACGGCGGCGGGAGCAATTGGCGGTGTTGCGGCTGGTGTTTTTTTGGTCTCTAATCCTGTGGGGTGGGGGATAGTACTTGTCGTAGGTGCTGCTACTGCCATAGCTAGTATCGGTGCAGGTCACGCTATGGGTGAGATATATAAGTCAACAGACTTAAAGAAAATTGACCTGGTTAGTGGTTTGGGTATTGATAAGGTCTGTAAATAATTCAGAAAGTAAAAATATAATGTTAGAAGAATATTTATATATTAGTGGGTATGCTTTTCTGTTTTACGGTATTCCATTAAGTATCCTGCTAGTGGTGTTAATAGGGCTACAGAGTTGGACTTTATCTCGACGGCTGGATAAATATTTATTTAATGAAGAATACTTTATGCCTCAGGAGATGGCCATGTTTAGCAGTTTCCCGTTGTCAATGTTGAAGACGCTTGCCTATATTCGTTTGATTACATTTCCTAATTCGTTACGTAAACGTTTTGGTAACGCGACGGCACGAAATAAAATCAGTGGATTGGATCTGTTCCTTAGTTACTTAACAATGGCAGTTCTTGCTATTAGTGTCATGCTTCTGTTGAATTTATTTATTGCTGGAATTGTGAATTATATTCGTTTGGAGTTTTAAGCACCGCGAGATGGGAAACAGAGCCATGACAGCTATCACCTCAAAATGGTTAAGTGCTGAGTGCAAATAAGTCGCAAATTGATTGTGCGAAGGATTCGTCCCGCTGAGAGCTGACTAACGTCAGAAGATACCGCGTTATTTCCTTGCCTTAGTGACTTAGCTTTGAATATTCTCCATTGCTTATCCATGTTTGGTTAACAGCACTTCATTTATGATAGAGTTACTAGTATTTAAAATGCGTGCCCGTGGCCGATTAGTCAGGGTTCGCGGCACACATACACACAAGGATTAAGTTATGCCTCAGTTAAATTTTCGTTCACGTTTGGCCAGGTTGCCGATGATGCTACTGGCGCTGTTTGTGGTCGTGCTACAGGGTTGTAGTAGTGATGATCCTGCGCCTGTTGCCCCGCCTGTTATCCCCCCAGTTGTCAATGCCGATCCGACCGGTTATTACATCAACAGCGGTTTTGTGGATGTGAAGGCGGGTGACAATACAACACAACGGCTCGTTACGGATGTTCAGGGGATGGTGCATGACGGGCAGTTATTAATGCTGAGCGAAACGGAAAATTTGACCTATGTCGGCACGTTTTCGGTGAATGAAAATGATATCAGCGGCACCGTGACCGTTTATGAGGCGGATGTGATGACTCAGGCAAATGTCCCTCTGAGCGGGATGATCACGCAGGGTACGAGAATCACCGGCACGCTGGGTGGCACCGGGGTTGCGAATGGTACTTTTCAACTCGACTATGCGGCGGATAATGGGCCAGTGGATATGTCTATGGTAGCCCGGCTTCTGAGTTGGGAACCGGTTACCGGAAGCCCTCCTGATCTTCCCTTTTTGAGCGTGTCGGACGTTGCGTTGCCTGTGCAGAATATTGGCAGCGCCAGTTCCATGGGCGGTATTTTTACCAGTTGTGATTATCTTGGTCGTATTGAACCGATTGCTGCCACGCATCTTTATACAGTTTCTGTTACTGCGGCTAACTGTATGAATGGCGACATTCTGGCCACACCGTCCTATACCGGGTTAGTGAGCGTGCGCAGTGATGTGAATGCCAATGACCGGCTGATTCTGGTGCTCACGAACGGGGCGTACGATTTTAGCGGTGAATATAAAGAGCAATAAGATGGCATCCGGCAGGGCTGGAGTAGGGTTAGACTAACATGGCGATAAAAGCGATAGATCAACAGGGCCGATTAAACCAGCGAGTGTCCGTCCTGTTATATGCGGTGTTATTGGCCGGTGGCGATGCAGGTCTGTCGCTGGCGATTGCCGGGCCTGAAGGCGGCCAGATTGTCGGTGGTAGCGGTACCATTAGCCAATCAGGGTCTAATACCAGCATCAATCAAAACAGCCAAAATATGGCGATCGACTGGCAGCGTTATAACGTTAGTGTTGACGAACGGGTGCAGTACATTCAACCCAATGCCGCTGCCATTTCTCTGAACCGTATTCTGAGCCAAAACGGTTCGACTATCGCGGGGCGCATTGATGCCAATGGTCAGGTGATCCTCGTTAATCCCAACGGCATTTTGTTCACCCCCACCTCAATCGTTAATGTCGGTGGCATCATCGCCTCAGGCCTGGATATTCAGCCGACCGATTTTATGAACGGTCATTATATCTTTGATGAAGTGTTCGGCAGTGATGGCACAGTGATCAATAGCGGTACCATCAATGCCTCGCTGGGAGGAGATGAGGGCGGCAACGTTGCATTGATCGGCAAGCAGGTCAAAAACGAAGGTTTGATTACCGCCAATCTCGGCACCGTGTCGTTGGCTGCCGGAAAGCAAGCGGTGCTCACCTTTGATCAGGGTGGTTTGCTTGGTGTGCGCATCAGTCAAGCAATGCTACAGGAAGAGCTTGGTGTCGACCCAGCGGTGATCAACAGTGGCGAAATTCAGGCTGAAGGCGGGCGTGTGTTACTGAGCGCCAGCACCAGCCACGACATTTTCTCGCAGGCGGTCAATAGCGGTGGTTTGGAATCTGCCACTAGCGTGGTGATGCATGACGATGGCAGCTTCACACTTGGCGGTGGTGCCGATGTGCTTAACAGTGGCGCCATTGATACCTCAACCACTGACGCGTATGCGATGGCCGATGAGACAAGCGTCGGGCGGATCTTTCTTATCGGGGAGAACGTCACCAGTAGTGGTGAATTGCATGCGAATGCCGTCAACGGCAATGGGGGTGAAATAGAGCTGCATGCACAGGACACAGCCTTGTTGATTGACGATAGCGTGACCAGCGCTCGATCAGAATCAGGCGGCGAGGGTGGTATCGTTAAAGTACTGGGTGACAAGGTGGGGCTGTTTGATCACGCTATCGTGGAAGCCTCGGGTGCCAATGGCGGCGGGCAGGTGTTGATCGGCGGCGACCAGGAAGGTAACAATGCATTGATCCCTAATGCTGAATTTATCTACCTGTCAGAAAATAGCAAGGTCTCTGTCGACGCACTGGATAATGGCGATGGTGGCAGACTGATCACCTTTGCATCTGATACCGCTCGTATTTATGGCGATCTGTTTGCGCGGGGTGGTATCAATGGGGGTGATGGCGGATTTATCGAAACCTCTGGCTTGGTCGGCTTTCAGATTGTGGGCACCCCCGACGCCTCAGCACCCCGTGGTGAGGCGGGTACCTGGTTGATTGACCCCTATAACATTACCGTGACCAATAGTAATAATAATGTTTCGACTGATTCGCCTTTTATACCAAGTGGAGAGAATTCAACAATCCGTGCCATTGACATAACGAATGCCTTGATTAGTGGTACTGACGTTATTATCAGGACAGGCGGAGATTCCGGGGTAGGCAATGGTGATATCACCTTTGCTGAAAACGGTGATGTTGATTACAACAACAATGGTGACAGTAATATGCGTATGCTGACACTGGATGCTGTGGGTGACATTATCTTTGAGGCAGGTAATCGAATTTTTGACAGTAATTCTAACTCCCCAAATCGCTTGAATATTGAATTGAAGGCTGATGGTGCAGTCATTTTGGAGGGGGCAAGCGGCGGATTAACCGCCGCCTCTATCACCACCCAAGGCGGTGCGTTTACCGTCGGCAGTGAGAGTGACCCGGTGGCCAGTTTCACCAACGATGGCACTGTCGATACATCGGGTGCATTCAATCAGGATGGCGGGGATATCACCATCACCACCTCGGGTACGCTGAGTTCCACCGGATTAAACACAAATGGTGGCAGTACGGGTACATCAAATACTGACCGGGTAGGTAGAAATGGCGGTAATGTGACGCTTAACGCCGCGGCTGTTGTTATCTCCGGTGCGATAAACACGATGGGTAGTGCCGGCAGATATAGGACCGATGGTGATGGTGACAACGGTCAAAATGGCGGCGCTGGTGGCGCAGTTACTATGACAGCGCTCAGCGGTGATATCGCTGTTAATGCGGTTGATACCTCTGGTGGTGTAGCCGCGGGCGATTATACTGGTTTTTTTGATACAGGTGATGGCGGGGATGCGGGCGTGATTACTTTGAATGTGGCTGCTTCATCCAATATTAACCTGAATGGTGATTTAACGGCAGCGGGCGCGCGAGGCTATATCAATGGAAACAGTGGTAGTCACGGTGCTGGGAATCATATTAACCTGAATGGCAACGTTGTGTTGGCCACTGATGTCGTCATCGATGCCGCCGGTGCAACCGATACCACGGTTAATATTCCCGGTGCATACGGTAATGTTACGTTTGCTGGTACTGTTGTCGGCACTTCAGATCGTGCGGAAGATTTAACCATTACCGGTAACGCTATCAATTTTAGTGGTCTGGTCGGCAACAACATTCATTTGGGTAACTTGCAGATCGACGCCGCTGGTGTGGTGGATGCTGCGACCCACACTATCACGGCCAACTCGGTGACCGTGAATCAATCAAACGGCTTTCTTTCAGGGGATATTAATACAGTAAGTGCCGATGGTAGTGACGCCAATGGTGGTGCCGTCAGCATCACTGCCGATACGTCGGGTGCAGAAAATATCATCATGATTGGCAACATCAATACCCGCGCAGGCACAAGATTGAATGATGGTGCGGGTAATGCTGGCGGTACGGTGAGTCTAACCGGTCGCGACATTACCGTCGGCTCCATCGACACCGCTGGTGGGGCTGCTAGCGGTGCGACTGCAAATAATGGTGGCGCAGCAGGCACTCTGCAAATTAATGCGAACGAAGGGAGCGGGACAGCGACGGCTCCTTCGATTACCTTAAATGGCGACATCAACGCGACCGGTGGTGCGGGCGTGAGCGGTGGCACTAATGGTGTTACCCAAACTGCCGACCTGACCTTAACCAGTACAACCACAGCGACGGTGACCGTTAATTATGACACCAATAATTTCACTACGGCCATCACTCTGACAGGCAGCGCGGGTACCGATACACTCAATGCCGCAAATCGAGAGAATAGCTGGATGCTGGCTTCGACAAATTCCACCCTGAATAATAACTTTACGTTCTCCAATATCGAGGCCTTGATGGGGAATGGACAAAATGACCACTTTACCTTGCCGGACAGTGGTGTCTTTTTCGGGGCACTTAACGGCAGGGATGGCGACAATGATACCGTGGAGGGCGGCGCTCAGCCGAATGCCTGGAACATCACCGCTGACGGTGTGGGTACAGTGAGCAGTTTAAACGGTACCTTTAACGGCATTGAGACCCTGACCGGCGGTGCTGACGTAGACACCTTTAACATTGAAAGCGATTTTACCGGGACGATTAACGGTGGACTTGATACCGGTGATATCGCCACAGATGACACCAGTCGCGACCACTTCAATTTTGAAGCAGGCATTGGTAATACCTTTAGCGGTAGGGTCAATGGTGGAAAGGGGGATGACACCTTCGCCATAAACAGCACTGGCATCACCTTTATCAATACACTCAATGGCGATGTAGGCAGTGGAGACACTCTGGTGGCTGCGAATGAGGCCAATTACTGGTCAGTGAACAGCGCCAATGGTGGAGCACTCTATTCAGACAGTGGCCGTAACACCCTCCGTGTCGGTTTCAGCGGTGTCGAAAACCTCACTGGCAACGACGGCATTGATGACTTTATAATCGGCGAATCTGGCGCAATCTCACAGATCGATGGCAGTGGCGGATCCAATAGATTGACAGGTGCCAATCTCTCCAATATCTGGGATGTGTCGGGCCCTGATGCTGGGTCGCTGGCATATACAACGACAGCGTTTGTCCCGGCCACTATTAACTTCGATAATATTCAAAATATTATTGGCGGCACGATGGATGACAGGTTTAATCTGTCAGTTACGGACTTTAACGGCCTGATCAATGGCGGCGATGGTAGCGACAGCCTCAACATCACCGTTGCTGGCGACCGCATCCTTGAGCTGGGTAATCGCACGAACGCGAACCAGAATCTCTACCAGATCGAAAGTGTCACTGCCCATGCGGGTAGCCGCAATCAATTGATCAGCGACAGCGCGGCGGCGATCAATAGCTGGAACATCAATGATGCGCGCGGTGGCAACGTCAGCGACGGCACGACCACCACTACTTTTAGCAACATCGATGATGTGACCGGTAATAGCACTATCGATAACTTTATCCTCGCGGTGGGTAACTTCTTCGGCTTGATCGATGGCGGCGATGGCAGCGACAGCCTCAACATCACCGTTGCTGGCGACCGCACCCTTGAGCTGGGCAACCGCAGGAACGCCAATCAGAACCTCTACCAGATCGAAAGTGTTACAGCCCATGCCGGTAGCCGCAATGAATTGATCAGCGACAGCGAAGCTTCGATCAACAGCTGGAACATCGATGCCGCGCGCGGTGGCAACGTCGGCGACGGCACGACTACCACTACTTTTAGCAACATCGATGATGTGACCGGTAATAGCACTATCGATAACTTTATCCTCGCGGTGGGTAACTTCTTCGGCTTGATCGATGGCGGCGATGGCAGCGACAGCCTCAACATCACCGTTGCTGGCGACCGCACCCTTGAGCTGGGCAACCGCAGGAACGCCAATCAGAACCTCTACCAGATCGAAAGTGTTACAGCCCATGCCGGTAGCAGCAATGAGTTGATCAGCGACAGCGCTGCCGCGATCAACAGCTGGAACATTGTCGGTGCCCGCAATGGTGTGGTCGATGACGGTACGACCACGACCACCTATAGCAGCATTGATCAGGCGCGCGGTGGCAGCAGCACCGACAACTTCACCCTCAGCAGTGCGAGTTTTAACGGCTTGATCGATGGCGGCATCGGTACTGACAGTCTGATTATCACTGCGACCGGTAATCAAACCATCGAGGTGGGTAATCGGCCGACGTCGAACCTAAATGTTCATCAGCTGGAAACGATCACTGCTAATGAGGTCGCCGCCAGCAATGAATTAATTGGTGACTTTGCTGCAACGACTACCACCTGGTCGATTAATGGCAGTGGCAGTGGGACACTGGCAGATGGAGCGAATAGTATCGGTTTCAGTAATTTTACTGATCTGACAGGCACCGCTGGCACCGATAATTTCACCTTGTCAGGGAGTCCTACATCGGGTGTGTCCGGGGTGATCGATGGCATGGGTGGTATTGATAGATTGCTAATCACTGCGGCGGGTAATCATGTTGTTGAGTTAGGTGATCGCACCAATGCCAATCTGAATGTACACCAGATAGAGACGATTACCGCAAACAATCTGACCAGTAATGAGTTGATCAGCGATGCTAATGCCTCAATCAATACCTGGATAGTGATGACTACGAACTCAGGCAGGGTGGCCAATAACTCGCATAATGCGGCCTTTAATAATTTTGCCACGCTGACCGAAGCAGGAACTGCCGCTGTCTTTACTGTGAATAGCACTGGTAGTGTCACGACGCTCAACGGTAATAGTGGCAACGACATCTTCACGTTATTCGGCAGCGCGGAGACCATCAATGCCGGAAATGGCCGCGATGAGGTGACAGTAAATATAGGTGGCGATGTATCGACGGTTAATGGCAATGCGGGCAATGATCTATTTAATATCGACGGTAATCTTTCCGCTGCTGTCTTCAATGGCGGAGAGGGTGACGATGATTTTTCGGTGACCGGCAACGTCTCAAACGTGACATTAAATGGCGAGGGTGGTAGTGATGACTTCTCGGTGGGGGCAGTGACCAGCCTTGTTGTTATCGGTGGTGAAGATACCGGCAATACCGATATCGATTCGCTAGGCTCTACTGTGGCTGGATTTGAATTAAATCTGGGTGACACTGCGCTTATTTCTGGCGTAACGGCTTCTCAAATTGAAGCAGTGTCCGCGATTGATGGGATCCTGAACGCGCGGGATGACACCACGACGACATGGAATATTAACGCCATTAATGGCGGTAATGTGTCAGATACCGGAGATGGTAGTTCAGCGCCCGAAAACCTCGTCTTCCGCGGGTTTGTTGAACTGAACGGTGGCGATGGTGTTGATCTTTTTAATGTCAGTAGCAACGGCTCGGTCACAGGAAATGTCTCGGGTGGAGGTGGCAACGATAGGCTGACTATCACGCTTGATAATACACGTACCCAGCCTGGTCAGATTAAATTTGATGGTGGTGCCGGCGACAATAATGAAATTACCCTGACGGGGTCGACAAACAACGAAACCTATACCCCTAATGTTGGGCTATATGATCAACTGGCTTATGAAAACGACAACGGTGTGACCTTCGACGCTAATTACCGCGCGGTCGGAACAGTTAATGACAATGTTCAGGCGACCACTCTCACGATCAACAGTAGTGGCACCGCAGACCTTGTCAGCTTAAGCAGTGATAGCTACAACACGACCTCAGGTGGTGGAGCGGTGAGCTACGCACCCGGTAGTAAAAGCAATATCACACTGCGTGCCCTGAATGGCAGTGATGTGGCCATTACGGGTGACATTACACTTGGCGGTAACCTCACGATGACTGCTGATGAAATTGATCAGGAGGCGATAAGCACAATAACCGCGAATGGTTTGATACTGGATAATGTGACTCAAGCCGGTACCGCGGACGATGCACTCAGCACCAATGTTACTGAATTAAGTGTTATGAACCACAGCGGCGCGATCTTTATCGGAGAGCAGAATGATATTGCGATTGTGAAAATGACGGATAGCACGGGCGATATTAATCTCACCACGGCAAACGGTTCGATCGACAGTAGTGCGAATCTAAGCTCGAGCGGGGTGTTGAATCTGACTGCGGTGGAGAACATTAGTTTAGCTGGGAATAATCAACTATCGGGTGGGCTCACCCTCAATGGCACCACGGTAAATGTGATTAACCTTGTCGCTACTCAGTTGGCGAGCGTCACGGCCGAAGAAAGGCTCACCATCACTTCGGTGGGCGATATCATCGGCACAGGCGCGATTGTTGTGAGCAATGGCAGTGCGACTGGTCTAGCTAACCTAAGGTCATCAACAGGCAGTATTACTTTGAATAATGCCGGTAATAATTTTGATGTTGTGAACATACGGGCGGCGAACGATGCGAGTTTGATCGAGTCGGATGCGGTTACCATCACCAACACCGCAGTGGGTGGCGCGCTCAATGTGACGTCTGCTGGTGATATGAGCGTGGGTGATATCAGTGCTGCGAATATCAATCTTCGTGCGAGTAATGGTGCAATCATCGATTCAGCCAGTGATTTATCAGCGAGCTCGGTGACGCTTGCTGCTGCCAACGGTATTGGCGGCGGTACTGTTAGCCATGTGGCGGGTAGTGAGGGGTTTGCTAATCTCGACACTTCAGGGGCGATTAATACCCGAACTGCGACACTGAGTGCGATCAATACGACTGCTGGTACGGTGAATATTGATAATAGTGGCGATGTCAGTGTGCGTGATCTGCGCAACCGTGGCGATATTATTTTGAAAAATAGCGGTGATATTGCGTTGCAGGTGACACAGCATAATGGGGTTTCTGTCGGCGCAATTGATGCTAACTACGGTGGTGATGTCTCTTCTTCTGTGTATCCGGGTAGCGTCGCAATTTTGAACGACAGTGCGAGTTCAGTGATCGGGAATGGCACAGGGATTGTGGGGGCCGACATTACTGCGGAGAGTCTTTTTGTCAATGGCGTTACCAACTTTGGTGTTAACGGGGCGCCCATTCGGTTGAGGGTTAATGACCAGTTCACGCTTATTGCCAGTCGAGGTGTTGTTCAATATGTTGGTGGTGACCCGCGTAATATTACGACCAGTGCTGACTTAATTGAAAGTGATGCGTCTAGGAATTTGGGTGGCCAGCAGATGGTTAACATTGATTCACTGGCGAGTATTGATCCTGCGGTTTTTTCAGAGGTCAGAAACTATAACTATGGTGATACCGCATTACGTTTGCCATCGGATCAAAATACGAGTGGTGAAGCTGATGATGAAGACGACGAGGATGAGGATGAGGAAGCTGCCGAGGAAGAGGTGTGAGTTTTCTTTAAAGCAAGTGAGTCAGAGTGTTAAATAAAATTAAGTCTTAATAAATCAGATGGTTATAGGGTTTTGGCTGGGGTGGTCTGCCGCATAAAAAGAGAGTAGATATGCTTCGTCTTTAATAAGCAGTCAATATATCAAGTGCTTATATAATGGTGCTCCCTAGGGGACTCGAACCCCTGTTCCCGCCGTGAGAGGGCGGTGTCCTAGGCCACTAGACGAAGGGAGCATTGCAAGAACGGCTGG
>Ga0316209_1003095_pt1 | contig 11868 bp, 9 predicted proteins | sample 6monopyrite_MG_FD_204945 | JGI IMG/M metagenome (GOLD analysis project Ga0316209, IMG submission 204945) | Microbial mat bacterial communities from mineral coupon in-situ incubated in ocean water Damariscotta River, Maine, United States -... | ecosystem: Environmental > Aquatic > Marine > Coastal...
CTAAAACTTCCAATTAGAATCAATAAAAGATATGTGAAACGCTTCAACACTATTTTACAATTAACTTACTGCTATTAATCAAATTAGAATGCTTAAATGTACGTAAAATGTAAATACCTGAAGACCTAGTTAAAGTAAACCAATGAATTTAAAGTGATCCTATTCGCACTTCATTGAAATTTCATGCTCATTGACTGTCTTGCCAAAATGATGGATTGAAAACGAATTGGTCGTTTGTTTGAGGAGACTTCTCGATACATCACGCTTTAGCGTGACACTCGAAGCCCCTCTTGATTAGCTGATTGGTAATTAACAGATTAGTAATTATTTTTTTACAAACTTCACCGCCTTAGGCACTTCCCCCCCTAGCTGTAAAATATACAGCCCTTTGGGCAAATGCTGAGCATCAAAACGAAAACCATTGGCTGCTTTTTCTGCCTGTAAAGGAAATTGCTGCCCCATTGCATTGATCAATTGAAAATTGGAGAGTGCAGTTGCTTGGGTTTCTAAGGTAAAAAATTGACGAACTGGATTAGGATACAACAAGATGTCCTGCTCCTTTCTAGGGGTTTCATTTAAACCTACTGCTCCTGAATCTTTGGGCAGGCTATCACAATGGCTTAACCATACATCATCGATGTAGTAATAGGTCTTGTTAAAGGTAACATCGCTCCCGCCTCCAACAAAAAGTGTATCTAGCAAAGAATCTGTTTTAAATACACCAATGCTCAAGAATCGTTCGCCTCCTTGGGCAGTGTAAGCACCACTTAATTTAACCCATTGGTTCTTTTCTGTAAAATGACTACTGTCATTAAATTCGATTTGAGGCATTGTGTCTATTCTCAAATGCAATAAGTTATTAAGTTTTATATTGTTTCTACTAAAAAATACTCCAAGGTTATTCTTTATCGCATAAGTCATAGAGTCAGCCAAACTCACATACATCTGAAAACAATATGTACTATCCTTTTTTAATGAATCAAGCAATCTGTTTTTTATATACTCCCTTGTTTCGCTCAAGAATAAATCATAACCCATTATTCCGAAATATGCATTTCCATCTATTGCATTTTGAAAACCACTATAATTTTGTGGGACTCTGTATATTGTAGATGTTCTGCTCGAGTGAAAAAAATCAGGGGTACTGCCAACAGTAGGTGTGCCCCAATGATTAGATTTTAAAGTACCAAATCCCGATCTTGCAGTATCTTCAAAAGACCCATTTTGAATTATGTTTTGACCTTTTGACCAAAGAACAAGCCCAAAGAAAATCAATAAAAGAAATGTGGAATGCTTCAACACTTTTTACAATTAACTTGCTGCTATTAATAAGATTATCATCTATAAAGGTACGTAAAATGTAAATGACCTAAGGCATTCCAGGTAAAGTAAACCAATGAATTTAAAGTGATCCTATTGGCACTTCATTTAAATTTCAAGCTCATTGACTGTCTTGCCAAAATGATGGATTGAAAACGAATTGGTCGTTTGTTTGAGGAGACTTCTCGATACATCACGCTTTAGCGTGACACTCGAAGCCCCTCTTGATTAGCTGATTGGTAATTAACAGATTCGTAATTAACAGATTCGTAATTAACAGATTCGTAATTAATAGATTCGTAATTAACCGATTGAATTTCATGCCATTTCTCTGGCAGCATCTAAGGCTGCACCAATCCCCGCAGGATTCTTTCCACCTGCTGTAGCAAAAAAGGCTTGTCCTCCCCCACCTCCTTGGATGTGTTGGGCCAATTCCCGAACAATGTTGGAGGCATTGAGTCCTTTTTCTTCCACCACAGCCTCAGAAAGCAATACAGTTAAGCTCGGTTTATTGTTGGCTTTGGAGCCCAAAACCAGAAACAAATCCTTCACTTCTGCCTTTAATTGAAAAGCCAAATTTTTAATTTGCGCGGCATCCAATTCCACCTCTTCGATCAATATATTTATGCCGTTTTTGGTTTCCACCTTGTTTAGGAGCTCATGTTTCAATTGACCAGCAGCTCTGTTCTTTAGGCTTTCCATTTCTTTTTTCAAGCTTTTGCTTTCCTCCGATAAGCTTTCTACCGCTTGCAAAAGGTCCTTCGGATGTTTTAAGCTTTCTTTGAGGGCATTCAATTGGGTTTCTTCAGCCTTCATTGCAGCAAAAGATTTTACACCGCCCAAGGCTTCAATACGTCTTACTCCTGCCGCCACTGCACTCTCCGTGGTGATTTTGAACAGGCCAATGTTTCCTGTAGCTGGCAAATGGATGCCTCCGCACAGTTCTTTAGAATCTCCAAATTGAATCATTCGCACAGTATCCCCATATTTCTCTCCAAAAAGGGCCATGGCACCTTTGGCTTTTGCCTCAGCAATTGGCAGGTTGCGAAATTCTTGAAGTGGTTCGTTCTTTCGAATCAATGTATTCACCATGCTTTCAATGGCATTCAATTCTTCTTCGGTAAGTTTTTGAAAATGCGAAAAATCAAAACGCAAATAATCTGGATGCACCAATGAACCTTTTTGCTCAATGTGTTCGCCCAACACAGTTCTCAATGCATGATGTAATAAATGCGTGGACGTATGGTGAACAGCCGTATTTCTCCTTTTCTCAGCATCCACTTTTGCCCTAAACTCAGCCTCTACATTATTTGGTAAAGCTTCTGCATAATGCACAATTAAATTGTTTTCTTTTTTGGTATCAAAAATGCGGATGCTTTCCTTCTCATTTTGCAGTAACCCTTGATCTCCCACTTGTCCTCCACCTTCTGGATAAAAAGGTGTAAGGTTGAATACCAATTGCACAAAACTTTTGCCTTGTGCTTCCACGGAACGGTAACGACTAATCTTCACCTTTGCTGTGGTCTGATCATAACCTACAAACTCTTCCACTTGATCTTCATATACAATGGTCCAATCGCTTGCATCAATTTTTGTGGCTTTGCGTGATCGGTTTTTCTGTTGCTTCAACGCAGCTGTAAACCCTTTCATATCCACAACTAAATTTTGTTCCCTTGCCAACAGTTGAGTCAAATCTATCGGAAAGCCATAGGTATCGTACAATTCAAAAGCAAACTCCCCCGAAATGCTTTTTTGTTCCTCTCTCAGCCCTGTTTGAAATAGGTGAATGCCCTTTTCCAAAGTGCGTAAAAAAGATTTTTCCTCTTCTTTAATGATTTTTGAGATGGTCACTCTCTGTTTGCTCAACTCCTCAAATGTTTCTCCCAATGTTTCAGTCAGCGGAGCAATCAATTTGTAAATAAAGGCTTCTTTAAGGTTTAAAAAACTATAGCCATAACGTACTCCTCTACGTAAAATTCGACGAATTACGTAACCAGCGCCTGTATTGGACGGCAATTGTCCGTCGGCAATGGAAAAGGCAATGGCCCTTACATGATCCACAATGACACGAAAAGCGACATCTTCATTTGAAGAGGAAGCAGTATATGTTTTTTGTGAAAGCTTTTCTAATTCTTGGAATGAGGATTGAAACAAATCAGTATCGTATGTCGAGAACTTCCCTTGAACGGCCATGCACAAACGTTCTAGGCCCATGCCAGTGTCCACATGTTGTTGAGGTAATTTCTCTAGACTACCATTTTTCAATCGGTTAAATTCCATGAAGACCAAATTCCAGATCTCAACTACTTGTGGATGATCTTGATTCACCAAACCTTTGCCGTCAAGCTTTGCTCTAGACTCATTCGACCTTAAGTCGATGTGTATTTCCGAACATGGTCCGCAGGGTCCGACCTCACCCATCTCCCAAAAGTTTTCTTTCTTCGGTGCTTTGATGATGCGGTCTTCTGCAATGATTTTGGACCAATGCTGAAAAGCTTCTATATCTTCTTCCAAACCGTCACTTTTGTCACCTTCAAACACGGTTACATACAACCTATTTTCTTCTAAGCCAATCACTTCAGTCAAAAACTCCCAGGCCCATGGAATCATCTCAGCTTTAAAAAAGTCGCCGAACGACCAATTGCCTAGCATCTCAAACATAGTATGGTGGTAGGTATCCACCCCCACTTCTTCCAAATCGTTATGTTTTCCAGATACACGCAAACACTTTTGGGTATCTACTATGCGTGGATATTTTGCATTTTTATTGCCCAAGAAAAACTCCTTGAATTGATTCATTCCTGCGTTGGTAAATAGCAAAGTAGGATCGTCTTTAACGATTATAGGAGCTGACTTAACCAATTGATGCTCTTTGGATTGAAAATATTTAAAGAAAGCGGAACGTATCTCTTTTGAAGTCATAGTTGTTGATAACTTTTGAAGTCATTGTAAGGAAATTTAACAAAGCAAATCACCTTTGTATCATGCTTTTCAGGCGCAAAAGCTTAATTTAGCGCTTTGAATTGCGGCATCAAATTTAACTAATAAAGCAAGGAATTTGTCTAAGGCAAAGTATAGATTTAACACCAAAACGCTCAGCTATGAGCGCATCGAACTGGATTGGAAGCAACGCTTGTTGCGTTTCTCTACGTTCTTTACCGCCAGTTTATTTGTGGGTTTTCTCATATACCTCTTAGCAGCCAAAACCATTGACTCCCCAAAAGAGAAATTGCTTAAAAAAGAGAACAGTCAATTAAAAGCACAATACGACTTACTCGATCATCGAATGGATCAAGTCAATCAAGTCATGGCTGATATTCAACGCAGAGACGATGAAATCTACCGCATTATCTTTGAAACAGACCCTATTCCTAAGGAAATACGTGAAGCCGGTTTTGGTGGGGTTAATAGATACAAGAAATTGAGTGGTCTAAAAAACTCAGACCTTATTGTAGAAAGCTCTAAAAAACTAGACAAAATCACCAAACAGCTTTATATACAATCCAAATCGTACGACGATGTATATGAAATGGCAGTTTCAAAAGAAAAAATGTTGGCCAGTATACCGGCCATACAACCTGTAGCCAATAAAGATTTGAAGCGAATGGCTTCTGGCTATGGAATGCGCATGCACCCCATTTATAAAAGACGTAAGTTTCACCATGGCATGGATTTTTCTGCACAAAGAGGCACTGAAATATATGCTACCGGAAATGGCAAAGTGGTTCATATAGAACGGAGCAGAAGAGGATATGGAAACAACATTGTCATTGATCATGGCTATGGTTACCAAACGCTCTATGCCCACATGCAAAGCTTTGAAGTACGTCGAGGTCAAGTAGTAAAAAGAGGTCAAGTTATCGGATATGTTGGCAATACTGGTACTTCAGTTGCTCCTCATTTACATTACGAAGTGATAAAGGGTGGCAAGAAGGTCAATCCAGTGAATTTTTATTTCAATGATCTCAGTCCAGAGGAGTATGAACAAATGATCGAATTCTCTTCTAGCCAGACTCAATCGTTCGATTAGACTTTTTCCATTAAATTCGAACAAAAAAGTTTTGGAAAGCGCTCCCTCTAAATTATATTATACCATCGGCGAAGTCAGCAAGATGTTTGACGTAAATACTTCACTGATTCGATTTTGGGAAAAAGAATTTGACATTATTAAACCCAAGAAGAATAAAAAGGGTAACCGATTATTCCGCAAGCAAGACATTGACAATTTAAAATTGATTTACCACCTTGTAAAGGAACGTGGATTTACTTTAGATGGTGCCAAAAAGAAACTCAAAGAAAACAAAGAGGATACTGTAAACCAATTACAAATGGTGGATTCTCTTAAAAAAATTCGTTCTTTTTTGATTGATTTAAAGGAAGAACTTTAACCTCTTTCATGCAAAAGCTTTCCATAATTGTCCCTGCTTTCAATGAAGAAAGAACAATAAATGAGGTGCTGAAAATACTTGTGGATTTGAAGCTATATCAAGGTGTGTCTAAAGAAATCATAATTGTCAATGATGCCTCTTCAGACAATACTAGAAAAATCATTGAAGAATTTACCAATAACACAGCTAAGTCCGACATTAAACTCATTAACCAAGTGGTCAACCAAGGAAAAGGCGCAGCGCTTCATTTGGGAATTTCTGAAGCCACTGGCGATTATTTAATCCCCCAAGATGCGGACCTTGAATTAGACCCTGCTGACATCAACAAATTGCTTGAAAAAGCAATAAATGAAAAATTAGACGTAGTCTATGGCAGTCGGTTTATTGAAGATGATGCTAACAGAAATCTTGCGTGGATGGCCAATCACTTACTCACATACATGACCAATGTCCTAGGCAATTTCAAGCTGACTGATATGGAATGCTGCTACAAATTGATGCGCACTTCGATTGCCCAATCATTGGATTTAAAAGAAAAGCGTTTTGGATTTGAACCTGAAATTACTTTAAAATTGAGTAAAGTTCCTAACATTACTTTTGATGAAGTAAGCATTTCGTATGAGCAGCGCACACACAAAGAAGGAAAAAAAATTGGATGGAAGGATGGTTTGCATGCCTTATACTGTTTGATAAAGTATAGTTAGTAAGCAGCTGCAATCTCGCTACTCTCTTTCAAATTAAACCAGCCTTTACCTTCAACAACGATATCTGGTACAATCTTGTAAATTCCAGCTTTTTCAGGCATAAAAACCTGGATATCCTGCCAATAATCCCCTTTAAGGTCTACTTCCAACAATGTGCGCAAACCGTCCCATTGAACGAGCTCGTTATTTTGATAAAGGTGATAGGACAAAAACAGTTGTTGATCTTTTTTTGATGGCAAAAACTCATCATTCTGATTCTGAATGTGTATCCTAATTAATACTGTATCACCCGCAGCATAAAACTCTTGGCTATGCTGCCAATCAAGCTCTACAAAAACATTTTTGCTCAACGTTTCGATCGATCCTATGAGTTCTGCTTCATTCAAGGATTGATATCGACCTTCTTTAAGATCAAAAAATTGACTGTTTAAGAAATTTAGAGGCTCAATCTCAAAACGACGAAAGATGTAATTGGTATCTGTTAAGAATCGAAGATTTTTGTTGAATCTATAATCATCTTCTGTAGCTATGCTTATGCTCTCTTCTTTTCCATCTAATGCGGAACAAAGAAGTGTCTCAATTGGATTTGCCCATGTGATGGTATGATTATATAAATTAAAGTTATCTGAGTTGATTAAAAACTTACTACCATCCCATTGCTGAGCATAATCTACCAAGCGTTCTAATTGAGCCATGCGTTGACGCAAAGGTTCACCATAATCGTATATCCAGAAGATTCGTATTATAGCAATTAAACTACAAAATGTAAAAAATAGATTCTGATATTTCTTGCTCCATCTCCTGCTTTCATAGATGGTAACAAAAACAATGATGAAAACCAATGGAGAATGCAAAGACTCATTATAGCGGTTAAAAATATTGGCGGCAAAGGTGGCATGAACCATCAACAACAAAATCGCAACTGCCCCTAAATACAATACAAAATCCTTCACTGCATGACGCTTCACTATACTGTATAAGCCTACAAAAAAGAGCACCAATAAGTCAGGATAAAAGTTCCTTACTGTTTCTTCAATGCTTCTCCAATAAGAAATACTTAACAAGTTTCTAAAATTTCCTGCTGATTCATCCGTCATAAGTTGAGTCGCATGACTTACCTCATAGTTGCTAAAAGTGCTGATCTCAATAATAAATCCCAAAAAAAGTAAAATTGATGTAATCAGATGAATGCGTTTCTGAAAACCTCTTTGAATGAAATCGTAGCCTATGGCTAATGCAATCAAAATAAAATTTTCAGGATGACTCGTCATGACAAACCATTGAATCAACAATAGCAAAACAAGTCCCAAATCGTTCTTGTATTTTCCTTTACTAAGCATGGAATAGAACATTACTCCCAATGCTGCACCATAGCAAATTTCAAGCATTGGGCTATAATACAACCATAATTGCCCAATAAGGTGAATAAGTAATACGGCGAATGCTCCATGTATATCCTTTAATCGGTAGAATAGAACGAGAAATATTGAATAATAAAAAAGTTCATGACCTAAAGATGCAATGACCAAAATCCACTGCAGTGGAAATTGCATATAACTGGCAATCAGCGGTGCCAATTGCGATATACCAAGAACCAAACGACCGTGTTCAACATGGAAGAAGCCTGAATTGATCGCATTGAATAAGTAATAAGAAGCGTCGGCAAACAGTCGCTCCTTGTACAAAATCACGGACATCAGCATGAGCAAGAAAAAAATGCCATGAAGTACAACTGCTGGTATGTATTTTAAAAACCTCAATGATGGTGATTAATAATAGGTCTTGTTGTTCAAATAATTTGTAACATAATCTTCTATACCTACTTCAAGGCTAGTAAATTCTCTTGCATAACCAGCTGATTTTAGCTTGGACATATTTGCTTCCGTATAGTATTGGTATTTATCACGAATGTCTTCAGGTGTTGGAATGAAAGAGATATACTCCTCCTTATTCAGCGCTTTAAATGTTCCTTTGACTAAATCAATAAAGGTTCTTGCTTGCCCTGAACCTAAATTGTACAAGCCACTCTCAGGTCGTGTTTTTGACATCCAATTGCAGACATCAATCAGGTCTTTCACATAGACAAAATCTCTCTTTTGTTCTCCATCCTTATAATTAGAATTATGTGATTGAAACAACTTCATACTGCCTTTTTCATTGATTTGATTAAATGCATGAAAAATTACGGAGGCCATTCGCCCTTTATGGTATTCATTGGGCCCATAGACATTAAAGAACTTCAACCCACACCAAAATGGAGGGGTATTTTTTTGCGACAATGCCCATTTATCAAAATTATTTTTTGAGTGTCCATAAGGATTGAGGGGTTCAAGTTTTTCAATAATGTCATGATTGTCTTCATAGCCATGTTCACCCAAACCATAAGTCGCAGCAGAAGATGCATAGACCAATCCAATTTGGTGCTCAGTGCAAATTTCCCAAATGGCTTGAGTATACCGCTCATTTAATTTGTCAAAGATGCTGACATCGAACTCTGTGGTGTCTGTGCGTGCACCAATGTGAAATACAAATTCTACCTGTTGAGCATTAATTTCAAACCAAGCAAGAAAAGTATTACGATGTACCTTTTGCAGGTATTCTTTCTGCTCGAGGTTTGGCAACTTTTCAGCTGTTTCAAATTCATCAACCAGAATGAGATTGTTTTTTCCTTTTTGATTTAAATAACTTACTAAGCAGCTTCCAATAAAGCCGGCAGCACCTGTAACTACTATCATAGAAACATTTCTTTTTGTGTGTTTGGAATCATTTGATGCCGAATGGCCTCTCTTTTCATTCGTTCTACGGCAGCGAGTCCATCTGCTCCCAAATCTAAGCTATATTTATTGACATATAAATCAATGTGCTGATCAATCACATCATCCGCCATATCTTGAGCATGTGATTTCACATACTTTCGTGAACTTTCTCTGTTTTCAAAGGCATACTCTATGCTAGAACGAATCAGCAAGTCTATCACTTCTGAAGTTGGCTTATCCAATGTCCTTTTGCTTGCAATTCCGCCTAAGGGGATAAGGTTGCCCGTGTATTTTTCCCAAAAAAGGCCCATGTCCTTAACTTTTCTTAACCCTTTTTGCGCATAAGTAAATCTTCCTTCATGAATGATTAAGCCTGCGTCTACTTTTCTCTCAATCACCGCAGTTTCAATCTTGGAGAATTCCATTTCTACTTTGTTTGATATCTCTGGGTATGCAACACTTAATAAAAAATTGGCCGTGGTATATTTTCCAGGAATGGCCACTGAAGTCTTGTTCCAATCAGTAATTATTTGCGTGGAGTTAGTAACAAGCAAAGGACCTACACCACTGCCCAATGCACTTCCTGATTGCAATAATTGATAGTGATCGATCAAGAATAAATAGGCATGGTAACTTAACTTAGTGACGTCAAAATGGCCTTGAAAAGCTTTTGAATTTAGTTCTTCGACATCATAATACGCTACATCAAATTCCAGTCCCTTAGTATCGATTTTTTGATGGATCAATGCATCAAAAATAAAAGTATCATTCGGACAAGGAGATATGCCAAGCGTAATCCTTTTCATGCAAGTTTATGAATCATGATTTTTAGCGCCTCAGCTAAATTCTGAAGCGCCAAATTTATTTCCCACTTATCTCTGTTGCGTTTTTCGACATAATTAGAAATCGCCCTCAGTTGCACAGCGGGTACCTCAGCTTTTGCGCAGCCATAAAAAAAGGCAGCACCCTCCATGCTTTCTATATCCGGATTGTATTGCTGAATGGTTCGCTCAATAGTGCTTTCTTTTCCATGTACCTTATTTACGGTAATGGCTTTAACTTGTGTAAAGCCCCATTTTCTCATGTTAACATCCTCTATGAAAGGATGTAAAACACCTTCTTCATAAGGTGAACTGTTAGGGTCGATCAAGCCCATCTCAAAAACAGACAAAAAATTCGCGTCATCTTGTGCTCCCAATTCAGAAATGTGTTCTTCTCTCACGGTGACCACTTCTCCCAACAATAAATCCTTGTTAAAAGCTCCTGCTAAACCGACATTAATAGCAATATCAAATTTCTCATTTGTTAAGGTCCTACCTAATTCAAAGGCGGTTGCAACCATTCCCACGGAGGTAATCAACAATTGAAAATCGTGGTCTAAATATTCAAAATTGTCTTGTGGTAATTGGTTAATCTTTTTAAAAAAAGGCAAAACCTCAGTTCCGGTGGCAGCTACAAGTAATATTTTCATAAATCAGGAAGTTGTTGGAATTCGTTTTAAGGTCTCCAACAAAAACGCCCAATATTTTTGAACTGAAGAAATTTGCACTTTCTCATCAGGAGAGTGCGCCCCTCGTATATTAGGGCCAAAAGAAACCATGTCCATTTTTGGATAATGACTTCCAATAATACCACATTCCAAACCGGCATGACAAGCCATGACTTTTGGTTGCTCATTGAACATTTCGGTATATAAATTGGACATGATATCAACAATGTCTGATTGCGGCCGAGGTGTCCATCCAGGATAATCTCCATCTGCAATAACCTCTGCATCAATGATTGCCATGGCAGATGAAATGGCATTTACCTCATCCAATTTCTCTGAATCGACTGAACTGCGGCACAAACAAAGGACTTCAAATTTGCCATTCGCCATTTTTACTTGTGCAAGATTATTTGACGTTTGTACCATGCCTGCTATGGAAGGACTCATCCTGTATATCCCTACAGGAATTGCATATATAGCAGACATAAACTTTCTCATGAAATCAGCCGAACACACATAGTCAGATATCTCCACCACCTTAGATTCCAAGGCCAAATCAGGATCCGTTTCCGCATATTCTGCTTTCAATATTTTTCTCATTTTAGAAATTACAGCTTCTACTTTAGATTGATCGCTGACCGCTATCCAAGCTTTGGATTCTCTTGGTATAGCATTGCGCAATCCCCCACCTTCAATGCGATGAATCAACACTTTCGATTCTTGCTGGATGGCTACCAAAACACGATTCATCAATTTATTGGAATTTCCTAAACCTTTGTGGATGTCCATTCCGGAATGACCTCCAGAAAGCCCATTCAATACCAACTCTATACTCGCAAATCCAGCAGGTTTTGATTGTTGCTCATAACTTCCTTCTCCACTCACATTGACGCCTCCAGCACAGCCGATGGTCAATTCATCATCATCCTCAGTATCTAAATTGAGTAAAATTTCGCCACTTAAAAACCCAGCTTGCAAACCAAACGCACCAGTCATTCCTGTTTCCTCATCTATGGTAAACAAAGCTTCAATAGCAGGATGATCAATGTCTGTCGATTCCAGCAAGGCCATAATGCTCGCTACTCCAATTCCATTGTCAGCTCCTAGAGTAGTCCCTTCTGCTTTTACCCAATCTCCATCAATAAACATTTTAATACCTTCTTGATCGAAATCAAAGTTGGTGTCATTGTTTTTTTGATGAACCATGTCTA